>OLZV01000935.1_pt1 | contig 11355 bp, 10 predicted proteins | sample 1644531 | NCBI WGS metagenome assembly OLZV01 (sample SAMEA103958115, study PRJEB25191) | human gut metagenome | biome: human-associated habitat [ENVO:00009003]; feature: intestine environment [ENVO:2100002]; material: feces | place: Germany | collected 2013/2015
GTCAGTGAAGAGACACCGGCGCGCATGTCGCCTGACATGGAAGACGCCTACAACGATAGCCGCCGCGAAGTTCGTGACATGAAGCAGGTCGACGTCAACGGCGATATCCCCGAGAAGTCGAACGAGCAGCTGGCCAAAGAGGCAAAAGAAGCCGCCAAGGCTGCCAAGAAAGCGGCCAGAGCACAGGCCAAGGCTCCTGCCGTCGACCAGCCCGCCGCGCCCACGGCCGACCTGCCGGGCGACCGCATCAAGGCGACCGCCCGCGACATCCTCGACCGCATGGATAAGTAAGTGAAAGGAACGATGCCCATGTCAACAGAATCACGGCCGACGCCGGTCAACGGCATTGTCATCACCTTTTTCAGCACGGCTTCGGCCGTCGGCAAGACGCTCGTCGCCTGCAACATGGCCTCGGAGCTGGCCCGCGAGGGCTACCGTGTCTGCCTGGCCGACTTTGACCTGCAGTTTGGCGATGTCTGCCACTTCCTGAAGCTCCAGCCGGAAAAGACCCTGGCCGACCTCCAGCGCACGATGCAGGTCGAGGGCGACTCGTGCCGCGCCGAGGACTTCCTGACGCCGTACGAGCGCGAGGGTGTCCACTTCGATGTGCTCGCCGCGCCGAAGCTGCTCGAAGAGGCCTACAACATCCACCATGAGTACGCCGTGCGCGCCGTGCGCAACCTGCAGCCGCATTACGACTACATCCTCGTCGACATGGCCTCGATGTTCAGCACGCTGAATCTCGCCATGCTCGACCTCTCCACAATCGTGACATTCCTCGGGATTGTCGACTTCCTGCCGACGATAAAAAACATGAAAATAGGTATGGACACGCTCAAAACACTGGGTTATGATAAGAACAAGATACGACTCGTTTTAAATCGAAGTGATGCCAAGACGCGCATCCGTCTCGCAGACGTCCAGAACCTCCTCGGCGAGCCCTTCTACCACGTCCTGCCCAACGACTTCCGCGCCGCAAGCACCTCGATACGAGACGGCATCCCGCTCGTCCTGGCGCCGCAGAAGACGGCCCTCGGCGATGCTTTAAGAGCCCTCGTCGGCCGCTACACCAACCACAGTAGCACGCCCGCCGAGCACGAGGCTCAGAAGCAGGAGTCATCCTGGCTCAGCCGCATCTTCAGCTAACCTTGGGGGACTGCGCAAGCAGTGGATGTGGTCGTGTTGCATGTAGTTAGAGAAAGGAGGCATTCCCGATGTATCGTGTCATGCTGGTCGAGAAAGACCGCCTGATGCTCGAGAAGCTCAGCGCTGTCATCGAGCGCACGCCGAACTTTTCCATGGCCGTGCGCTACCAGAACAAGCAGGACGCACTGGGCCAGGGCCGCATGTTCGACCCGAACCTCATCCTGCTCGACATCGATAACGAGAATGCCGTCCCCCTGATCGAGGCCTTCCACAAATCCTACCCGAGTGCCGGAATCCCAGCGATTCGTACAGCCGCATCGCCGGAATATTTTCCTGATGGCACGTCAGCACAACACGCTCGGAATCCCCGAACGGCTTCGTCGCGATATAGTCCAGCATCGCCTTCATCGCCGCTGTTCCGTAGCCTTTGCCTTGCTCGGCGGCGTCAATCATCATGTGCCAAATGTCGTATTCCGGTACGTCGTAGTCGTAAATCACCATGACGTATCCCACCATCCGCGCGTCAGCGTAAATGCCGAACGGCTGGCACTGATTGCGGTAGACATACGCCTGCGCAAGGCTGCGAATCGGGTGGGAGACGTACTGCGTCTGGTCGTCGCGGAGCTGCAAATGGAATGCATCCAGAAAGTTGCTTTCGTCAATGGGCTTAAGCGTAATGGTCATCGGGTCAATCCTTTCCTAATTAAATCGTCTTTGGGGTGCATCTGCCCATTTAACGGAGCACGATGGCATTTTCATCCCAAGAATCGGAAGTTTTTTTGGGAAAAGAAAAATCTGCGTGTTCGTCTTCCCGGCAATGCCTTTTTGTGCTATGATAAAAAGGCAAACAGAAAGGGGAACATGCATGAAGATTCTGGTTCGATATCACGACGGCGCAGTGCCGCTGACCATCCTGCCACAGGGGGACTGGATTGACCTGTGCGCGGCGGAAACCGTGACGATGCACGCGGGGGAGTTCCGCATTATTTCGCTGGGCGTGTCGATGCAGCTGCCGGAGGGGCATGAGGCGCACATTGTGCCGCGCAGCTCGACCTTCCGCAAGTGGGGGATTTTGCAGGCGAACAGCATGGGGGTCATCGACGAAAGCTACTGCGGTGACGACGACGTGTGGGGCTTTCCAGCGCTGGCCATGCGCGACACGACAATCGCGCGCGGCGACCGCATCTGCCAGTTCCGCGTGATGAGGAAGATGGACAAGCCGGAGCTGGTGACGGTGGAACGCCTCGATAACGCTTCCCGCGGCGGCTTCGGCAGCACGGGTACACGATGAAGAGGAAAAAAAGCCGGATGACGCGGCGCAAGGCGACACGCCGGACGATTTTCCAACTGCTGCTGACACTCCTGATGGCGGTGCTGCTGTTCGTCCGCAGCGACGCGCCGAACGGGGATGATTTCCTCGCGCCGATTCCGACGCAGCGGCCAACGGCGACCGCCGCACCTGTTTCATCCGCTGATTTAACGGTGTATTTCCTCAATGTCGGTCAGGCGGACGGCGCAATTCTCGTCAGCGACGGTCATGCCATGATGATTGACGGCGGCAAAGCCTCCGCCAGCCAATTCGTCTACGCCTACCTGACCAAGACGCTGGGGATTGAGCACCTTGACGCCATCATTGCGACGCATCCGCATGAAGATCACATTGGCGGTCTGCCCGGCGCGCTGAATGCCTGCACGGTCGGCGCGGTGTATTCGCCCGTGACGCAGTGGGATACGAAGGTATTCAGCTCACTGGTGAAGTACACCGAAAGGCAGGGAATTTCGCTGACTGTGCCGAGCATCGGCGACAGCTTTTATCTCGGCAGCGCGCAGGTGACGTTCCTCTCCGACGGGCAGGGCTTCACGGACACAAACGACATGTCGCTGGTCGTGCGCGTGGACTGCGGCAGCACGTCGTTCCTCTTCACGGGCGACGCGGAGTGGAACGCGGAACACGCGCTTTTGGCAAATGGCGAACCGCTGCAGGCGACGGTGCTGAAAGTCGGCCATCACGGCAGTGAAACCTCGACATGCTATGCTTTCCTGCGTGAAATCATGCCGCAGTACGCCGTCATCAGCGTCGGCAAGGGCAACACCTATGGCCATCCGGCGGAAAGCACCCTGAGCCGCCTTCGCGACGCGGATGTTGTCGTTTTCCGAACCGACGAGCAGGGGACAATTATCTGCCGCTCCGACGGGCGGAATGTGACGTTTGAGACGGAAAAGTGACGACCGAAGGGGTCAAGGGGCGAACGGAAAGCCCAACTTTTTGCCTCCGCAGAGGCGAAATCCCCTGCAACAAAAGCGTTGTATAAGGAAGGAGAACTGCGAATGATAAACATCCGCCGCATGTGGCAGCCCCTGACGGCCACTCCCTTCCTCGCAACGGCGGCACACCATGAAATCCCGCCTTGTGAATCCCTGCAAAGGTGGATTCGCTGCTTCTGGGGCGGCATCATCGGCGCTGGCGCATCCCCGACGCGCATCATCCCCGATTTCTGCGCTGACCTCATCTACCACATTGACGAAACGGCAGGACGCATCATTCAAGCGAGTTTCTGCGGCGTCAGCGACGTGTGCGGCACTGCGCATTTGCCGCTGATTCCGGGGCATACGGTGAGCACATTCGCCATCCGCTTCCATGCTTTCGGCGCGTATGCGTTTGCGGATGATGCCCTTCGCGGCACGCTGAACGGCTTTGAATCGCCGGAAGTCCGATTCGGCCGCCTTGACCGGGCACTGCGGGCGCGATTGCTGGAACTGGATGGGCTGACGGCGCGCGCGGCGTATGCGCAGAGCGTCCTGCTGGCGTTTCAGTGCCGGGAAAATCCGCTGGTGGAGACGGCGGCGGATGTGCTGCTGTGCCATCGGGGAACGGCGACCATCAGCGAGTGGGCGCACGAATTGTTCATCAGCAGCCGTCAGCTGGAGCGCCTTTTGGGCGAGTACTGGGGGATGACACCGAAGAAGGGGAGCGCGCTGGTGCGGTATCAAGCGCTCTATCAGGAGATTTGCCGCGGGACGCTGAATAACGTGCAGGATGCGGTGGCGCGCTACGACTTTGCGGATCAGGCGCACCTGTGTCGCGAGTTTCGCCGCTATCACGGGGAAAACGTGTCGCGTTTCTTCAAGACATCGTGCGAAAATGGGCGTACAATGGAGGAAAACGGCGTTTATCCGCCGGAGGAGGCATCAACATGAGCGAAAACATCAGCGTCTGCGGCACGGACTGCGGCGCGTGTTCATTCTTTGGGGGACTGTGCCGGGGCTGCAACGAATGTCAGGGGCGTGTGTTCCATGCGCCGGCGGGCTGCGCGTGCCCGATTTACGCCTGTGTGCGGGAGAAAAAGGGCTTGCGGAACTGCGCGCAGTGTCCCGACCTGCCGTGCAGCCTTTGGAAAAGCACCCGCGACCCGTCGTTCACGGACGAGCAATTTGCCGCGAATATCGCCGGGCGCGTCGATAATCTGCGGAAGCGCATGACGAATCGCGAGCTGGCGGATTTCGTCTCTGCCCAGCTGGCACCGCTGCCGGAAGTCCGCCGAATCCCCATGATGGGCGGGTTCATCTTCTACTACCGCGAGCGGATTTTCGGCGGCGTATACGGCACGGGCTTCATGGTCAAGAACGTCCCGGCAGCGTGGCGCTTCATGCCGGGTACTTCCGCCGAGCCGCCCTATGACGGCGCGAAGCCCATGCTGCACGTCCCGATTCTCGCCGATTCCGCAAAGCTCCGCGCCATGGTGCAGGCGATGTGGGAAGAACTGCCGGAACGTCCGCCGAAGAAGCGGAAACGCTGACGGCTTTTGGGAAGCATAGCGGCAAATCATCAAAAAGGCGCGTCAAAAGGGGAAAAAACCTCCGAAAACCCTTGGCTTAATAGTGGCAAGTAACTATGCCCTATTTGCGGCAAGTGGTTTCTGATCACGGATGCAAGGCAGACCAAATACTGCGGAGGACTTGCTCCGGGGGATAAGCGTGGGCGCACTTGCAGACAGATCGGCAATCTCAAAGGCAGAGAGCAACGAGAGCTTGCGGACGATCATCCGATTAGGGCGATCTACAATCGCCGCATGAATACGATCACGCAGTATCTCCGCCGTGGCACGCTGGACGAGCAGACCGCCGCCGTAATGAAACGGTTGGCGAAAGATAAACTGGAACGTGCTATTTTGGACGTTGCCTATGCCAATGGCAGTTATGAAAAGGAAATGGAACAGGCAACTTTATTGAAAGAAACAAAGAAGAAACGTTGAATTTGACGAGGTGATGTTATGAAACTAATAAGAGCAAATGTAAATGATTGTGAAAAAATATGGAAAATGCAAACAGAAGCTTTTTCCGATTTGTTAGAAAGATATCAAGACTATGAAACAAGTCCTGGAAATGAGGCAAAAGAAAGAATAGAAGCTAAATTATCACAAGAATTTACATATTTCTATTATATTTTTGACGGAGATAATTTAGTTGGTGCGATTAGAGTTGTAGATAAAAAAGATGGAAGTAGAAAAAGAGTAGCACCTGTTTTTATTATGAAAGAATTTAGAAATAAAGGGTTGGCACAAAAAGCATTTGAAGAAGTCGAAAAAATTCATGGACATGATAATTGGAAACTTGACACCATTCTTCAAGAAGAAGGAAATTGTTATTTATATGAGAAGTTGGGATATAAAAGGACAGGATTGGTTGAAAATATAAATGATAAAATGGATATTGTTTATTACGAAAAGAATTAAACAACTTTCAGTTTTCAAATGAAGGGAGGTGCGCCGAATGTCCGAAGAACGCTTCTGGAATACCGATGAATATGCCAGTACAGCTAAGTAAATTAGTTCCTTATCACAGTTAATCCTTGAAAAATGCGCATTTTGCGCTTGACAAAGCGGCACGTTTATTGTACAATAGTGGATGGCATCAATAGCTCCGCTTGCCCCGGAAACTATTGAAACACCCGCGGAGGACATGCGACCATCATGCCGTGCCGCACACACATAGAGAACCATCACTTAGGGAGGAAAAACCTTTGAAGACGTTCATGCCGAAAGCGGCTGACATTACCCGTCAGTGGTATGTTGTCGATGCCGAGGGTCAGGTGTTTGGCCGTGTGGCCAGCCAGGTCGCGAACATCCTTCGCGGCAAGAATAAGCCGATTTACACCCCCAATGTGGATACCGGCGATTATGTCATTATCATCAATGCGGATAAGATCGTCATGACCGGCAAGAAGCTGGATCAGAAGATTTATTATCATCACACCGGCTATGTCGGCGGCCTGAAGGAAACCAAGTACCGCAAGCTGCTGGCTGAGAAGCCTGAATTTGCAATCCGCCGTGCTGTCGTGGGTATGCTGCCCAAGGGACCGCTGGGTCGCCAGATGGCCAAGAAGCTCAAGGTCTACGCTGGCCCGAATCATGACCATGCGGCGCAGAAGCCCGTGAAGTTTGACCTCGTGTAAGGCGGAAAGGAGAAAAACAAATGGCTAAGGTTGATTACAGCGCTGTTGGCCGCCGCAAGAAGGCTGTTGCCCGCGTCCGCTTGGTCGCCGGTGATGGCAAAGTGACCATCAACAAGCGTGATATTGATAACTACTTCGGTCTGGAGACCCTCAAGATGACCGTTCGTCAGCCCCTGACGCTGACTGGCACGACCTCTTTCGACGTGCTGGTGAATGTCTGCGGCGGCGGTGTGTCCGGTCAGGCCGGCGCAATTCGTCACGGCATCTCTCGTGCCCTGTGCAAGGCTGATCCGGAACTGCGTGCTGCCCTGAAGAAGGCTGGCTTCCTCACCCGCGATCCTCGTATGAAGGAACGTAAGAAGTACGGCCTGAAGGCTGCTCGTCGCGCGCCCCAGTTCAGCAAGCGCTGATCGAGACTTCAAAATGCCCCAAAACCCTGGAAACTCAACGGTTTCCGGGGCTTTTCTTTTTTGATTCTGCTGTTTCCTTTTGAGAAAATTTGATACTCTCTATCCCATTTTTAATGGGTTAACCATAGGGGAAATCTCCCTCCATTCCGAGCTCTGCGAGGCGCATCTATAGAGACAATTTTCCCTCCCGGTATCTTTGTTTTACTTTGAATCCTTTTGGCGAAGTTTATTCCCGTTTATACCATATACGGATGGTTGAGACCCAGTTACCCATTGCGGTAGCTGGGCCTTTTTTGTTTTCTGATATTCCAATGATGAATGCTCGAAGGAGGAGACCGTGACTTACGGTACGAACGGTGAGCCGCTGGACGGCGCTGCCGTGTGCCTCACCTTTACCGATGCCCCGGCTTCGCGTGCATCCCTGAACTCGACTGCCGCCGCCGAAACGTGGGAGAAGAGTCTCACGTCGCTGACGGTTTACGTTTTCAACTCCCAAGGCAACCTCGTTGCGCAGCGTTCGTTCACCTCCGAGGAACTCGCCGACAAGTCGGCGACCTTCGCGCTGCCGCATTCGGCAGCGGGTACGACGTGCGACTTCTACGCCGTTGCGAACCTTTCGCTCACGGGTGTTACGACCAAATCGGCCTTGCTCTCGAAGGTCGAAGCCTCCGCTGCGGACTATAACGGCACCTTCGCGGAGGTCTCGACCAAGGCCAAGCGTGCGGGCGGCTTCGTGATGTCGGCCTCTGCGAGCAAATCCATCGCCGAGGGTTCGACGACCGACGTTGCGATGGCGCTCCGCCGAACGGTGGCCAAGCTCTCCGTGCAGACCACGATCGATGCGGCCTTCGCGGAGAAATATTCGGGAACGATCACCGTCACGGGCGTCAAGCTCTCGAAAGCGGCGAGCCAGTCGCCTGTCATCGCGCCCGCAACTCCTTCGCCCGGCGCGATGAGCTATACCCATACGCAGACCGCCACCGCCGCAGCGGGCAGATACGACAACCTGTTCTACGTCTTCGAAAACGGCGCTCTTGCCGAGGGCAACCGTGTACAGTTGGAGATCACGGCGAGCTACGACGCCGACGGCAGCACCTCGACGACCTCCGACCGTACGGAAATCGTCTATACGGTACCTGTCACGGGCAAGGCAGGCGGAGCGATCGTGCGTAACGGTTACTATCGCATCGAAGCTGCGATCACGGGTCTGGTAGGCTCGGAGGTGGGCCTTACGATCACGGTCGCCGACTGGGAGTCTCCGGTAACGCAGCAGATCGATCTGGGAGCCTGAGAAACCTTTTCCCGACAGTCTGTCGCCCGCAAGGGCGGCAGACTGTTCTAAAAAACCGATTCCTATGTTCAGAACAATCTCTCTTCCGCTTTTTTATCTGCTGCTGTGCTCGTGCAGCCGGGAAGTGACTATGCCGGTCGATAGCGCAGCCTCGGAACGTCCGGTCACGGCCGAACTGCGTATTACGACCGAAGATATGCTTCGCCTTGCGACCCGCGCGACGGACGAGGAGGCGATCCGCGACATCAACCTCTACCTGTTCGGCCGCAGCAACGGCCAAAGCCTGCATTTTTACTCCCGTTCGGCGCTGGTGCGGTTCGAGTGCCTGCCCGGGGAGTACGATCTCTACGTCGCCGCCAACCTGGGTGCGGACCTGGGCGAGCGGAGTGCGCAGCAGCTCCTCGACTGTACGATCGGGCGGCAGGAGGAGTATGCGACGCTTCCCATGTCGGCCGTCATGACCGTTGCGATCGCGCCCGACAAAGAGAACAACACCGTTACGTTACCTCCATTGAGCGTGCGGCGTACCGTGGCCAAGATCGCCTACAACATCCGCGTGGCGGATAAGGTCCCCGACCTCGAATTATATTCCGTGCAACTGTTCTCGATACCCGTGCGGACAGGGCTTTTCGCAGCGGCCGCGTCAGCTTCGACCTCGGAGAAGGATTTCACCGACGCTCCGCTCGTGGAGCTTCCCGACGCCGCGCGGCGCAGCTGTTCGGGCGTGCAATACCTCTTCGAGAACCCGCAGGGCACGGTACCTTCGATTACGGACCAGCGGGACAAAAACGCCGATAACGCCCCTTCGTGCGCTTCGTACCTGATGATCCGCGCCGCGCGCGGCAACAGGACTCTCTATTATCGGGTATATCTGGGACGGAATAACACGACGGACTTCAACGTAGGACGTAATACGTCCCATACGCTCGACATCACGATCTCGGGCGACAATGAGGTGGACACCCGTGTACTCGGCTATACGTTGAGCGTGACCGACGATTTCGAGAGCAACCGCATCGGCGACTATTGCGTACTTCCGTTCAACGCTTCGCTTTACGTGAATATCGAACGTGCGGAGCGCGAACCGACACTTACGGGTGAGCTGGAGCTGCTGACCCCGACCGACGGGACGTTCCTCGTCGATTACGAGGAGTGCGATCCCCGCTACGATCTCTCGCTCTATTACCAGCAGGGATCGAACTATTACGAACTGGTCTATTACCCGAAGGTCATCACCGAAGCTCGCGCACGGCTCGCTTATGAAGTGCGCGTGCGTGACAGCTACGGCTATGAAAGCCGCTGCCGTTTCGAGCATACGCTTGCCAATACGCTTTCGATCCTACTCTCCGACGGCGGTACAGTCTCGGTTACAGGGGCATTGTCCTCGCAAAATACGGATGACGGGACGCTGCGTGCCGCCTGCTACGAACAGGGTTGCACCCTCACGGCGACAGCCGACGCGGGTTATCGTTTCGCGGGATGGTACGCTGACGAAGGGCATAGCGAACTGCTTTGCGGAACCGAAACGTATTCCTTCGTCCCCGAAACATACCGAACGTGGATTTACCCGTATTTCGAGGCCTCCAAGATCCATATTATCACGGACATCTACAAGGTAAGTCTGGAATGCGACGCTCCATACGAAGTGGATCAGGACGAGGAGTCGTTCATCGTGCCTGCGGGCAGTCGTTGCACGATCCGCGCTATGGAGCCGGCATTGCTCACAGGATGGTACGATGCCTTCGACAAAAGCCGCCGGCAGCTCATCACCGCCGATAAGACCTATTCCTTCGTCGCCACCGAGAAGCGGATCATCGCGCCCGACTACGCCGAAGGTACCGACCTGAGTGCCGCAGGTACGGCCAACAGCTACATCGCGCCCCGCATGCAGGAGATATATCTGTTCGATGCAACGGTGCAGGGCAACGGACGAGCGACCACGGGCATCACGCCGCAGAAACTCAAAGGGACATCCGCCCGCCTTATCTGGCAGACGGGAACGGCGGAGCGGGCTGTCGTATGCGATGTGGGCTACAACGGCAGCCGCATCAGCTTCCGCACGGGTACGGCCATCGGAGGCAACGCCCTTATTGGGCTGTTCGACAAGGACGGCGACTGCATCTGGTCGTGGCATATCTGGGCGACGAACGGCGCTCTGACCACCCACGTCTATCCTTCGGGATATGTGTTTATGGACCGTAATCTGGGGGCTGAAAACCTCGATCCGGGGGATCCGGCCAGCCGAGGCCTTTACTACCAATGGGGCCGCAAGGATCCTTTCCCGTACGATCTCGCAGCGTTCGACTATGGCGAAGGGTTCGCCTTCGGGACATACTACGGCGAAGATTCTTCGACGGCGACCGTGACGTGGGCTGCGGCACATCCCGCGACTCTTCTGGGGCGTGCTGCAGACCCTTCGGATCCGGCGCAGCGTCTCAGCTCGTGGCTGGGGCAACCTTCGCCGAACCTCTGGGGCAACGCCTCGACGGACGGCCGTCCCACGACTGCGGGCGCGAAGTCCATCTACGACCCTTGCCCTCCGGGCTGGCGCGTGCCGCCGCCCGAGGCGTGGACGCTCGAACAGACGACTGTTTCCAGCACTATCGAAGGCGGGTGCTACCTCTATACCGGCAGCGTATGGCCGTACTATCCCTATGCGGGGCTGCTGCATGTCATGCCTACCGGCAAGGAGATGTATGTCGGCGTCGGGATACGGACACAACTCTGGACGAATGCCCCGGGGAGTCCTGCCTCCGATCCGTCGCGTGTGGATGCGACGACGGCCGTGAGCTTCGGCGTCCTGCCGCCCGAGGTCTTGCAGCTCTACCGTCAGAATCATCAGGCCGCAGCCTATCCTGTGAGGTGCGTAAAAGAATAACCGATTATGCAAACGAAAACGATCATCCGCTGTGCGGCACTTCTGGTGTGCCTCGCAGCCATACACCACCGTGCCGCCGCACAGTTCTTCGGCGTCAGGGTGAACGCCCTGGCAGCGCTGACGGGCACGGTCGCCGTGGGTGCCGAGGCGGCGCTGACGGACAACTGGACCGTCGAAA
>OLZV01000938.1_pt1 | contig 11322 bp, 8 predicted proteins | sample 1644531 | NCBI WGS metagenome assembly OLZV01 (sample SAMEA103958115, study PRJEB25191) | human gut metagenome | biome: human-associated habitat [ENVO:00009003]; feature: intestine environment [ENVO:2100002]; material: feces | place: Germany | collected 2013/2015
ATGTTCTAGGGGCCTTCACCGGTTACCGAGAACTATCAAACTCCGAATACCGTAGTATCATACTTGGGAGTCAGACTACGAGTGATAAGATCCGTGGTCAAAAGGGAAACAGCCCAGACCACCAGCTAAGGTCCCCAATGTCGTACTAAGTGGAAAAGGATGTGGGGTCTCTAAAACAACCAGGATGTTGGCTTAGAAGCAGCCACCATTTAAAGAGTGCGTAATAGCTCACTGGTCGAGAGACCCTGCGCCGAAGATTACCGGGGCTAAAGTACGAAACCGAAGCTGTGGCTACGACATATGTCGTGGGGTAGGGGAGCGTTCTGTGAGGGCTGAAGTCGTTCTGTAAGGAACGGTGGACTTCACAGAAGTGAGAATGTTGGTATGAGTAGCGAAAAGAATGGTGAGAATCCATTCCACCGAAAGCATAAGGATTCCTGGGCAACGATCGTCGTCCCAGGGTAAGTCGGGACCTAATCCGAGGCATGGAGCGTAGGAGATGGACAACTGGCAGATATTCCAGTACCGGTAATGATTGTTTGAGCGATGGAGTGACACAGGAGGGCAGGCAGGCAGGAGATTGGTTGTTCCTGTACAAGCGTGTAGGATGGGACGCAGGCAAATCCGCGTCCTGTGAGTCTGAGGCGTGATGTGGAGGTTCCGGAAACGGAACTGAAGCTGCTGACCCCACACTGTCGAGAAAAGCTTCTAGTTAGAGAATTACCGCCCGTACCGTAAACCGACACAGGTATGCGGGGAGAGAATCCTAAGGTGCGCGGGAGAACCCTCGTTAAGGAACTCGGCAAAATGTACCCGTAACTTCGGGATAAGGGTAGCCGCTGTTGTGAAGTCTGAACAGACGGAGCATGAGGCGGTCGCAGAGAAGAGGCCCAAGCGACTGTTTACCACAAACACAGGTGCCTGCTAAAGAGAAATCTGACGTATAGGTGCTGACACCTGCCCGGTGCTGGAAGGTTAAGAGGAGAGGTTATTCGCAAGAAGAAGCTTTGAATTGAAGCCCCAGTAAACGGCGGCCGTAACTATAACGGTCCTAAGGTAGCGAAATTCCTTGTCGGGTAAGTTCCGACCCGCACGAAAGGTGTAACGACTTGGGCACTGTCTCAACGAGGGACCCGGTGAAATTGAAATACCTGTGAAGATGCAGGTTACCCGCGACTGGACAGAAAGACCCCATGGAGCTTCACTGCAGCTTGAGATTGAATCTCGGTGATGCATGCACAGGATAGGTGGGAGACTTTGAAGTATGGGCTTTGGCTTATACCGAGTCGATGTTGGGATACCACCCTTGTATTGCTGAGATTCTAACACGGAGGCTAACAACCTCGTGGACCATCTCAGGTAGGCGGTTTGACTGGGGCGGTCGCCTCCGAAAGAGTAACGGAGGCGCCCAAAGGTTCCCTCAGGTCGGACAGAAACCGACCGAAGAGTGCAAAGGCAGAAGGGAGCTTGACTGCGAGACAGACAAGTCGAGCAGAGACGAAAGTCGGGCTTAGTGATCCGGTGGTACTGAGTGGAAAGGCCATCGCTCAACGGATAAAAGCTACCCTGGGGATAACAGGCTAATCTCTCCCAAGAGTTCATATCGACGGGGAGGTTTGGCACCTCGATGTCGGCTCATCACATCCTGGAGCTGGAGTAGGTTCCAAGGGTTGGGCTGTTCGCCCATTAAAGTGGTACGCGAGCTGGGTTCAAAACGTCGTGAGACAGTTTGGTTCATATCCATCGCGGGCGCAAGAAGTTTGAGGGAGGCTGCTCCTAGTACGAGAGGACCGGAGTGGACGGATCAACGGTGTACCAGTTGTCACGCCAGTGGCACGGCTGGAAAGCCGCATCCGGAAAGGATAAACGCTGAAAGCATCTAAGCGTGAAGCCCGTCCCGAGATGAGACTTCTCATCAGCAATGAGTAAGACCCCTTAAAGACGATGAGGTTGATAGGCTGTGAGTGGAAGGCCCGTAAGGGTTGGAGCGACGCAGTACTAATAGGTCGAGGTCTTAACTTGAATTTCACAAGCGCGACCAAGTGGCAAGAGCCCTTCGGAAAACTTTTCTTCTATATAGTTTTGAGAGAACAGACACTCTCAACGATTCAGTGGCGATAGCTGTGAGGATACACCCGTACCCATGCCGAACACGGTAGTTAAGCTCACAAACGCCGAAAGTACTTGGCTGGAAGCGGCCCGGGAGGATAGGAAGCTGCTGATTAACTAAAAAAGGATCAATCATGTAAATGGTTGGTTCTTTTTACTTTGTCTTACATTCTTGGTTGGCTGGAATCGCCGGGAGGAACAAGCTGCTGATTAACTAAAAAGGACATCTGCAAAGATGTCCTTTTTGCTTGCTTTCATTTGGTTCAAGGTTCAGGGTTCGGGGTTGAGATGGCTGATTAACACGAAAGCACATCTGCAAAGATGTGCTTTTTGCTTTGTCTTCATTTGGTTCAGGGTTGAGGATTCAGGGCTCTCGTAGCGGCTTCGCCGCCTTTTTTATTGGGCGATGCCCGAAAGTAGTATTTTAGTAACCAGTCGATTTTACGATACGAGGGAAGGAATCGTCTCATATGCGTGGTATGAGATCCTTCGACTCAGTCCTCACCTGTTCTGGCTGGGGGTTTTCACACATGGGGCGTTTTCGTCCGCTCAGGATGATGATACGCGAGGGCGGAAGGGCTCTCATCGGATTGGGCGTATGGATGGGGAATTCATATTTCCCATTGCTGCATTTCTATGAACCTGCTAGAGTATAGCTATATAATGATTTCGTCATTCAGGAAGGAGACTCTTTATGGAGCTGATGAACCGGATCCGAGAGCGTGTCGTGGCGTGGCAGAAGAAGCGGGTGCGGACGGTCGTATTTCCTTTGGCGGGAAAGCTCTGCGCTGTGGAGACGGTAGAAGGAAAGCGACTGGGACAGTGGCAGGCGGACTACGATGGTGATACGCCAAATTTGAAAGAGTGTTTCCTCTCACTGAAGGCTGCCGGACTTCGGGGTAAGAAGCTTTGGCTTTTGGTGAATGCGGACTCGCTTCGATGGAGCAGGAAAAGATATCCGCAGATGACGGAGGAGGAATTTGCTGAATCGATGGAGTGGGAGGCAGATCGCGTCTTTCACACCGAGGAAGCGATCGCCATGGGGCATCGTGTGCTCTCTCATGATGAAGAGGGCTGGGAAGCGCTCTTGCATGCATTGCCGCGCGTGGATCTCGGGGCTTGGGAGATGGGAGCACATGAGGCGGGGCTTACTATCACCCGTGCCTTTCCTGTGACGGATATTCCTTTGCAAGAGGGGCCGCACTTTATTCTATATATGCGCCGCCGTTCGGCGATGCTTCTTTTCCGTAGGGGGGATCTCTGGGAGAGCCGCATCCTGCATCTGGCAGATGAGGGCAAGGCTTCGCTGTTCATAGAGCGGCAGATGGATCTGTATGGGCTCTCTTCTCTTCCATGTTTTCTGGTTCCGTTGGAGAGCTGTGGGACTAAGGAGCGGACAGCATGGCTTTCTTACTTGGAAAAGGAGCTGACTCTTCTTGCGGCAGAAGGGACAGAGGACGAGGGGAGCAAGGCTGTCACGCTCGAAACAGAGCATCTGGAGGAAGGCGGATACTGGGATGATGCTATGCGTGTGGTGCTTGCCGTAAGTCATGCGGGGACGGCATTGCCTCTTCTCATGGGAGAGCGCCCTTTTCTGACGGAGGAGAATCGAAAGCTTCGCATCGCGCAGGGAGCGTGTGCGCTCGGTGCAGCCTTTTTCCTCTTTTCCTGTGCATCCTTTCTTTCGGCTTATCGGGAGGATAAGGCACAGCTGGCGGAGAATGAGGCGCTGTCTCCATTGAAAGTGAAGAGGGCGGAGATGAAAAAGGTGAGTGAGGAGGAAGAAGCTCTGCTTGCGATGCTAAAGGAAGAGGAGGCCAAAGATCCGCACTGGGAGCAGCGTCTGGTACTGCTTGCTGATGGTATGCCGCAAGGTGTCGTGCTATCGGAGATCTCCGCAGAGGGAGAGGATGTCCTTTTGAAAGGGACATCGCAGAAGGCGTCCGATCTTTCGAATTTCGCAGGCCATCTCACGCGGGCGTGGGGCGGCCTCACGGAGCTGAAGAGTCGGAAGAAGAATGCGCGCACGGGGCTCTTTGAGTTTACCGTCCGCTGGAAAAAGGAAACGACGAGGAAGTCATCGTAGGTATTGTTTTTATCAATAATGGCAGAAGACGGAGGCGTGGGCAAAAGTGATTTGCAACATGCTTCCGTTTTTTGTTTTGCCGGTGGTAGGAAAGAAAGGAAGAGATTTTCATAGCGAGAGTGTTTCCTTAATATGTACTATAGAGAAATTTTTATCTACATGAAGGGGTGAATGCAAGGTTTTGACCTATACATCTGCTATAATAATAAAAAGGAGATGAGAAGCATGAAGGAGATCATCGCAGGGCATATACAGGACGAAAGAGTGCAGTCTTTGACAGATCATTTGGACGGCACAATGCGGTTAGCCGAAGGCTTTGGCGCAGGTATGGGACTGGGGGCTGAGGCTGGTCTTCTGGGTGCAATACATGACGAAGGGAAAGATACCGCTGCGTTCCAAGACTATATCCATGGTCGAAAGCACAGACGCGTGGATCATTCGACGGCTGGTGCGAAGTTTTTTTTTGAAAATGGTCATATAGGCTGGCTGCAACTGATAGGTGCCTTGTGTGTGGCAGGACATCATGCAGGGATCCCAGACTTGGGAAGCAAGGTGGATTGTGCTGGGACATCTACATTGAATGGACGAATGAAAAAGTGTATCCCCTCGATCAGACATCCGCAGCGATATCTTATCGATAGTACATGTCTGGACGTAGATCATCTGAATACATTTATCGAAAAGAGAAATACACTAGATGTTATGATTCTCACGCGAATGCTGTTTTCATGCCTCGTGGATGCAGATTTTCTGGACACAGAAGCCTTTATGAACAATCAGCCTGTCAGGAAAAATGAGTTTTCTTCTTTAAAAGAAATAGCGGCTATGTTTTGGAGCAGGCTTGAAGAGGATGGATACTTCCGGCCTAAAAATACCTTAAATGAGAAGCGTTGTGAAATCCTTCATACATGCATGCGGAAAGGGGAGGGGAAACAGGGGCTGTACTCGCTGACGGTACCGACGGGTGGCGGTAAGACGATCTCCTCGATGGCTTTTGCCATGAAGCAGGCTATGAAATGGCACAAGGAACGGATCATTTACGTAATTCCTTACCTCTCTATTATTGAGCAGACCGCCGACGTTTTTCGGGCTTTTCTGGGAAATCATGCGGTGTTGGAAAGTCATAGCCAAGTCGACTATGACAGTTTGGTGGAAGAGGGAAGTGAAGAGGCAAGCAGAGTGGCAGAGAGGATGAAACTGGCTGCTGAAAACTGGGATGCTCCTGTCGTGATCACAACCAATGAGCAGTTCTTTGAGTCTTTGTATGCCAATAAAACATCAAGATGCCGAAAGCTGCATAACATAGCAAACAGTGTCGTTATTCTTGACGAAGCCCAGATGATGCCGGTCGATTTTCTGAAGCCATGTCTCCATGCGATCGAGCAGCTGGTTCATTATTACGGCTGTACGGTTGTTTTATGCAGTGCAACGCAGCCGGAGCTGGGACGCTACTTGCAGAATAGTCCCATAGAGATCATGGAAAATGTGGGAGAACTGTTTCAGTTTTTTAAGCGGGTAACATTTGACATAGATGGTGAAACGGATTATGCTGAAATTGCGAAGAAATTAGATGAATGTGAGCAGGTACTCTGTATCGCTTCTACCAAAAAAGAAGCCGAAAAAATATTTGAACTGCTCGACGGAGAGGCCATGTACCTGTCGACCAATTTATGTCCGGCCCATCGCAGGGAGATCATTCGAGAAATGAAAACTCGCCTGCGGGATGGAAAACCGTGTCGTGTCGTATCGACCAGCATCATTTCTGTCGGAGTTGACATCGATTTTCCCGTGGTATATCTGCAGTATACAGGGCTGGATAGTTTGATCCAGGGGGCGGGCCGCTGCAATCGAGAAGGGCGTCAGTCTTTACAAAAAAGCAGGGCACACATCTTTTGGACAAAGGAAAGCAAGAAGAGCCTATTCATGCGTAAAGAAAAACAGGTCACAGATATGGTTCGGAAAAAATACAATACCAAAGAAATGACCGAACCGTCGGCTATTCGTACCTATTTTGAAAACTGGTACCAAAGCAATGAAGGAAATCTGGATTACCGGGAAATCGAGAAACTGGCTCAGTCACTCAGCTTTGCTGAGATCGGGAAGCGATTTCATCTGATCAATGACAGCACGAAGTCAGTCTTTGTACCCTTTGACGAGAAAGCCAGAAACATAAAGGAACAGCTGATGATGGGGAATCGGTCTCGGCAGCTGATGCGGGCCGCCGGGGCGTACATGATCAATGTACGGTATTCCAAGGCACAGGGGCAGTCTGATTTCATGAAACTGCTCACGCAGGGGCAAATAGAGATGTTTCCAGGTGATGAGAACCTGGCCTACTTGGTAAATATGGAGGACTATGATGTGGAGCTTGGGCTCAAAATCAAGTCTGAAGATGGCGTGGGGATCATGTGGTAAAAAGAAAAGAGGAACATGTATGGCATATGGAGTAAGGATAGAGTGCTGGGGCGACTATGCCTGCTTTACACGACCGGAAATGAAAGTGGAACGAGTATCTTATGACGTGATGACGCCATCTGCGGCACGCGGACTTGTCGAAGCGATCTTCTGGCATCCGGGACTTCGGTATGTCATCGACGAGATCGATGTCATGAATCCGATCCAGATGACGAATGTCAGAAGAAATGAAGTGAAGTCCAAAATCAATGTGTCGAGTATTGCAGGAAACGCCCGACATGGGAAAGCCTTGTATCTATGCCCAAAGGAAGACATTGTACAGAGAGCAGCCTTGATCTTGAAAAATGTCAGGTATTGTATTCATGTACATTTTGAAATGACAGAGAAGGCCAATGCCAGTGATAATGCGGGAAAATTCAGAGAAATACTCTGCCGCCGTGCGAGAAAAGGCCAATGCTATCATCAGCCGTACTTGGGATGCCGAGAGTTTCCGGCAGGCTTCCGTCTGGTAGAGGATGATGAGACCGTGATCCCTTACCCTGTCACACAGGACTTGGGATTTATGCTTTACGATATGGATTTTACTGATCTACAGCACATCACACCCCGATTTTTTCATGCCAGACTGGAAAAAGGGGTCATGGATCTTCGAAATTGCGAGGTGCATCAATGATACTTACAGCGTTGGTTCACTTATATGAGGAGCTTTGCAAGCAGGGGAAAATTCAAGCAGAAGGATGGGGAATCGCCAAAGTCACCCACCGCATTCTGCTTGATAAAGAGGGGCATCTCTGTGGGATTATTTCTGCCCGCAAAAAGGTACAGAGAGGGAAAAAGGAGATAGAAGTACCTTGTGAAATGTGTGTACCGCTGCCCGTGACGCGTTCTTCAGGCGTAAAAGCCAATTTTCTGTGTGATAATTCCAGTTACTTTTTGGCCGTGGATGCCAAGGGAAAAGTCCAAAGAACCATTCAGTGCTTTGAAGCGGCCAAAGAACTGCATCATCAGGTTTTAGAACATTGCCATTCCCCCGTGGCGAAGGCCATTCTGCATTTCTTTGATACCTGGGGATCTGATAAGGCTGAAAAAGACTCATTGATCCAAGACAATTTGGAGGATATTATAGCCGGTAGCAACTTTGTGTTTCAGGTGGATGGAGTAGATGCCATCGAAGATGAAGAAATAAAGAGATCATGGGAAAATTTTCAAGGGACAAGTCAAGCGGACGAAGATAGCACATCAGCGGGGCAGTGCCTGATCACAGGTGCGGATAATCAGAAAATCGCCTTGCTTCATCCCAAAATAAAGGGAGTCCGTGGAGCGCAGACGGCTGGGGCGAATTTGGTATCATTCAATGCACCTGCCTTTTGCTCCTATGGCGGAGACGGTGAGCAGGGAAAAAATGCACCGGTCAGTGAGCGGGCAGCCTTCGCCTACGGCAGTGCACTGAATGCGCTTCTTGCTGATCAAAGTCATACCCAGATCATAGGAGACACGACCATCGTATACTGGTCAGAGCATGGTATTTCTGCCTGTCAGGATTTCATGATGTCTTTTTTAGGAAATAATGCAGGGATCGATGATCATACGCTTGATACGATCGTTACTCATATGAGAAATGGGCTTCCCGTAGATTTGGAAGGCGTCGAGATCTCACCGGATGAGCCCTTTTACATCTTGGGCTTGGCACCCAATGCAGCCAGAATTTCTGTCAGGCTGTTTTTAAGGAACACATTCAGCAAGCTGGTAACGAATCTGTCGCTTCATCAAGAGAGAATGAAACTCGATGGCCCATCCTGGGAAAAACAAAATATCCCATTGTGGAAGACACTCAAAGCGACAGTGAATCCGAATGGCAAAGAACAGGTAGCCTCGCCTCTGCTGGCAGGCAGTTTATTCAGAGCTGTGCTGCAGAACACAAAGTATCCTGCGTCCGCATTTCAAAATATCCTGCTCCGTATATTTGCGGATCAGGACAAAGCGGTAGATGGCGGACGATCGGCCGTGGAGAAAATCAGCCATACCAAGGCAGCTTTCATCAAGGCGTACCTTTTGAAAAATGGTAAAGAACACTGGGAGGGAAAATTACAAATGGCGTTAAATGAGAATTGTAATGATGTTTCTTATGTATTGGGGCGGATGTTTTCTTTGTTGGAAAATATTCAGCAGGGTGCGAATCCAGGCATCAATACCACCATCAAGGAGCGATATTTTAATTCTGCCTGTGCTACACCGGCTTCCGTATTTCCCATCCTGCTGAAGCTGGCGAATACGCATCTCTCTAAGCTCGATGGCGGAAAGGCTGTCTATTTTAAAAAGAAAATGGGCGCTTTAATGGATAAGATCATGATGCCGGATGAAGGCATTCCGTTTCCGGCCAGATTGACATTGGAAGAACAAGGCGCATTTATCCTTGGTTATTATCAGGAAACTCAGGCAAGATATAAAGGTAAAGAGGAGGAATAAGCAAATGGCAGAAGTAATTCATAACAGATACGATTTCGTGGTTCTTTTCGATGTGGAGAATGGCAATCCTAATGGAGATCCGGATGCGGGGAATATGCCGCGCGTGGATCCGGAAACGGGTCTTGGCCTTGTGACCGATGTCTGTCTGAAACGTAAAATCAGAAACTATGTGGAAGCAGCCAAGGAAGATGAGCCTGGGTATCGGATCTACATCAAAGAAAACGTACCGCTGGAACAGAGCGATAAAGAAGCTTTGATGTATGTAGGCATCGATGATATCAAAACGGCCAAAAAGAAAAATCCGGATGCAGACAGCCTGCTGCGGGACTTCATGTGTTCCAATTTCTTTGATATTCGTACGTTCGGGGCTGTCATGACCACCTTTATGAAAGGCGCTTTAAACTGCGGACAGGTGCGCGGTCCTGTCCAGCTTGGATTTGCAAGAAGCATCGATCCGATCGCTCCCCAGGAGGTTACGTTGACGCGCATAGCGATCACGACAGAAGAAGATGCGCTGAAAAAAAAGACCGAAATAGGACGCAAGTTCATTGTTCCTTATGCGCTCTATCAGGCCGAAGGTTACATTTCAGCCAATTTAGCAAGAAAAGTCACACACTTTAGTGAAGACGATCTGAATCTTTTGTGGCAGGCGATCATCAATATGTTCGAAAATGATCATTCGGCTGCGAGAGGAAATATGGCGGTGCGCGAACTCATTGTTTTCAAGCACGACAGTGAGCTGGGAAATGCTCCTTCGTACAAGCTGTTTGAACGAGTACATGTAGCAAGAAAGGATCCACATAGTCCGGCTCGCTCCTACAGTGACTATGAAGTACATGTCGACACAGAAAATATGCCGCAGGGAGTCACCTTGGAACGTAAAATATGAGCTATGCAGAAGATGACTACCTGCTGATTTCCGGCATCCAGCATTTTATGTTTTGCCGGAGGCAATGGGCCTTGATTCACATCGAGCAGCAATGGCAGGAGAACCGTCTGACTGTGGAAGGTGAAGTTATTCATCGGAATGCGCATAAGGATGATTTCATAGAAAAGCGTCCGGGTATACTGGTGACGAGAGGTCTTCGCGTATCTTCTCCCACGCTGAAAATCACAGGGCAGTGTGATGTAGTAGAGTTTTTGTCTTCTGAAGAGGGCGTGCCACTTCATGGACACAGAGGACTTTGGCAAGCGGTACCGGTGGAGTACAAAAGGGGCAAAGATAAGAAAGATGATTCAGATATTTTTCAGCTCTGTGCCGAAGCCTTGTGCCTGGAAGACATGCTGCAATGCAGGATTCCATACGGATTTCTTTACTACTACGAGATACGGAGACGGCGAAAGATCGACCTTGATGAGAATATCAGGAGCAGAGTGAAGTCGGCTTTGAGAGAAATGCACGAACTGTTTCACAGAGGGTACACGCCAAAAGTCAAAACTTCCAAGAAGTGCCAGTCCTGCTCCCTGAAGGGACTTTGCTTACCCAAGCTGTGCCGCACTCAGTCGGTGGCAGACTATATGGCAAAATCTCTGGGGGAGGAACGGTCATGAGAAAACTGCTCAATACGCTTTTTGTCAATTCAGAAGATTTGTATCTGTCTTTGGATAATGAAAATGTGGCAGCATGGAAAGGAAACGAAATCCTTCAGCGAATACCGCTGATGAACTTGGAAAACATTCTGTACTTTGGATACAAAGGCGCGAGCCCTGCGCTTCTTGGTGCCTGCGTGAAGCGGCATATCGGATTTTGCTTTCTGACACCGCAGGGAAAGTTTCTGGCGCGCGCTCAGGGATTGACCGCTGGAAATGTGCTTCTCAGAAAAGAACAGTATCGTATATCCGAAGAAGAGCCTTGTGGTCTTGTCATTGCGCGTACCATGATCGCAGGAAAAATTCTAAATAGCCGTACCGTGCTTATGCGCTTCCTGCGGGACCATCCGCTGTCAGTCGATGCGACTTCTTTTCAAGCCGTCATTCAGGATCTGCAAGACTCTGCTCGGGAGGCTGCCAAAGCAGATTCGCTGGATCATCTGCGTGGAATAGAAGGAAATGCTGCCGTGTCCTACTTTTCTCTTTTTGATGCGCTCATTTTGAATGACAAGAAGCACTTCTATTTCCATGGCAGGAATAAACGGCCGCCGCTCGATCGAATGAATGCATTGCTTTCCTTTGCCTATACACTCCTTGCACATGACTGTGCTTCTGCTATAGAAGCGGCCGGCATGGACTCCTACATCGGTATCCTG
>OLZV01000950.1_pt1 | contig 11272 bp, 7 predicted proteins | sample 1644531 | NCBI WGS metagenome assembly OLZV01 (sample SAMEA103958115, study PRJEB25191) | human gut metagenome | biome: human-associated habitat [ENVO:00009003]; feature: intestine environment [ENVO:2100002]; material: feces | place: Germany | collected 2013/2015
ATCTTTATAATCGTATTCTAACCGCATATATTATATGATGATAACACACTTATATATGTATATGCAATACTATATAACATCAAATAATGATAACTGGTTACTCTCTGCCATCCCGTCAAGAAGTCCAAGCTCACCAAGCTTCTCTATAACCGTCTGTCCAATCCTGGCTCTCTGGCGCAAGTCGTCCTTTGATAAGAACTCACCATCCCTTGCGGCTATCTCTATTGATTCTCCAGCAGACTCACCAACCTTGGATATTACCTTAAATGATGGCATAATCTTTCCATCTATTATCTGAAATGACCTTGCCTTTGCCTTGTATATGTCAATAGGTACGAACTCAAAGCCCCTTGCATACATTTCCTGAACAATACGCATATCCTTAAGCTCATCATCTTCAACATTGGATATCGTGCCGTCTGCTTTCTTAGCTTTGTAGTCATTAATATAATACTCCAATCGTTCCCTTCCCATTGCCATTTTTTCATAATCAAAGGCATTGGCTCTTATACTGTAATATGCACAGTAGTAAGCCAGCGGATAAAACACCTTGCAGTAAGCTACTCGCCATGCCATCATAACGTAAGCTGCGGCATGTGCCTTCGGGAACATATACTGGATTTTATTACAAGACCATATATACCAGTCTGGAACACCGTGTTCCCTCATAATCTGCTCCCATTCAGGTGTAAGTCCCTTACCTTTTCTTACCTTCTCCATTATTGTAAATGCAAGCTCACTTTCAAGTCCTTTCTGGATAAGGTATATCATAATGTCATCTCGTGTACATATCGCCGTAGATATGGTTGCCTTGCCCTCTTTAAGAAGTGTCTGTGCGTTACCAAGCCATACATCAGTTCCGTGTGAAAGCCCTGCAATTCTTACAAGGTCAGAAAAATACTGTGGCTTAGTATCAATAAGCATCTGCATAGCAAAATCTGTACCAAACTCTGGTATTCCAAGTGCACCAAGCTTACAACCGCCAATATCCTCAGGCGTAATTCCAAGTGCCGAAGTATCCTTGAATAAAGACATTACTTCTCTTGAATCCAGTGGTATTTCCAAAGGGTCAATACCTGTTAAATCCTGCAGCATTCTAATCATAGTAGGGTCAAGATGCCCAAGAATATCAAGCTTTAACAAGTTATGGTCAATACTATGGTAATCGAAATGCGTTGTTACAATTCCACTCTTTACATCGTTGGCAGGGTGCTGTACCGGTGTAAATGAATGTATCTCATCACCAATAGGAAGAACTACAATTCCTCCCGGATGCTGTCCTGTTGTTCTTCTTATATCTATACAGCCCTCAGCAATACGTTCTATTTCACAGCGGCGTTTAACCCTGCCTCTCTCCTCTAGATATTTAAGAACATATCCATACGCTGTCTTTTCTGCGACAGTACCGATTGTACCAGCCTTGAATGTCTGTCCCTTTCCAAATATAACCTCTGTATAAGCATGTGCCTTACTCTGGTATTCATTAGAAAAGTTAAGATCGATATCAGGCTCTTTGTTACCCTTAAATCCTAAGAATGTTTCAAATGGTATATCAAAACCTAATTTATTTAACTTATGACCACAATTAGGACACACCTTATCTGGCATATCACAGCCTGCACCACCAGCGAACTTCTTAACTTCCTCTGAATCAAAGTCAACATAAAAGCACTCTGGACAAAGATAATGCGGACTAAGCGGATTAACCTCTGTAATACCAGCCATAGTTGCCGCTAAAGATGAACCAACAGAACCTCTTGAACCTACAAGGTATCCATCATCATTTGACTTCCATACAAGCTTCTGTGCAATAATATACATAACGGAGTAACCATTAGATATAATTGAATTAAGCTCACGCTCAAGTCTTTCTGTAACAATCTGTGGAAGTTCTGGTCCATATATTTCGTGTGCCCTGTTATGGCATATATTCCTTAACATCTGATCTGAATTCTCAATTACAGGAGGACGTTTATCAGGACGTACCGGACTAATCTTCTCGCACATATCCATTATCTTATTCGTGTTAGTTACAACTATCTCATATGCCTTATCATTTCCAAGATAATCGAACTCAGAAAGCATTTCCTCTGTAGTATGCAGATACAGTGGTGGCTGGTTATCCGCATCGTCAAAGCCTTTTCCTGCCATAATTATTCTACGGTATATTTCATCTTCTGGATTAAGAAAATGCACATCACACGTTGCAACTACAGGCTTGTCGAACTTTTCACCTAAAGATATGACTCTTCTGTTAAGATCTCTTAAGTCCTCCTCGTCTTTAACGTAATAATCTTCCTTCTCAATCATAAAACTGTTATTACCGATTGGCTGCACCTCAAGATAATCATAGAAATTAACTATTCTTGCAATCTCCGCATCTGAACGTCCATTTACCATAGCACGGAACAGCTCTCCTGCCTCACACGCACTTCCTATTATAAGACCTTCCCTGTACTTATTGACAAGGCTCTTTGGTATCTTTGGAAATCTGTTAAAATACTGCAGATGTGAAGCCGACACAAGCCTGTACAGATTAATTCTTCCCATCTCATTAGAGGCAAGTATTATACAGTGGTACTGGTGAAGCTTCTTAATTGACTCATCATCAAGCGTTCCTTCTTCATTAAGCTTATCAAGTGTATATATATCCCTCTCATAAAGCATCTGCACAAGCTTTAAGAATATATGTGCTGTTGCCTCTGCATCATCAACCGCCCTGTGGTGGTTATCAAGCACAACATTAAGATGCTTGGTTAATGTATCAAGCTTATAATTATGTAATGCCGGTATAAGGAACTGTGACAAAAGCACTGTATCTATATAAGTAGGTGCAAATTCTATCCCCATTTTCTCAGCATTATTAATTATAAAACTCATATCAAATTCCGCATTGTGGGCTACCATAACACAACCCTTACAGAATTCTATAAAATCAGGCAGTATCTGCTCGATAGTTCCTGAATTCATAACCATCTGGTCATTAATACCTGTTAAATTCTCAATTCTAAAAGATATAGGTATCTGTGGATTAACAAATGTTGAAAATCTGTCTACAATCTCATTATTCTTAATCTTTACCGCACCTATCTCTATTACCCTGTCTACCAAAGCCGAAAATCCCGTTGTTTCCAGATCAAATACAACGAATTCCCCTTTAAAGTCCTGTCCAGCCGGATTAATTACTATCTTCCTGGTATCATCGACAAGATATGCCTCAACACCATATATAACCTTAAAATCTAACTTCTCACCCTTTTTATTATACTTAAACTCCAGATCCTGCATAGTGTGATAAGCTTCCGTGAATGCCTGCACAACTCCGTGGTCAGTAATCGCAATTGCCTTGTGTCCCCAGCTTATCGCCTGCTTTATTATATCCTTGGCATAAGATACACCATCCATATCACTCATCTTGGTATGGCAGTGAAGCTCTACCCTCTTATGAAGTGATAAGTCATTTCTTACTGACCTGTTATCACTTCCCTTTCGTATTCCTGACACATTGGCTATAGTAATCTCCTGATCATACTTATCCATTGAAGCTATGCCTTTTATCTTAAGAAAATTACCCTTTTTAATGAATTCATAAAGATCTGGAAGCTGTTCATTTCTTGCAAACATTTTCACTACAATGCTGTCTGTAAAATCTGTAACAACGATAGATAATATAGTTCTTTCGTTTCTTATCTCTCTTGTTTCTATGCTTCTTATCATACCATTTATGACAACTTCACCTATTGGCGATTCTATCTGTTCTATGGCAGTAACTTCATCGTCAAAGTCCCTTCCATATAATATATCTGTATTAGCTGGCTTTCTATAACGTGTAAGATCTTTTCCAGAAGCTCCTCTTTCATTAAAAAATGCAGCGGCTTTAGCTTTCTGTTCGGCATACTTTTTGTTCTTCTCTGCCCCATTATCGCTCTTGGCTTCTTCGCCTGCTGCCATAAAGTTATCTTCAATCTGCTTAATTCTAAGATTAAGCTTATGTTCATTTTCTTTCTCATAACGCTTCTCAAGCTTGGCAACATACTTATATTCAACATCTATTTCAAAGCCAAAACGGTTAAGAAATATAAGCTGAAAATATTCCTTAAGGTCATCTGCATAAGTTCTTGCAAGAAATCCGTCCTCTAATGTAAGCACAAGCAGGTCATCCTTTTCAAACTCCCACGTTGAATTCTTTAAAAGATTATACTCAAGTGTCCAGTATTTCTCCAATTCAAATAATATGCTGTCATAATACACATCCATTATTGTCTGTGGCGTATACTGCTTTGACAGATTATATCTGTCTATAATTCTTACATCCATATTCTGTATACGGAATATCTGCTTTTTAAGGGCATCTTCTACCCTGTATATTATCTTCTTGCTTATAACCCTGTCATTCTTTATGTATACTCTCGCCAATGAGTTCGTTGATGTCTTGGATACTCTCGTAACCTCAACATTTTCCATATACATACCAATATCCTCTGGCAGTTTTAATGTCTTAAATACTTCAAAAAATCTACGCATCTTTAACCAACACCTTCTGCCAAAGGATAATAATAATCAGTCTTTCCAATTATCTAATTCGTCCTTCAGCACTGCTAACAGTTTATCTTCTTCAAACTTCTTAATTATTTCGCCATGCTTTATAAGAACACCACAGCCGTCACCACCTGCTATTCCTATATCAGCCTCCTTAGCTTCTCCAGGGCCATTTACAACACAGCCCATAACAGCTATCTTAATATCAAGGTCATAGTTTCTAACAAGCTCCTCAACCTTTGAGGCAAGACCGATAAGGTCAATCTTAGTTCTTCCACAGGTAGGACAAGATACAACCTCAATACCACCTTTTCTTAAACCAAGTGTCCTAAGAATAAGCTTAGCTGCCTCTATCTCCTTTACAGGGTCATCTGTAAGTGAAACTCTTATTGTATCACCTATGCCCTGTCCTAATATAAGCCCAAGACCTATTGATGACTTAATGCTTCCGCTGAATAACGTACCTGACTCTGTAATTCCAACGTGAAGCGGGTGGTTAGTCTGCTTGGCTATAAGTTCGTGTGCCTTAACACACATCATTACATCTGACGATTTAATGCTTATAACAAGATTATCATAACCAAGATCTTCTATAATCTTTACTTTATCAAGTGCACTCTCAACAAGTCCTTCGGCTGTAACACCGCCATATTTCTCTATAAGGTCTTTCTCAAGTGAACCACTGTTAACCCCTACTCTTATAGGGATATTCTTAGCCCTGGCAGCATCTACAACAGCCTTAATCTTATCTGTTCCACCGATATTGCCTGGATTAATTCTTATCTTGTCAGCACCATTATTAATTGCCTCTATTGCCATTCTGTAATCAAAATGTATATCTGCAACCAATGGAATATGAATATGCTTCTTAATCTCCTTGATTGCTTTAGCGGCATTAATATCTGGAACTGTACATCTTATAATATCACAGCCTGCTTTCTCTAAAGCCAGTATCTGGCTGACAGTTGCCTCAACATCATCAGTTCTTGTGTTAGTCATAGACTGAATCATTATAGGATTGCCGCCACCGATTAACTTATTGCCTATTTTTACAACCTTTGTATTATCTCTATACATATTAAGCCTCATTTCTTAATTAAAAAAGTCCTCTTATATCTTTAAACATAACATATATCATAAGAACAAATAAGAATATCATACCAACAAAATGCACCATACCCTCGTGTTCTTTCTTGACTGGCTTGCCTCTTAATACTTCAAGTATAAGAAATACAAGTCTTCCGCCATCAAGTGCCGGTATTGGAAGAAGGTTCATAACGCCAAGGTTGGCACTTATAAGTCCTGCAAGATTTAAAAGATTAAGGATTACATAAAATGTCCCATCTGCCTTGCTTTCTTCTACAATATTACTCATAGCACTTACTGTTCCGACAGGTCCAGAAAGGTCATTAATCCCCACCTGTCCTGTAAACATCATTCCAAGGCTCTTAACTACAGTATTAACACTATATCCAACTTCCTTAAATGCATAGCCGATTACTGATATAGGCGAAACCTTCTGTCTTGCCCCATAGCTTGCAAAGCCTGTATAGTAATATTCATTCTCTACAGAATCCGGTGTCACATTTAACTGCATTGTATTACCATCTCTGTTTATTGTAATATCAACACTCTCGCCATTACACTGTCCTACAAGCTCAATAATCTTGGTACTTCCGTCAACTGCAACGCCATTAACCGCTGTTATTATATCACCCTTCTTAATCCCAGCCTTCTGTGCTGGTGTTCCGTCAGATACGCCTGCTATTGTCCCATTCTGCTCTAAAGTAACACCCATCTGGTACTTCTGCTGTTTAACATATTCAGGAGTAAGAGTTGTTGTATATTTCTGTCCATCTCTTTCATATGTTATATTCATAGTATCATCAGCGTGGTACACCCTATAGAAAGAATAATCCCTGTAAAATGTTATCTTCTGGTTATTAACCTTTATAATCTTGTCACCTTCCTGAAGCCCTGCACTTACCGCTGGTGAATTATCATATACAACATCAACCATACAAGGGTCATAGCCTATACTTCCAATAATTACAACCGAGCAGACAAATGCCAGTATAAAGTTAAATATTGGTCCAGCTGCTATAACTGCAATCCTTGCCCACACTGATTTATTAGCAAATGATTTGGACATATCATAGCCAGCTTCCAGTGCTTCCTGCTTTTTCTTCTCAGACATATAGCTTCCAGCCGATGTATTATCAGATGAATACCTTGAAGTATTGCCAAAGCCATTATCTTCTGCTGTTTTACCATTGCAAAAGTCATTATCCAACTCGCTTCCAGCTTTGCCAGTATTATTGCCTTCTGTTGCATCTTCCTGCTCATCATCATCTGCCTCTAAGAAATCCTCACCAAGCATTATACAGGCTCCACCAAAAGGAAGCAGCTTAAGACTATATTCTGTTTCACCTTTCTTAAAATGTATAAGCTTAGGTCCAAATCCAAGTGAGAATTCCACAACTGTAATTCCATTTGCCTTAGCTACAATAAAATGTCCAAACTCGTGTATAATTATGATTATGCTTAATACAAGTATCGCTAATATTATATTTATAACCACTCTGCTCCTCCATTCTTCAAACGGTTTTCTATCATTTCATAGACTGTCTGTTCTGTTTCTAATATTTCGTCTACAGACGGATTATCAATATAACGTACTTCATTCATTGCATACTCTATAATATCAGGTATATCAAGATACTTTATCTTTCTGTCAAGGAACTTTGCAACTGCAAGCTCATTTGCCGCATTAAATGCTGTTGGAATGTTACCGCCCTTATCAGAAGCTGTATAAGCAAGCTTAAGTCCTTTAAATGTATCCATATCAGGCTTTTCAAATGTAATATTGCCAAGTTCAAAGAAATCCACTCTCTTAGTGTTAAGCTCTCTTCTATGAGGATAATAGAGGGCATACTGTATAGGAAGGCGCATATCAGGACTTCCAAGCTGTGCCATTATTCCTCCGTCAATGAATTCAACCATAGAATGTATTATGCTCTGTGGCTGTACAACCACTGTGACCTTAGATGATGGAACATTGAATAACCACTGTGCTTCCATTACCTCAAGGCCTTTATTAACCATAGTTGATGAGTCTATTGTTATCTTTCTTCCCATAGCCCAGTTAGGGTGGTTAAGTGCATCCTCAACTGTCACATTTACAAGGTCAGCTCTTTTCTTTCCTCTGAATGGACCGCCTGATGCTGTAAGAAGTATTCTTTCAACCTCCTTAGGATATTCGCCGTTAAGTGACTGAAATATCGCTGAATGTTCGCTGTCTACAGGATATATATTAACATTACATTCCTTAGCAAGACTCATAATAATATGACCAGCACACACAAGTGTCTCTTTATTGGCAAGTGCAATGTCCTTATGTGCCTTGATAGCTTCAACTGTAGGTGTAATTCCCATCATACCTACAACTGCTGTGACAACAATTTCTGCACTCTCAATTGTTGCAGCCTCAATAAGACCTTCGTCACCACTTACAATCTTAACATCCATATCACCGATAAGAGTCTTTAACTCTGGAACAAGTTCTTCTTTACCTATACATACAAGCTGTGGCTTGAATTCACGGACCTGTTCTGCAAGGTCAGCAACCCTTGTGCCCGCTGCAAGTGCAACTACGTTAATATCAGCATTTCTTCTAATAACATCTAATGTCTGTGTTCCAATTGAACCAGTTGAACCAAGTATCGAAACGTTCTTCATTATCAACCTCCAAAGACTTTGTTAATAACCTCTATTGACCAGTAAACAACAGGTGCAGTGAATATAGCACTGTCGAATCTGTCCATAATTCCGCCATGTCCCGGTATTAACTTTCCATAGTCTTTCACATCATGATTTCTCTTAATAGCAGATGCAGCCAGATCTCCGAATATAGACAGGAATGCACCTATGAAGCTGGCTATTGCAAATGTATATACAGGATGTACAAGTACATCTGACATCTTAGAGCTTATGGCAAATCCATATCCAAAGCCAAGAAGTGTAGCACCGACAACTCCTCCTATTGCACCCTCGTAAGTCTTCTTAGGTGAAAGCTTTGGAGTCATCTTATGCTTTCCAAGAAATACACCTGTGAAATATGCACATGTATCATTGCCCCATGAAGACACGAATATAAGCCATACGATATATATTCCGTCCTGCAGCATTCTTACCTGATAGATATAAGAAAGTGTTACAGCAACATATACTATACTGAAGAATACCCACATAACATCTTCTGTCTTATATTTTGGAAATGTAAATACATAAACTGACATCATAAGTATGCATGAAGCTACAAGAAGCAGTAAAATATATGCTGGATCATTAAGCAAAAGAATAAAATAATAAGTAATTGCCGCTATATATCCTACAACTGCCAGACCTGTCTTCTCAAGCTTCTTAACTTTAATAAGCTCATACATTCCAACAAGTGAAATAAACAGACTGAACCCGAATGTAACCCAGCCTCCGAAATAGAGGCATGTGAAAAGTATGACTATGAGCACAGCTCCGCTCATAATTCTTGTACGCATAATCTACTCCTCCTTAACTCCGCCGAATCTTCTTTCCGTCTTATTGTATTTCTCAAATGCTTTAATAAGTTCTTCCCTGTCAAAATCAGGCCAGAAAATATCTGTGAAATAAAATTCTGTATAAGCAAGCTGCCAGCACAGATAATTAGACAATCTCTGTTCACCGCTTGTTCTTATAAGTAAATCCGGATCTGGCAATTCCCATGTATCAAGATTGTTACTTATTGTATCTTCATCTATATCTTCAGGCTTAAGACTTCCTTCTGATACCTTGCCGGCAATCTTTCTTACCGCTCTTGTTATCTCATCTCTTCCACCATAATTAATGGCTATAGTAAAATTAAGCCCTGTATTATTCTTGGTTTTCTCTTCGAGATTATTGATACTGTCTATAATATCCTGGCTGAGTTCATCTTTTCTTCCAATAACTCTGCATCGCACATTATTCTTCATGGATTTCTTAACACAATCCTTAAGATAAGTTCTTAAGATTCCCATAAGAGTACTTACTTCTTCTGTTGAACGTTTCCAGTTCTCTGTTGAAAAAGCATATACAGTAAAATACTTTACACCAAGCTCATCTACGACATAAAGCATATCTTCAACAACTTTACTTCCCTGCACATGTCCCATTGTTCTTGGGAGATGTCTTTTCTTAGCCCATCTTCCATTACCATCAAGAATAACGGCAACATGCCCCGGAATCTTTAATCCGAGACTCTCGTTAAATGTATCCATATCTATGATTCCTCTCGCAATTCATTCAATTACAAAAAGGCTGTTGTAAAATATCCAACAGCCCTGACATTTTCTTAAACTGTAAGTATCTCTTTAGTCTTATCATCTATAGCGCTATCAATCATAGCAATATACTTATCAGTAATCTTCTGAATTTCATCCTCTGAATTCTTAGCTTCATCATCAGAGATATCTCCTGCCTTGTTCTCTTTCTTTATTGCATCGTTGGCATCTCTTCTGATATTACGGATAGCAACCTTGGCATTATCACCCTTCTTCTTGATATCCTTAGCAAGTTCTTTTCTTCTGTCTTCTGTTAATTCAGGGAACACAAGTCTGATTGTCTTACCATCATTGTTAGGTGTAAGTCCTAAATCTGAAACAAGAATTGCTTTCTCAATATCCTTGATAAGGCTTGCTTCCCAAGGCTGAATCTGAATCATTCTTGCTTCTGGTACAGAAACATTAGCAACCTGCTGGATTGGTGTAGGTGTTCCATAATAATCAACTCTTAATCTGTCAAGAATATGTGGGTTAGCTCTTCCGGCTCTTATTGTTACATATTCTTCCTTTAAGTTGTCAACTGACTTCTGCATTCTTCCTTCAATATCTTTAATATTTTCCATAAAATCCTCCATTAATATTGTATTAATCAACAGTTACTACTGTTCCATTAAACTTTCCTGATAAAGCATTAACTATGCTGTTCTCTTCTTCGAGTCCGAATACCATAAGAGGCATCTTGTTCTCCATGCACATAACTGAAGCTGTCATATCGATAACTCCAAGCTTCTTCTCAACAACTTCGTTGATTGAGATTGTATCATACTTCTTAGCCTCTGGGTTAATCTTAGGATCGCTGTCATATATTCCATCAATTGCCTTAGCAAGAAGAATAGCATCTGCATCAAGCTCAATAGCTCTTAATACAATGCCTGTATCTGTTGAGAAATATGGATGACCAGTTCCTCCTGCAAAGAATACAACCATGCCTTTCTCAAAATACTTATTAGCTCTGTCCTTAGAGAAAAGCTTTGTCATGCTTCCGCATTCGAATGGTGTGAGAATATTAGTCTTAAGTCCCTGTGAACGGAATATCTCTGAAACATATATGCAGTTCATAATTGTTGCAAGCATACCTATCTGGTCAGCCTTAGTTCTGTCGATATTATCATTAGAACGGCCTCTCCAGTAGTTACCACCACCAATAACTACACCAACATCTGTTCCTTTATCAACTATTGTCTTAACCTGATTAGCAATATTCTCTATAAGCTCATCATTGTAGCCGCCCTCTTTCTTAGCAAGAGCCTCTCCACTAAGTTTAAGTATTACTCTTTTAATGTTATCCATACGTGCCTCCAGTTATTAATTGATATCCTATAATGTCATATATTGATAATTATAGCATATAACTGTCAAATATAGAAGTCTTAAAT
>OLZV01000954.1_pt1 | contig 11255 bp, 7 predicted proteins | sample 1644531 | NCBI WGS metagenome assembly OLZV01 (sample SAMEA103958115, study PRJEB25191) | human gut metagenome | biome: human-associated habitat [ENVO:00009003]; feature: intestine environment [ENVO:2100002]; material: feces | place: Germany | collected 2013/2015
TTAAACTGGTTGATTTTTAATAAATATTTAAAGAATCACAGCTATGTTAAAACGACTAAAATCAGTCAGCATGATGCTGTTCCTAATGGGTGCCTCTACCGGAGCAGCATACGCGGTTGCCAGTCCCGGCGTTACCGATTTGAAAATCACACAACAGAGTGGAACTTGTACAGGTGTTGTCAAAGATGCTACAGGGGAAACTGTTATTGGTGCATCTGTGGTAGTAAAAGGAACTACCAATGGTACCATCACAGATTTTGATGGTAATTTCACTTTAAATGATGTAAAGAATGGAGATGTTATTCAGATTTCTTTCGTTGGTTATATCACTCAAGAAATGAAATGGAATGGAACTCCGCTGAATGTTATTTTGAAAGATGATACTCAAACTTTGGATGAAGTTGTTGTTGTCGGCTATGGTGGTTCTCAAAAACGTGCAGCTTTGACTACTGCTATTACTAAAATGGATGACCAGGTCTTAAAGAAGGCGGCTTATAGTAATGTGGGACAGTCATTACAAGGATCTGTATCGGGATTACGTGTTGTCAATACTACAGGGCAGCCAGGTAGCTCACCTAATATAACTTTGCGTGGGGGAGCAACAATTACGGGGGATAATAGTGCCGCATTAATTATTGTTGATGGAATAGTGCGTAATAATATGGCAGATATTAACTCCTCGGATATAGAATCTATCCAGGTTTTGAAGGATGCTGCATCGACCGCTATCTATGGTGCTCGTGCTAATGGGGGTGTTATCTTGATTGAAACGAAAAAAGGTAAAGAGGGAAAAGTAGATGTTAATTATAAATTCAAGATGGGTATGAACTTTGCCCGCAAAGGATATGAATATCTGAATGCTGGTGATTATTTGTATTATACTCGACTAGGATTTAAAAATGCTAACCAAGCGGTAGCAGGATATAGTGATGGATGGAATCCTGATACTCAGAATGGTTGTGGTACAACTAAAAATAACTATGATGTACGTTATTTGGAAGGCAATGAGGATTTGGTGAATCAAGGATGGCAGACGATGACTGATCCTTACTCTGGTAAACAGTTGGTTTATAAAGATTATCATGGAGCTATGGATGATGAGATTTTTAATTCACCTGCGTTGATGCAAGATCATTATATCAGTATCAATGGTGGAAATGATAAAGGAACTTTTGCTGCCAGTTTAGGGTATTATGATGAGGATGGTCAGGTCGTTGGAACTGGTTATCAACGTTTTAATGGCTCCTTGAACGGCTCCTATAAGCTCTTCCCATTTTTGACAATAAATGCAGGAACTACTTATTCCTGGTCTACACAGCCTACATTGTCATGGACAGGTACTTATGAGTTCTTTTATCGTACACGTGGTATGCGTCCTACTTGGAATCCTTGGAATGAGGATGGTAGTCCTAATTCGGCTGATACTAATATTTCCGATGGTAATCCCGCTTATTTCAGAGATAAATTACTGTATTCTGACGGAACGAATAAAAGCACTTATAATATAGGATTTAAATTGGATATTCTTCCAAAGAAATTAGTGTTAAACGGTAACGCTTCTTTGTATCGTTATGATTACATGGTGGAAAAATTTAATAAAGCGTACCAATTGGAGAATAAAGATACAAATACAACACGTGAGGCTTCTGTGGAGCAGGAACGTTATACTCAACAGCAATATAATGCTACATTGACTTATACCGACACTTTTGCTGATAAGCATAATTTGGAGGTCATGTTAGGGGGTGAATATTTTACTTATGATCAGTTTAAGCTTGCGGCAAAAACTCAAAATTCTCCTACTGATGATATCCCTACTTTAAATGTAGGCGCAACTCGCACTGAAACTAGTACTACTAAGAGTGCTTATCGAATACTTTCTAGTTTTGGACGTCTGAATTATAACTATGAAATGAAATACTTACTTTCTGTTGTGTTCCGTTATGATGGTATTTCTAAATTGAAGGATAATAGATGGGGATTTTTCCCTGGAGTTTCTGCCGGATGGAATATTACAGAAGAGCAGTTTTGGAAGGATTCCAACGTTTCTGATTTGATTTCCACCTTTAAACCTCGTCTTAGTTATGGTGTGAATGGTAATGTGAACGGTTTAGGTAATTATACGGTATATGGTGAGTATGCAACAACGAAACCTTATGGTGGTGAAACCGGTATATACAATAGTGCATTGGTTAATACAGGGTTACGTTGGGAACAGAGCCAAAGCTTTGAAGCCGGACTTGATATTGGTTTCTTCAATAATCGTTTGAGCTTTATTCTGGATTATTATAATCGCAAGACAAAAGATTTGCTTACCGATCTTGCTTTACCAGGGTATACAGGATTTGATAAGATTGCTACTAATTTGGGTACTCTTCGTAATTCTGGTTTTGAAGCGGAAGTACGTGCTAATATCATAAATAAAGGTGGATTCACTTGGGATATGACAGCAAACCTTTCTACTGTAGCTAATAAAATTATAAAATTGCCTGACAATAAGGAGGTTAATAACCGTGTAGGTGGTGCTCAGGTATGGGATCCTAATAAAGGAGAGTTAGTATGGGTTGGCGGCCGCCAGGAAGGTGGAAAGTTAGGTGAGCTTATTGCCTATAAACAAAATCATATTTTTAAAGATTGGGATGATGTAAAAAAATATGCAAACAATCGAATTGATAATGTCGCAAATTTGTATGGTCCGGGTAAGGCAGCAGAATATGCAGGTAAACAAGGTTGGAAACCTATTGAACCAGGAGATGTTTGTTGGGAGGATATGGATGGAAATGATGTGATAGATTCATATGACCGTTATGTCGTTGGTAATATATTTCCTAATATAACCGGTGGATTCTCTACTACATTCAGCTATAAAAATTGGTCGTTGTATGGACGTTTTGATTATGCATTAGGACATACATTGTATAATGATTTAAAGGCTCGTACATTGGGCCAGTATCAAGGCACATGGAATATTATAACTGATGTGAAAGATATGTGGACAGAAGATAATCCGAACACAGATTTATCTAAATATTATTTTGGCGATCAGAATATCAAAAAGAATATCACACGTTCTAATAATGGTTTAACTGCTGCTGATAACAACAATTCTCATTATTATGAAAAGGGGGATTATTTGTGTTTGCGAGAGCTTACATTAAGTTATACATTACCGAAATCACTAATCAGTAAATGTTTCATGACGGATGCTTCTGTTTATGTCACAGGTCAGAATTTGTTTTATATAACTGGTTATGAAGGTACATCTCCGGAACCGGCTGTAAGTACAGAATATGGTCGTGGTATTGATAATGGACGTTATCCTACTCCAAGAACTGTATTATTTGGTTTATCTGTTTCATTTTAATCAACAAGACTCATTATGAAAAAAATATTAGCATATTTAATGGTTGGCATAGCTTTTACCGGGTGTAATTCTTTGGATTTGGAGCCAATAAGTAGTATTGCCGATAATAAATATTGGCAGACAGAAGCACAGGTGGATGCTTTTAATGTGGGGTTACATTCTAAGTTTAGAGAGAAATGTAGTTATAGCATTTTTCTTTTTGGAGAACCTCGTGCGGATTATTATTTTGGAGAGTCAACATTTGGTAGTGCTACCCAGGGTAATGAACGTATGTGGAACAACAGTTTGAACGATGTGAATACGGTTGTTTCTAATTTTGGAAATTTATATGAGGTGATTAATCAGGCTAATCTGATGATAAACAAGGTGGAAGGTATGTCGATGAATGAAAGTACCAAGAAATATTATCTGGGCGAAGTTTATGGTATCCGTGCTTTCCTTTACTTTCAGTTGTTACGATCTTATGGAGATGTAGTGATATGGACCGATTTCTCGGAAGGGTCGAGCTTGGATCTTGGAAATTTAGCAAGACCAGCTTCTTCTGCTGCTGACGTAATGAAATTGATTGTTGATGATTTACAGGCTTCAGAAACTGCTTTTGGGGATAATTATGGGTTTAGAAATGATTCTCAGCGTTATTTTTGGTCTAAAGCAGCTACCATGATGTTGAAGGGTGAAGTATATATGTGGAGAGGAAAACACATGGGAGGTGGTAACGAAGATTATACAACAGCGAAAAATGCATTGCAGGAAGTGAGAAATCAAACCGATAAATTTGGTTTGTTGGAGGATTTCTCTGAAGTATTTTCTTATGATAACAAGAATAATAAAGAGATAATATTTGCGATTCGCAATGCACGCGATGAATATAATATGTGGGGGGATGTAACATATAATAATAATATGTTTCCACAGCAAAATATATTATTCGGATATATGGATGAGAATGGTAATCCCATTAGTTCATTGGGTGATAAAGTGAAAGTGAAACTGATGCGCGATAAGAAGGAAAAGACCGTTGAAGTAACGTTGAAGAACGAACAGGGTACTACCAAGATTGTGAAGGATGCAGGTATGGAAATATTGGGAGCTGCTTTCAAAGAGCACACTTCAGGCTGCTTATGAAAAAAAGGAAGATGGAACTTTATCTCTTTATGGGTTGTATCCGGCCAAGTTTTTGGGTACATTGCTTGATGGGGCTGATACGCGTAGTCCATTGGATGATTATCCTGTTTATCGGTATGCAGATTGCTTGTTGTTGTTAGCTCAAGCTAAGGCTTTTTTAGGAGAGGACCCTGTGGAAGAAATTAATGCAGTACGTAAACGTGCCTATGGTGAAGATTATTTTAATGCACATCCGGAAGTACAATATCCCAATGATAATGATGCCGCACTTTATGCGGATAATAAGTCTGTAAAACCGGATAATGCCGGTGCAATGGAAGCTGTTCTAAAAGAACGTATGCGTGAGTTTATGGTTGAAGGAAAACGTTGGTATGATCTGCGCTTAGCAGGTGATGAATATGTATTGGAACATACTACAGCAGAAGCAACCCGTTTGCTTTGGCCTATTGATAAGAATACATTGACTAATAATTCGGCATTGAAGCAGACACCAGGATATGAATCTAGTGGAGGAAAATAAAGTATTAGTTATATAATAAAAGAAGGTGTCTGAAATGGACAGCCTCCAAAAGTTAGACATAAAACTTTTAGAGGGCACTTCACTTTTCGGACACCTTCTTTTATTGAAACCGTTTCAAGACTTTTAGTATATCTTTGGGCTTTTCTATCTTAATCTTTTCTGTTTCAATGAACTCTTTGATAAGTTGTTGCTTATCTTTTGAATACAATTTCAGAAGTGAATGGATATTTCGAAAGCTTCTCAACTTGCCTTTAATCTGAGTGTAATAAACATTTTCCGTTACCATTTTATAGACCGAAAGGTCTAAATTCTGTTCACCGTTAACACGTTGGAAGCGTGTATTGACATCAATTGCTTGAACACTGCCATGAGTAACTGTTCCCATAGCTCCTTTCTTCCCGATATCTTTTGGCTTTACTTTCCAGTCTATAAAAAGAGTGGTATGCTGATCAGTCATCACTTCCATAAAATGTCCCTCAAACGGAATAAAGCGGTGTATATCAATGACTACTGTATCAATATCTTCCAAATTCTCTATAACCATGTCTGTCGATTCATTCAAAAAATGCATTTCCTTGTTTATACAGTCATAGTTAAATTTCCCTTTGGCAAACTGTTTGTTTTTCAATAAAACTTTTCCTGGAGTAAATTCCTTGAAGAAATAGCCGGCAGGTTGTTGGGCATTTATCAACGTTATGCTTCCCAATGCCAGAATTGCAATAAGAATTCCTTTTGTATTCATAGTGATGGAGATTTTAATTATCATACTAGTCCTTTGAGCCAAATTGCCAAAAAACGATCGTATACTATATATCCTTGCTGCTCTTTTAAGACAAACTCCTTATTAATTAAAGACTTTAATGCTACATTTATGCTGCTGGCTCCTTTTAAATCATATTTCTTTATGAATGTGGCACTGTTAATCTCATTTACAATTTCCTCTTTGGCTATAGCTTTCAGCAACTGAATCTGATTGGAAGTTAAAAACTGGAAATAGGTTTGATAAGTATATTCTTCCTCCTGTATGATTTCCTGGATGAGTGTATGCAACAGCTCTATGGTCGGAGTCTGCTGTGGCAATGAATACAATCTGTTTAAAAGATATTGCATATACCACGTATGTCCTTTTACCGATTGATAAATTTCATGGAAGATATTTTCCTGCAAAGTTTTTTTCCTTTCATCAAACAGTTTCTTGGCAAACTCCCGGTAAGGAGTATAAGGAATAGGGGCCAGGAAAAGTTTCTGCGTAGATTGGTAAAAAGGTCTTTTGATGGAAAAGAAGATAGACTCCATCAAATGCTTTTTGCTGCCCGAAAAGATAAAATGCACATTCGGGGTGAACTGGATATACGATCTCAACAGGCCTTCCACTCCTTTCTCCGGATATTCCATTATTTGCTGGAATTCGTCAATGGCTATATAACATTCTACTCCCGATTGGTTTAGGTAGGTGAAAATCTCTTTCAAGGTTTCTTCTGAACGTTCCGGAATAAAGTCGAGTGTTACAGATGGCATTCCTGTAATTTCATCGGCGCTGATGACCGGACGGCAACTTTTAAAGAATGAGAATAGCGATTTTAAGGTACTCTGTGATAAGGTATCTAATTTCCCCAACACACTTCGTCCCAGTAGAGATACAAACTCCTGAAGATTCTGGGTTGAAAATATATCCAGATAAAAACAGGCGGCAGATTTATTTTCTTTTTGAATATAGTAAAATACATTCTTTATTAGTCCTGTCTTTCCCATACGGCGCGGACTGATTAATGTAATATTTCTGCCATTCTTTAATGCTGACATTAAAGAAGCTGTTTCTTTTTCGCGGTCACAGAAATAGTCGGGCCCTTGGTAACCGGTTATTAAAAATGGATTAGTAGAAATACTCTTCATTGCAGTTTTTATGTTACATAAAACATGTAACGCAAATAACGCAATAAAGTTTGGATTGAGCAAATATAAGAGTTGTATTTTTGTTTTGCCTATTATATTATGTTCTGACTTGACATGGTTCATGGCAACAATTTAATATGGCAATTACAAGATATCTAAAACAGAAGTTATGCTGATAATGATCATGTTTCATGGATAAGGACATGATACCTGGAGCATTATGATCCTTTGGAAAGCATCAGGAGCAGAAAACAGGAAGAGGGTATATAGCCGGAGCCGGCTGTTATACCCTCTTCCTGTAATGAGGTAGATTCCTTATTTCATCTTATACACCAAAGTCCCGCCCTTTAGGATATCTTCATGCGAGATATAATTCTTTGTATAAGGTTCACCGTTCAGTGTAATACTGTCAACATACTTGTGTTCCTTTGATAATCCTTCGGCAATGATCGTGAAAGTCTTTCCATCGGCCAGGTTCAATACAATTTCAGGCATCTGTGGGGCGCCGAATACATAATTGCCACTTACCGGATCTACTGGATAGAACCCCATAGCAGAGAACATATACCATGCTGACATCTGTCCGCAGTCGTCATTGCCACAGAGTCCGTCGGGTTCGGGACGATATTGCGTATCAAAGATTTCACGGATCAGTTCTTGGGTACGTTCGGGGCGACCTGCCAACGTATATAAATAAGTAATGTGATGGCTGGGTTCATTGCCGTGTGCGTATTGACCGATCAAGCCGGTAACATCTGCCTGGGTGGTTTCCAGTTTCAAGGTGAATAAAGAATCCAATTTGTTTAAGAATGCTTGTTCTCCGCCGAATAACTCAATAAGCCCCGGCACATCATGTTGCACATGCCAAGTGTACTGCCATGCATTACCTTCGGTATAGTCTCCACCGGTACTTTCCATGTGGGCAACCTGACTAGGGTTGAAAGGAGATTTCCAACTCCCGTCAGCATTGCGGGGACGCATGAATTGCGTTTCAGTATCGAACAGGTTCTTATAAAAATCGGCACGTTTGGCAAAATAAGCGGCATCTTCCTCTTTACCCATACGTTGGGCCATATCGGCTGCGGCGTAATCATCATATACCGATTCCAGCGTAGAGGATACTGATTCTGTCTTAATCAAGTCTGTAGGGAAATAACCGTATTTCATATAAGTTTCCCAATCGGATTTCAGTTTATGAGATACGGTTTGGGTATTTTTGATAACATTGAAGGCACGTTCGGCATCAAAGCCTCGGAAGCCTTTGCGGTAAGCTTCGGCGATAACTGAAACACCGTGGTTGCCAATCATGGTATATGTTTCTTTTCCCCAAAGTCCCCAGATAGGCAGGAAGCCCTGTACTTCAGCCTGTTCTACCAATGAATTGACGAATCCATCTACTTTTTCAGGAACCATTAAGGTGTAAAACGGATGGGCGGCACGGTAAGTGTCCCATAAGGAGAAAGTGGAATAAAAAGCTCCGTTACCGGCTTTAACGATGGAATCGGCTGCATTACGGTACCATCCGTCTACGTCCGAGATTTGGTTGGGCTGTATCAGGGCATGGTAGAAGCTGGTATAGAAGTTGGTCTTCTCATCATCCGTACCGGTTATTTCAATGCGGCTCAGATAATTATTCCATTCGTCGTGTGCTGCTTGCTTCACTCCTTCAAAATTCCAGTCGGCTATTTCCGCTTCCATATTCTTCTTGGCTCCATCCACGCCGGTGGTGGACATGGCTACTTTCATCAGCAGTTCCTCTCCCGGCTCCATGTCAAAAGTAGCGATGATACGTTTCCCTTTTTCTGTTTCGGCCATGGGCAGATACAGGGTATCTATGACGGGACGATTGAACTTCATAACAAAAAAGTAATCCTGGTTCACCCATACGCTGTTGCGTACATGTCCGGTCAAGGTTTGTGCATCTTCCCAATTGGTTTCGCAACTTTGTACTTGCGAATGATATTGGTTTTCGTTCCACGCAGGTCCGTGCTGAAGGTCAATCAATACAGATGCCGAGTCGGCGTTATGATAGGTATAACGGTGTAGGGCGGCATGGGGAGAGGCGGTCAGTTCGGCCTTCACGCCGGGGTCGGTCAGCTCTACGGTGTAGTATCCGGGAGTCGCTGCTTCCTTGTCTTTGGGGAAGTGGCTGCGATAAGCGTCCCAGGCACGGGCGCGTGTTCCGGTAACCGGCATCACCAGGATGTCTCCCAGGTCCATACACCCTGTTCCATTAAGGTGTGTTTGGGTAAATCCCCATATCAGGGAGTCGGTGTACACATATTCCGAGCAATATCTCCAGCCGACAGCTCCGGTTACGGGGCTTGTCTGGATCATGCTGAAAGGACGGCAGGCACCGGGAAAGGTATGTCCGTTGTCTGCTGCTCCGATGAACGTGTTAACATACTGCGTGTAGTCAGTTTCGCCTGTCTTCTGCTGTGTTGTGGAACAGCCGAAGAGCGAGCCTGCCAATACAAATGCGCAAAGGATAGAATTGGTTTTCTTCATAGATTCGCAATTAATAAATATTTTGCGTAAAGATAAAGAGTTTTCTGGAAAAATGGGTCAAGAAATCAAAACAAGAAACGAATTAATAAGAAGTAAATGAATATCTTGGTACATCTTAAATTAATAAACGACATGAAAAAACCTTAGTTTTGGATCTCTCATGAGGATACTCTCTGCATCATTCATTTTCTTTTCATCAAATCTTCTTTAGATTAATCCGAAATGTTTCAAAGCATTGGCTATCCCGTCTTCATCTACGGAGGTTGTCACGTAGTCGGCCACAGCTTTGACATGGGGCTCGGCATTTCCCATAGCTATCCCTGTGGCTACGTGTTTCAGCATGGGGATATCGTTGCCGCCGTCACCGAAAGCCATTGTGTCTTTCAGGTCAATGTCAAAATATGCCAGCACTTTGTCTATTCCCGTACTTTTACTGTTGCCCCGTGCAATGATATCGGCAAACAATGGATACCAGCGCATTGGCTCGCAATGGGTCAGCACTTTGCCGAATATATCTGTTTCTTTTTCCTCTTCGGCCGTAAAGTACCCCATTATTTGCAGGATGTCTTTTCCACGGGCTTCTTCTATGGAGGCGACAGGGGGAACAGGAATTTCAATCAGATCGGAAACAGCCTGTACTCTGTCATTCACTTCAGTGACGAACATTTCATTGCCGTGTACAAAAACGAAAGGTACCGGATATTTCTGTTGAAAAGTTATTAGCCGTTCAATGTCTTCTTGCGGGATGCAACCTTTATAAATGGGCTGGTGGCCGGCAGTAAAACAATAGCTGCCGTTGACTGTGATATACCCGTCAAACTCTAAGTCACCCAGGTTGTTTATTAAACATTGTGGGCGTCCGGTAGCAATAAAGATTTTAATGCCTTTATCACGGAGTGTCTTTAATGCTTCTTGGGTCGAAGCAGGAATCTTATGTGTTTCAAAAGAAACCAGTGTACCGTCAATATCGAAAAAAATAGCTTTAACCATACGTTTGCCTATTGAATATTATCGTTATATATTTTCATTTTGCAAAGATGAGAATTAAAATACATGCACACAAATACGATAAAGGTTAATTTTTGGCTTATTTGACTTTACAGATTGATTTTAATATCTATATTTGTGTTTCTAAAATAACAAGAGAAATGGCAGTTCAGTTTACAAGAATAGCAGTAAAGATCGGTAGTAATGTGTTGGCGCGTAAAGACGGTACACTGGATGTGACGCGTATGTCGGCATTGGTAGACCAAGTGGCGGAATTGCGCAAAGCCGGAGTGGAAGTCATTCTGATTTCATCTGGGGCGGTAGCTTCGGGACGCAGCGAGATCAAACCTTCCAAAAAATTAGATAGTGTGGAGCAAAGGCAACTTTTCTCGGCAGTGGGGCAGGCAAAGCTGATCAACCGTTACTATGAGCTGTTTCGTGAACACGGTATTCCCGTCGGGCAGGTGCTGACTACGAAAGAAAGTTTTGGCACGCGCCGTCATTACCTGAACCAGCGCAACTGTATGATGGTGATGCTGGAGAACGGTGTCATACCTATCGTAAATGAGAATGATACTATTTCGGTCACCGAACTGATGTTTACAGACAATGACGAGCTTTCGGGAATGATCGCTTCCATGATGGATATGCAGGCGTTAATCATACTGAGCAATATTGACGGCATATACAATGGTTCTCCTTCTAACCCCGGTACGCAGGTGATACGGGAGGTGGAGCAGGGAAAGGATCTTTCGGACTATATACAGACGGAGAAATCGGGATTCGGCCGGGGCGGCATGCTGACCAAGACTACCATTGCCCGCAAGGTGGCCGATGAGGGCATTACCGTCATTATAG
>OLZV01000955.1_pt1 | contig 11250 bp, 7 predicted proteins | sample 1644531 | NCBI WGS metagenome assembly OLZV01 (sample SAMEA103958115, study PRJEB25191) | human gut metagenome | biome: human-associated habitat [ENVO:00009003]; feature: intestine environment [ENVO:2100002]; material: feces | place: Germany | collected 2013/2015
GAGCCAGACAGTGGAGCAGCTGGTCACCGCCGGCATCACCACCGTGGCCGCGCTGGTGAGCTGGTGGAACAACAACAGTTTCACCGCCGCCGCCATTCAGGCAGACGCCGAATACGCCCGCTTGAAGCAGAAAGGCGAGTGAACCGGCACTCGGATGGTGCAAAAGTAATACTTTTTAAATTGGAAGTATTACTTTTTTAGCCATCTTTTACAGCAGCCCCGGGAGGTGCGCAGCGGCCCTTCCCGGGGCTTTTTTGCTGTCCGTTTGAGCGATTCACGCAGGTTCGAGGGCGATTCACGCAGGTTTTGATGATTTTCGCGCCCAAATCATGTATAATCCAGACAGGAACGAAAGGGAGGAATTTCTATGGTAATTCCATGCGCCTGCAACACAAACGTCACATAAACGCACACGTCTGCAACAAATCGCACCAAACGTGCAACAAGCCCTTGGAATTAGTACCAAACCTGCGGGATGCTGATTTATACAGAACGCAGAATTTCAACGGTACGGGATGGTTTTTCTTGACGAAAATTCCCGAAAATGCTATAACGTAAGCAGTTGGTGGAAACAGTTTTCGCTGTCCGATTTATCGGACTATTATACACATGGCGACAGGAAAGGAGACCTGGGATCATGACGAATAAAAAATTTAAAGTTGCTGCAATGTCTATGGCACTGACCGCATGTGTTGCGGCCCAGCCCCTGATCGCGAATGCGGCAGATGAGAACATCAACTCGAATGACGCAAACGTCAACGAGTCCCACTCGGAAGGGGGAAGCACGGCTTCTGCGCCCGTTGCTGTTGCCAGCGCGTCGTCCGATCCGGTGACCAATGAGCAGGACAAGGGCGCTGTGGATGTGATCGGCGACCCGGATATCAGCGTGGATTATAACCACGACCAAGACAAGGTCACCAAGGACGATTCTTCTACCACCACCGAAAGCACCGGCCCTGTGAACCGCAATGTGCCCATAGAGAGCGAGCCCGGCGCACAGCAGCCCTCCGGCGACGGCCAGCAGGGCGGCAATCACGAGACCGACCTGAACAACGAGCAGAAAGGCGAGCCTGAGACCGACCTGAACAATGAGCAGGAAGGCTCCAAGGACGGCGGCAGCGAGACAGAGAAAACGCCCATTGGCGAAGCTGAAAAGACCGAGACGGAGACCAAGGACACGAAGCTTGTGCTGGGCGAACCGACCACCACGACTACCACCACCACCAACCCGGACGGTTCTACCACGACCACGACTACCACCACCACCGATGCCGCGCTTGAAACCACCACCAAGGTCGAGGGTGAGGCCAGCGCCAAGACGGAGGAAGACTCTTCTGAGGACGTGAAGAAGGAAAGCCTGAAGGAGGAACTGGACGGCAAAGACCTGAGCTGGGATACCGAACCCAAAACCAAGTTCGGTGATTACACTGTGACTGATGCCGTGGAGGAAGAAGACGGCAGCAAGACCTTCACCCTGACCAAAGAAGACAAAATTGAAACCGGCGAGATGACCGGGCTTGACATTTCCAAGCTGATCGAAGCCGGTTACACGGATAACGGCGACGGCACCTACACCCTGACCAAAGAGTACACCGACTCTCAGGGCCAGAAGCATACCACCACCGTCAAGGTGGATTCCAGCAAGGCCACCAAGACCACCAGCACCAAACTGACCGTCAGGATGGCAAGCCAGGAGCACGAGAAAACCGAGGAGCTCGGCACCAAGGAAGATACGAATTACCCCTATCCTTCCACCGATATCACTGTGAAGGACGACAAGGGCAAGGAGCACACCTTTAATGTGACGTATATTCTGGGTAAGGCCCATGAAAACAAGGATGGCACCTTCACCTATGAGGACAAGGAAAACAACCTGACCTATACCATCACAAAGAACGAGACCGACACGAAGCTGGACAGCCTTACTGACACCGAGCTTCGGGACCTGCTGAACGATCACGCCGGCAGTGAAAAATACACTCTGGACAACGAAGGCAACCTTTGCTATATCACCGACAAGGGCGAAAAGTGCCGCGTGACCGACGAGCAGAACACTCTGCTGCGCAGCGTGCTCAAATTGGGTATCACCATCACCGACCACCATGGCAAGGAATCCGACACCCAGAAGGTGGAAAACAGCGAAAAGACTCCGGAGCAGGCCAAGGCCGATGCTGAAAAGACAGCACAGGAAGATGCTCTGAAGGATGCACTGGCACAAGCCATCAACAAAGAGACTGGCAAGAGCCTGACGAAGGCTGACATCACCCTGCCCGAAGTGCGAGACGGCAAGTTTGAGTGGACAGATACCGCCACCCGCAAAACGTACACCTTCAGCTATACGGAAAAGGGCATCGTCAGCAGCTCTGAAAAGATCAGCGACCCCACCACTGTTAAGCCGGACGCTTCTTCTGCCGAGAAGAACACCGAGACCGGCTCCGCCGAAGTGACTGGCTCCACCGTGATCTGGACCGAGAAAGACCAGACCATCGTTCAGAACGATGAAAAGACGGATTCCACCTTTGGAAAGGACTTCGACTTCCGGAGTGTTCCGGGCGGTTTTGAGCTTGACGGTGAGGCTGAACTTAACGAAGATGGCACGTTGAAGAGCTTCAAAACCAAGGACGGAAAGACCTATGAGTTTAGGTATGAAAAGGGTTCTGCTCCTGACACTTTAACAAACATCTCCAACGCCGACTTTACCAAGGTTACATGGAAGATGACCGAAACGAAGATAGGTTCTTCTACCTCTACGGACACCAGTGAGCCCACTCAGATCGAGATCGAGCGGAACTTCCGGAAGAAAACCGAAGATAATGGCACCTTCACCTTTACCGAAACCAAGGAAGGCGGCAAAACCTATAGCGGCCTGAAAAAGGTTGATGGCACGGATAACGTCTACAGCAACGATGATGGTACTGTCACGATCACAGTCAGCACCTCGGAGCTCGGCGTTGGCGTTAATGAGATCAAGGCAGCTCTGGAAGGCAAGGGCTATACGGATGTCAAGGTCAATCCGGACGGCACCGCCAGCTATAAAGACGGCAATGTGACCTACAACGTCACCTATAACACCACCGTTGAGTCCATCACCGTCACGACAAAAGCTGTCAAGGAATCCAGTTTCACAATTTCCGTTTCTGACACCAATCAGAAGGAAGCTGAGGATGCACTGAAAGCAAAAATCGCAGAGCTTCAGGCCGGTCTCAAAGAGGGTGAGTACATCGAAGTGAACGGCCACCACGTCGATCAGCACACCAAGTTTGAAACGATCATCACCTACTTCAAGACTGCCATCAACTACAAAAACATGAGCGATGCTGAGATCGTTGACATGCTCGAAAAGCAGAAAGCAGATGCTGATGCAGAGCACAAATCCTATACCGGTGCAGGCATTGGTCATGACTACTGGGGCCGCCATTACGATACCGGTGAGACGCCGAACTATATCGGCCACCTTGACCTTGCTACCGATTCCGACCTGCTTCTGGAAGATGGCACCACCGCCGATGCGATCCTGCTGAACACGGGCGACAAGAAGTTCAAGTTCGAGTGGAACGAGAGGGCTGAGGATCTTGTCAATAAGGATATAAAGGACAAGCGGGCAAAGTTCCAAGACTCCATTTCTTACGATGATGGCAAGCAGAACGGCGGCGATGGTTCCAAGGGCCATTACGAGTATGAGCGCCAAGATACAGGCTCTTGGATCGCTCCTGATTCTAACAATTACCCTCATGAAAGTGCCTACTACCGCCTGACCGGCACCATCGCCTACAATTCTCTGGAAAACGGCAAGGAATACGGCACAAAGAGAGCTGCAGAAAAGGCTCTGGAAAAATGGCGAGCCGAACACCCGGACGCCGAAGACTATAAGCCGAACATTGTGGCACTGACGAAAACTGAAACAGACTGGTTGGGCATCGAATACGAAACTACGGTTTATAAAGCCTACACCTACGAGTCCTCTCTGACTGCATATGGTTATATGTCGAAAGACAGCAACACCTGCGTCAACTCCGGGTATGGCGATACCGGATATGGGCGTGCGTGGGCTGGCGGCTTTGACCTGCGCATCAGCGGCCTGACACAGGTCACCAAGACCGAATCGTCCGCACACGGCAAGAACTACTACGACTACTATGCCGATATCACCAAGTACAAGACCGTGGAACAGACTTCCAGACCTCTGGCGAACCGTCTGTTGGACGTGATTCCCGGCACCAAGACCGTACCCACTGAGACCACATATACCGATACCGGCAGCGGCCTGTTTGGCTCGTATGATCAGAACCACAACGAAACCCACAACTACGAAAAGCCTTTCACGGGTGCAGGCACTGCCGAATACACCACCTACCGGACTTGGGAGGACACCAACGCCGTGTGGGATGGCGAGTTTGAAAAGCTTACCGGCGCTTTCGGGTTCAACTACACCTCCACGAAGGATGCCGAAGTGGTCGAAGCCTCCAAGAAGGCCTGTGTGCAAACCGACTCCTCGGTGAAGTACCACTACTCCTACGTGGAGCGTCAGGAGCTTGATCCCTTTACGGACGTCAAAACCGTAACGACCCCTGCCGACGGCGGTGACGACGACGACGGCGGCGACGAGATCATTGATGAAAAGGATTCCGACTCGCCCGTACTGCCCGGCACCCCCGAGCTGCCGCCCGTGCAGGACGCAAAGCCGGACGCCCCTGTTCTGCCTGCTGACCCCGCTCTGCCCGCTGTGCAGGACGCACATGCCCTGCCGCAGACCGGCGTGAACTGGCTGGCCGCCATCGGTCTGGCCCTCAGCGGCATGACCCTGATGATCACTGGCGCGTTCGCCAGCCTGACCGGCAAAAACGCAAAGCACTGAGCCGCGCTTCCCCCCTTTCACAAACCTGTGTTTCCCTGCTTTGCACCGCCGGACAGACTGAGCCGGATCGCTCTGGCTGATATGTCCCAATCTCCTATTCCGCATACAGCTTTCCGGCTGTAAAACCTCACAAGCAAAGCGCCCCCGCTCCAAAACCGGAGTGGGGGCGCTTTGTTTATTGCTGGAAAATTTATTGGGAACACGCAGATGATTTGCGTACCGTTATCGACTGTGTTATACTTATTTCGCTGCCCTCTCCATTCTGGCAACAGAAAGGAGGTGTGTCATGTGGGCGACATCTTCATCAATCTTTTTGTGGCTGTCGGAGCAAATGTGATTGCCTATTACATTTGCAAGTGGCTTGACAGCCGCGGCAAAGGACAGTAAGCACAGAAGAACCCCCTCGGAGTTGCCTCTCCGAGGGGGTTCGCTTTTGTGTGCCTGTGGTAATCTTCATCAACCTTGTGATTGCCTACTTCTATTATACGCGACTCCGTGCAAAAGTCAAGCCTCCGGCAAAAAGTTCATTTTTACGTCAAAATATATTTTGCCGGATATAACAAAAACGGCCCTGCCGAAGCAGAGCCGTAAAAATGCATCTGAAATATAATCAGCGCTTGGAGAACTGGGGTGCACGACGTGCAGCCTTCAGGCCGTACTTCTTACGTTCCTTCATACGAGGATCGCGGGTCAGGAAGCCAGCCTTCTTCAGAGCAGGACGGTTCTCGTCGCTCTGCTGCAGCAGGGCGCGGCTCAGGCCGTGGCGGATAGCGCCAGCCTGACCGGAAACACCGCCGCCGGAAACGCGGACGACGACGTCGTACTTGCCCTCCAGGCCCAGCAGGACCAGCGGAGAACGGACGATCAGCTTCAGGGTCTCCAGACCGAAGTAGTTGTCGATATCACGATCGTTGATGGTGATCTTACCGGTGCCGGTGTAAACGCGAACGCGGGCAACGGAATCCTTACGACGACCAGTGCCGTAGAAATAAGGTTTGGTTTCGTACATGTTCGATTGCCTCCTTCTTAGAACTCGATCTTCTCGGGCTTCTGAGCTGCGTGAGCGTGCTCGGCACCCTGGTAGCAGTGCAGGCGGGTCAGAGCCTTAGCACCGATGGTGTTGGAAGGGATCATGCCCTTGACAGCGTAGGTCATGGCCAGATCGCTGTGCTCAGCCATCAGCTTGCTGTACTGGACCTTCTTCAGGCCGCCGATGTACTTGCTGTGGGTGATGTGGAACTTCTGCTCGGCCTTCTTGCCGGTCAGAACAGCCTGATCGCAGTTGATGACAACAACGAAATCGCCGCAGTCCACGTTGGGGGTGTAATCGACCTTCTGCTTGCCGCGCAGCAGAACAGCGGCCTCAGCAGCGACGTGGCCCAGGCTCTTGCCGGCAGCGTCGAGCAGATACCACTTGCGCTCGACTTCAGCGGGCTTTACGAGAGTAGTGCTCATATCTATTTCCTCCTGATAAGCTTTTTGTAACGTTTCAGGCGCCTTTGTGGGGCGCGAGTGTCAGTATACATCATAAAAAGGCACCTGTCAACAGCATTTTTTGATTTTTTCGCTGTAAATTTTTTAATCTCTCAAATGCTCTTGTTTTCTCTTGAATCCTCTCGTTTTCTAAAAACGCATTTTCTGTAAAATTTTCTGCCCGCCGCCGCACATTTTCTGCCTCTGCCCGCTACAATTTTGCCCCTTGGTGTGGTATACTATAAAGGATATGGCAGCTTTTGCTGTGCACACGGATAAGGAGAGCTTTCTACATGTCAAACGAGATCGACCGCAATGCTTCTGCCCAGCGCCGCACCTCCAAACTGCTGGCCGCCATGGGCATCTTTGTTGCCCTTGGCATCGTCGCTTACATTATATTAACGCTGCTGGTCAACCGCAGTGTGCCCGCAAACCCGGACACCCACTATACCGGCTCCAACGGCGTTTCCGTTTACTACGACAGTTCCATCTGGAAGGTGTGCCAGATGACCGAGGACAGCACCCTTGGCACCGTGCTGGAACTTGCCACAGCAGACAGTGCCGACGGTGAGGACTACCAAGCTGTGCTGCTGCAGCGCGGCACCGCCGACAGCTACGCGGACTTTATCGATGCGTCTGAGAAAGACCTCAAGCAGGCCTATGGCGTTATCAAGCCCCGCAAGGTGAACCTGACCGTGGACGGTGCCGAGGTGGAGGCCGTGCGCTGCGACATTCAGGCGTATTATGCGGTGCTGGCCACCATTACCTACCCCAGCGGTGACGTGGTGTATGTTTCCGGCCTGACCAAACTGGCCTCCATCAACGACATTGTGAATCTTGTGGAAAGTGTGACCCTGTCATGAGCAGTTCCCGTGCGATGCAGCGTCTGTGCGGCCTGATGCGCAAGGCTGTGCAGGACTATGAAATGATCGCCCCCGGCGACAAGGTGATGGTGGGCGTTTCCGGCGGCAAGGACAGCGTGGCGCTGACCATTGGCCTCGCGGAGCTGCGCAAGTACATCGGCTTTGATTTTACGGTGCAGGCCGTCACGCTGGACCCGCAGTTCGGCGGCAAGCCCATGGATTACACCGTATTGCAGGAGCTGTTTGCCCGGTACGACATCCCCTATGAGATCCGCCGCACCGAGATCGGCCCCGTGGTGTTCGACTACCGCAAGGAGAAGAACCCCTGCGCCCTGTGCGCCAAGCTGCGGCGCGGCGCACTGCACACGGCGGCGCAGGAGCTGGGCTGCAACAAGGTGGCGCTGGGCCACCATCTGGACGATGCCGTGGAGACCTTTTACATGAATCTCTGGCGGGAGGGCCGCATTGGCTGTTTCTCGCCGGTCACTTATCTTTCGCGCCGGGACCTGACCCTCATCCGGCCCATGCTGCTGGCCACCGAGCAGGAGGTCATTTCCGCAGTGCACGCCGAGGGGCTGCCCATCGTCAAGAGCGTCTGCCCTGCCGACGGCGTGACCGTGCGCGAACAGACCAAGGAGTTCGTCAAGGAGCGCTGCCGCACCGACCACGCCTTCCGGCAAAAGACTCTGCACGCCCTGCAGGAGAGCGGCATCGACGGCTGGCGTCCCGTCCACACCGGACGCGGCAGCTTTGCAATTACAAACGAGGAAGAATGAATCATGCAGACTCAACCTTTTGAAAAACACGTCTGGGCCGAGATCGACCTGGACGCCCTGCGTCATAACTTCCGGGCCGTCAAGGCCCGGGCCGGTGCCCTGCCGCTGTGTGCGGTGGTCAAGGCCGACAGCTACGGCCACGGTGCCGTGCAGTGTGCCCGCATCTTTGCCGAGGAGGGCGCGGTCTGTCTGGCCGTCAGCTGCCTGACCGAGGCCATGCAGCTGCGTCAGGACGGGCAGACTCTGCCCATCCTCATTTTGGGCCATGTGCAGCCGGAGTACGCCCAGACCCTCATCCGCGAGGATATCACCGTAGCATGCTACTCCACCGAGCAGGCGCAGAACCTTTCCGCTGCTGCGGTAAAGGCAGGCGGCAGGGTAAAGATCCACCTCAAGGCCGATACCGGCATGGGCCGCATCGGCTTTGCCCTGCGCACCGATTTTGACGCCGCCATCCGCGAAATGCTGGCGGTCTGTGCGCTGCCGGGGCTGGAAATGACCGGCATGTTCCAGCACTTCTCGGTGGCCGACGACACCGCCGAAGAAAACATTGCCTATACCGCGGAGCAGCACGCGCTGTTCGTCAGAGCGTTCCATGCGCTCAAGGCGGCAGGCCATGAGCCGCAGACCGTTCATTGCGACAACTCTGCGGGCGTGATGCTGCACCCGGACTGGCCCGAGGGATTGGCCCGGGAGCGCTGCATGGCACGGCCCGGCATCATCCTCTACGGCTACGACCCCAGCGACGAGGTGCGCTTTGGGCAGTTCCGGCCGGTGATGACCCTCAAGACCGTGGTGAGCATGGTCAAGGAAATGCAGCCCGGTCAGAGCGCCAGCTATGGCCGCCGCTTCACCGCCGAAAAGCCCACGCTGGTGGCCACCCTGTGCACCGGCTACGCTGACGGTTATCCCCGCCAGCTGAGCTGCGGCAAGGGCATCGTGGAGATCCACGGCAAGGCCTGCCCGGTGCTGGGCCGCGTGTGCATGGACCAGATGATGGTGGATGTGACCGGCATCCCGGACATCCGCGAGGGCGATGAGGCCATCCTGTGGGGCGGCAGCGTCAGTGATACGGCTGAAACCATCGCCCGCAAGACCGATACCATTTCCTACGAGGTGCTGTGCGGCGTGTCCCGCCGCGTACCCCGCGTTTACCTTGAGCACGGAAAGATCGTGGATGTCGAGGACTGGATCCTGAAAGCATGACCGGCACCACAGGCCGCTCTATCATAGCTTCTCAACTTTTTCGGAGGAACTGAATGGCAAGAGATAATATCCGCAACTTCTGCATCATCGCACACATCGACCACGGTAAATCCACCCTGTCGGACCGTATTCTGGAGCTGACCAAGAGCGTGGACGAGCGCACCATGGAAGACCAGATCCTAGACAACATGGACATCGAGCGCGAGCGCGGCATCACCATCAAGGCCCGTGCCGTCACCATGAACTATACCGCCAAGGACGGCAAGACCTACGAGTTCAACCTTATCGATACCCCGGGCCATGTGGACTTTGCCTATGAGGTCAGCCGCAGTCTGGCTGCCTGTGAGGGTGCCATCCTTGTGGTGGACGCCACGCAGGGCGTGGAAGCCCAGACGCTGGCAAACACCTACATGGCGCTGGAACATGATCTGGAGCTGGTGCCCATCCTGAACAAGATCGATCTGCCCAGTGCCCACCCGGACGAGGTGGCACAGGAGGTGGAGGACGTGATCGGCCTGCCCTGTCTGGACGCGCCCCGCGTTTCTGCCAAGACCGGTCTGAATGTGGATCAGGTGCTGGAGCGTGTCGTTACCGACATTCCCGCCCCCACCGGCGACCCGGACGCCCCCCTCAAGGCCCTGATCTTTGACAGCATCTACGACAGCTACAAGGGCGTCATCGTTTACATCCGCGTGTTCGAGGGCACGGTAAAGCCCGGCGACACCATCCGCATGATGGCCACCGGCGCAGAGTTCACGCTGGTGGAGGTGGGCCACATGGGTGCCACCAGCCTGACCCCCTGCAGCCAGCTGCAGGCCGGCGAGGTCGGCTACCTGACCGCCAGCATCAAGACCGTGCAGGACACCCGCGTGGGCGATACCGTCACGCTGGCAGAGCGCCCCACCGCAGAAGCGCTGCCCGGCTACCGTCAGGTCAAGCCCATGGTGTTCTGCGGCATCTACCCCGCCGACGGCGCCAAGTACCCCGACCTGAAGGACGCGCTGGAAAAGCTGCAGCTGAATGACGCCTCCCTCACCTTTGAGCTGGAGACCAGTGCGGCGCTGGGCTTTGGCTTCCGCTGCGGCTTCCTTGGCCTGCTGCATATGGAGATCATCACCGAGCGTCTGGAACGGGAGTTTGATCTGGACATCATCACCACCACCCCCAGCGTCCGCTACCGCCTGACCCTCACCGACGGCACCGTGGAGATGATCGACAATCCTTCCAGCTATCCGGACCCCTCCAACATCGTCAAGCAGGAAGAGCCTTTTGTGGACGTGCATCTGTACACCCCCAACGATTATGTGGGCGGCTTGATGGATCTGTGCCAGAACAAGCGCGGCGTGCTGATCGACATGAAGTATCTGGACGATGTGCGGGTGGACCTGCACTATGCTCTGCCGCTGGGCGAGATCGTGTACGACTTCTTCGACGCCATCAAGAGCCGCAGCCGGGGCTACGCCAGCTACGACTATGAGTTTAAGGAGTACCGTGAGAGCGATCTGGTCAAGCTGGACTTCCTGCTCAATGGCGACCCTGTGGACGCGCTGTCCATGATCGTGTTCCGCGATAACGCTTACGCCAAGGGCCGCCGCATCTGCGAGAAGCTGCGGGACAATATCCCCCGCAACCTGTTCGAAATCCCGGTGCAGGCCGCCATCGGCGGCAAGATCATTGCCCGCGAGACGGTCAAGGCCATGCGCAAGGACGTGCTGGCCAAGTGCTACGGCGGCGACATCTCCCGCAAGAAGAAGCTGCTGGAAAAGCAGAAGGAAGGCAAAAAGAAGATGCGCCAGCTGGGCAGCGTCTCCCTTCCCAGCGAAGCTTTCACCGCCGTGCTCAAGCTGGACAGCGACGACGATTGATCGTTTCCCTATACAACGCCAAAATGCCGCAGACAGGTTTGTCTGCGGCATTTTTCGTTCTGTTATTCCGTTCAGTAATCTTTCTGACAGCCCAGCAGAAACTTCATGTACTGGAAAGTACGGTCCGGTCCGATGTCCCGCACCATCTTCAGCAGCTTTTCCAGCAGAGCGCGGGTGTCCGGGTGCAGCAGGTAGTGGTCTTTGCTGCGCTC
>OLZV01000960.1_pt1 | contig 11225 bp, 9 predicted proteins | sample 1644531 | NCBI WGS metagenome assembly OLZV01 (sample SAMEA103958115, study PRJEB25191) | human gut metagenome | biome: human-associated habitat [ENVO:00009003]; feature: intestine environment [ENVO:2100002]; material: feces | place: Germany | collected 2013/2015
GGTAGCACTATCGGGCAAAATCGGTAGCACTATCGGGCAAAATCGGTAGCACTATATACCACAGAAACCGCGCCGTTCCTAGATTTCCGAGGGGGGAAAGCAACTAAAAGCATAAAAAAAGCATGCAAAGCAAGAGAGCTTCGCCTTGCATGCTGCTTTCCCGGCTTCGCCTCCCCGGGGGTTTGTGGGGCTCTGCCCCACCGCCCCTTAGATCCGATAGGAGTGCCGTACCGTCCGCGGGCTAGTATTAACCAGCAGCAACCTACCAGATGCGCCTATCGGCGAGCTAAGAGGGGACAAGCCCCTGACTCTAAGCTAATTCCAGCCGACATCTAGTACCGAAGGCCATACTGTTCTGCCCATTCTGGGCATCTTCCAGCACGGACGGAACTCGACGACTGCCTAGAATTGCCTCTAAGCCCATTCTAGAAGCATTTTCTACCCCCTTTTACCTACGAGACAATGGAAGCCTATTACAGACCATTTTAGAGCGTTTCAGGGCATGTTCTAAAAGACGGAGTAGGCATATGGACTTTTTCTTCTCATGAAACTTGGTAACATTGAAAGCTCACCAGTTACAAGACAGGTGAGCTTTCAATGTTACCAATGACCCGTGATTCGTTGCCAGAGAGAGGCATGAGCAAGGCGCTCCTGCTGGGCTTTGGATTCTTCCTGCACCTGTGCAGCCGCTTGTCGAGCCTGCTGTAGCTCCTTTGCCTGGCGGTTCAGCTCTTGTTGCATGGCTTCGATGCGGACTTCGTTTTGAGCGGCCTTTGTCTCGGCTGCGGCTTTCTGGTTCTGCATCGCGATGATCCGATCTTTCTCCTGCAGTACCGCCGCTTGAGCCTGTAAAACCTGTTCCTGCGCCTGCTGTACCTGCTTATGGGCCTCTAGCGCCTCGTTTTGCGCATGAAGCAGAGCGATGTTCAGGTTCTTGACTTCCTCGTTGAGGTTGCGAATTTCAGCGTTTTCGAGATTCTGGATGGCTTCGGAGCGGGTAAGGCCGCGGATCGCGTCCAGGCGTCGGATGGCCGTCTCATCGAGATCCCATTCTTTGCCGATTTTCCGCGCGTGCTGCTCCCCGTCCGCGTTCAGCTGTTCCAGATGCGTACGGATGATGCGGGCCATCCCCTGCGCAGTCTCTATATTGTAGCGGTTCATAAGTTCGTTCACGCCAGCCATATGCAGCCTCCCTCCCTTGTACTATAAGGCTTTTATATTTGAACCGATATGAATCTAGATTCAAATATGATTCATTTTGTTTCGTTTTGGCTTGATTTCAGTATAGCACAGCGGCAGCCGGAAGGGAAGGGGCCAATCCTGCATAAAACCGGCAGCTAGTGCGAGGAAAATACCTTCTCATAAGGGATAGTTATCGGAACTAATGGGGAGTTTTCCGCATAAAGTTGCAGAGCCAGCTCCGTTTTGCTGGCGGAAGATCCTGCATCCAGAAATGGACGGTAATCCCGCTGCATCCTGCGCCGTTCCTGCCTCCTGGCTGATGGATCTGGCCGATGGATGCAGCAGAAACAGGGCCACCTGCAGGGCCCTGCAGCAAGCCGGCGGCAGGAACCGTCTCTCTACTGCTGGCAAAAACAGGGCAGATGTGGTATAATCAAGACAGAAATAGCGGCCGATGTTCGCGTGTCGGAACCGCCATTCGTTAAAAACTCGGGACGTTCCGATCTTGCTTACTTGAACGGTTGGATGCTTATTTCAACAGAGCCAGGATCGCCGCGAGCAACTGTAAAGAAGCCAGCACGAGTGCTACTTTCTCGTAAGTCGTCATGGGCATCACCTCCCCGTGAATGGGGAACCGACCATCGACCGCCGAGAATAGTATACCATGTCGCTGGCTTTTTTGCATCTTACGAATGCAAGGCTGCTCAGGAAGGGGGCTGGTAGTCATGCCAAGGGAGCTGTGGTATAAGAACGAGGAAACCGATAAAATCTGGTGGAAAGATACCGATCGTATCGGTGAAGTCATTTTCAGTTTTGACAAGCAGCACGAATACAACCTGTTCCAGGACTATCCCTACAAGCTCACAAAAGAAGAAAAAGCGCTTTTCGATCAGGAGAACCCGCATTGGCGAGACTTCTTTGCGGATCGTCAAACGTGAGGAATCCGCATAAGCTCTTGCATTGCTGCAAGGTGCTTGTTTGTCCGCTAGACTGCAGACTCTTGCCCCTTGTCTACCTTTCAAAAGAAATGCCCTCCACGGTGACCAAACCGCGGAGGGCATTTCTTTTGGGTGAAGCAATGTCTACCTCAAATTCTACTCTTCATTATAGCATAAGATTGAAGAACCATCCAGAAATGGGCAGTAATCCTGCGTAAATCCGCGCCAATATTGGCTTTCTGGACTGTGGCGATGGGATGGCTGCACCGGAAAACAGGGCTTTAGGCAGGGGATTTCAGGGCGATGAAATTGGCCCGATCGGACCGCTGAAAAAAATTTTTTCTGGCGATTTTATATTAAGCATATATTACATATATGCTTAATATAAAATCGTCCTTGATTCGCCAGAGGAAATCGGCGACAATGAAATCAGCCAAAGGAAATCCAATGTCTCGTAGGGAGGAGGAGCTACCATGAGAGTGTTAACCTATCCATATCCAGAAGATGCTGGCTGGACTCGCGTCAGGGTCATTTCGTATCTCAGGGAGAATGGGGCCAGACTGGATGAGGCAGTCCGCTGGATTCAGAGCAGGATTCCGAGTCGTGGCACGGAACTCTGCCAGAGCAGGTATGGCGTTGCTCGTATCCCGTTCTTCGATCCGGCGCGCATCCAGATCATTACGAAAAAGACGATTGCCGAGTGGCAGCGTGAAGAAGCCGAGAGACGTGCTTGGAACGTCAAACGTGACCTGGCGATGCAGAAGGAACTGGACGCGAAGCTCGATACGGTTCGGACGGCTCCGGCCATCGTCGTCAAGACGGAGACGACGGGCCTTGTCTCTGGCAGTGATGAGATTCTGGAATTGGTGATTCTCGACACGGAGGGACAGGAACTTTTCGCTTCGCGGTTCCGTCCGCTCCATAATGAGGTCTGGCTGGACGCAGAGGATGTCAATCACATTCGCCTCGAGGACGTACAGGATGAACGAGCCATTGACGTGTATCGGAACGTCATCCAGAAGATCCTGAGCGCAGCCAAGACGGTTATCGGCTACAACGTCCGTTTTGAGACGGAGATGCTCAAGGGCCAAGGCTTTCAGATTCCTGGAACGTGTGTCGATGTGATGGAGTCCTTCGCAGCAATCTATGACGAATGGGATGAAGATTATCAGGAGTACAGGTGGCAAAAGCTCACGTGCTGTGCGGACTATTACAAGTACGACTGGAACGAAGTCAAAGACGTGCATAGGGCGATGGCGTATGCGAAGGCGACCCTTTACTGCTGGAAGAAGATGCAGGCAGCATCGTAGGACCGCTAGAATCTGTGCAACAAAAAAACTCCGAAGGCTAGAGTCATTCGGAGTTTTTTGCTGGGCATCCTATCCCATTTTCGGTGTTACTTCATGGCATCCTTGAAGTAGTCGCCACGTTCATCCTGCTTCTCCAAAAACGTATGTAGCAGATTCACATCTGCTTTCTTCAACGGACGATGCAGCTGTTTCTCAATCGTCTTTTTGATCAGGAGCGCAATCTGCAGCGCCTCTTTTGTGTACGGTTTGTCCTCGGTTTCTTCCTGCCGGAGTACCTGAATGAGCATGAGGTCTTGTGCGAAGCGTGCTTGATCCTCTTCGCCATCTAGAATGCCAAGATACTTCTCGGCCATACCGCCCAGCTGGATGAGGCGTCTGGTCCGAGCTTTCCGTTCTTCCTGCGAGTGCTGCGCAATGAGCCTGCGCCGTTTTGCCTTTAGCTGCTTTTCCTTTTCCTCGATTTTCCGCAGCTTTTCTTCGTAGGTCAATTTTTTCTTCTTTGCCTCAGACACAACATCTTGTGGTTCAACAGGCTGTTTATTTTCTTTTTCTACCATATGTGACACCTCCTACCTTGATTTTACTATGAACTGATCGTATAATCAAGGTATAGATATTCCCTGACGTAGGAAGGGCGCACTTATAGACGGGCGGAGCCCATCTTTTTATAAGTGCGCCCTCCGGGGGAGTTCGTGCACGTGCCACTGGCACGTGCTATTCCGCAAAAGCTTGATGCACATTCGTGCATCAAGCTTTTGCGAAATCGGAGCAACGGGAGCAACGAGGGGAGGCGGCATATTATGTCGATATTCCATTGCAGCATCAAGATTATCAGTCGGAGTGTAGGCCGAAGCGCTATCAGCGCATCAGCCTACCGCAGCGGCACAAAACTGTATGACCAGGAAACCGGAGATCTCAGCGACTATTCACGAAAACAGGGTATCCTTCATCACGAGGTGATACTTTGCGAAAATGCCCCATCCGCGTACGCAGACCGGGAAGTTCTTTGGAACGCCGTGCAGAAAATCGAGAGTCAGAAAAACGCGCAGCTGGCACGCGAGGTTGAAATTGCCATCCCGAAAGAGATCCCAACGGAGGACCGGATCGCACTTGTTCGGGAGTACGTGCAGGAGAACTTCGTCTCGCAGGGCATGTGTGCGGACTTTGCGCTGCATGATAAGGGTGACGGAAATCCGCATGTCCACATACTCCTAACCACACGCCCCATCTTGAAGAACGGGAAGTGGGGCCAGAAGGAAAAGAAGGATTACGCCCGCGATGCGGACGGAAACAAGATACCCGTCATCGACCCAGCGACCGGCCAGCAGAAGGTTCGTGTCCGCAAGGGCAAGGGAACTGAAAAGCTATGGCAGCGCGTGACCGTCCAGACCAACGACTGGAACGATCAGGGCAATGCGGAGAAATGGCGCAAGGCATGGGCAGACCTTTGCAACCGCCATTTAGCGCCAGAGGTCCGTATCGACCACCGTTCCTACAAGCGGCAGGGCGTGGAACGGATACCGACCATCCATGAGGGGAGCGCTGCCAGGGAGATGGAGCGGCGCGGAGAGACAGCCGATCGGTGCGAGATCAATCGGCAGATTCGCGCTGCCAACGACGAGCAGCAAACCATCAGCAAGCTGCTGCAGGCCCTCTATCAGGAGATGCAGGACCTCAAGCAGCGCATCCAGTCCATCATCGAGATGACCAACCAGAAAGGACGTGACCTTCTCCATGAGCGAATCGGGAACTTCTTACAACGACGAAACCATACAGCAGCTTCTCGACCAGCTGGAGCCGATGCAGACCGAGATCGAGCAGCTGACGCAGGAGCGCGACACCCTGCAGAGGCGACTCAGGGAGCTGGAGAGCCAACAGCAGACACTTTCCTCCGAGAACTCGAAGTACAGGTCCAAGCTGCAGAAGATGGCCGACAAGATCGTGAAGCTGAACGAGTCCGACAAGATCTTGCAAGACAACAACAGGCTGCAAGCCGAGATAAAGGCAACGAAGCTCCAAGCCGACCAGCGCGTCCAAAAGGCAATGGACGAGGCTGAGGCAGCTAAGGAGAAAGCGCAGCAGGACTCCAATGCAGCGTTTTGGGCCAAGAAGTGTGCAGAGCAGAAGGAACGCACCTGGGAGAAAACCATCCAGGAGCGCGTCGAGGCGGAGAAGGAGGCCATGAAGCAGGAGGCCGATGAGGATCTTCGCAAGCGGCGTGAGAAGCTGGACCGCACCTACCAGACATGGTTTGTCCTGACTGCTGCCATCTTTGCCGCCAATGGCATCTACCTGATTTTCAAATCGGTACGAACCCTATGCCGGATCCCAGGCGAACTGCAGCAGCTTGTTGGTGATGTGCTTGGCGTCGTATATGCAGATACGATCGATGCGGTGCTATTCGTAGGCTCCATGCTCCATACGGATATCGTGGCAGGCATCGGCTCCGCTGTACTGTGGTGTGCATTTTGGTTCCTGCAGCTCTATCTCCTGCTCCAACTCCTGCAGCTGGCGGCAGACTTTTACCAGGAGGCGAAGAAGAAGCCATATAATGCGCTGGCTCTCGGGACCATCCTGCTGACCAGTATGATCCTATCCCTGACGTATTACGAAGTGCAAGGCACCTCCTGGCTCTATGTGTTCTGTTGGATGGTGGGCTTCGTGATCCTGCTGCTCCTGTACTACTGGGAGGCGACGATTACAGCCATTGTGAACCTGGCTGGACGCATCATGGACGGAGTAAGCCGCTTTTTCGATCAGTTCCGTAACTGATTGTGCCTATAATTTTGTAAATATAGATACAATTGATATAGAGAAGCCTCTCGCCATGCAGCTTGGTTAATATTCACTGGATATGTATCTATAAATATGATATTATAGATACATAGATAAACGAATGGAAATGAGGGATGTAGCATGATCAACGGCGTACCGCAGCTAATTAAGTTTGACCCCAAAAGCGTCACGCTTTCGCACTGGCCAAAACTGTACGCATTCATAAAGAAAGTCAAGGACCCGGTCTACGTACTCTCATCCGTCCCAGGACGGAATGTGGAAACTGGCAACATACTTCTTGTACTCAAAAGCGCAGGACGGGTGGAGCTCCGTTCTTTCCGGCTGTTGGCCAAGGGCTGCGACGAAATGACCTCCATCCAGATCCCGCCTGGCTACGAGCAGGAACTTGCGTTCTTCCTGCTGCCACCCAGCTTCAAGGTTGTTGAGGAGCACGATGGTCCGGGACGGCCAGCGAAATATACTAGGCATACAGCGCAGGAGCTTCTGCGTCGCCGTCAGCGCGGCGAGACGTACCGTGCCATAGCAGCTGATACAGGAATGAGCACCAGCACCATACAGCGGCTCTTAGCGACCGTACAGAGCCCGGATGATCGCGTTTATGCAGCCCAGCGGAACCAGCGCAAACGCCATGAAGATAAGCATAGCGATAAATAACGAATTACAGATACAGGAACTTTAGCAATGATAGGAGTGCACGCCAATGATAACGAAAGTCGAGCAAGAAGCTGCTGCCAAAGCCTTTGCCGAGAAGTGGCAAGGGCATGGCGATGAGAAACAGGACAGCCAGCGATTCTGGATTGAACTGCTGCAGAAGGTCTACGGGGTAGAAGATCCGGCCAGCTTTGTGCGCTTCGAGACGCGCGTAAAGCTCAGTCATACGAGCTTCATCGACGTGATGATACCGGCTACCCATACGATGATCGAACAAAAAAGCATGGGAAAGGATCTCAATGCGCCCATCAAGCAAAGCGACGGAACACTCCTGAAGCCCTCTGAGCAGGCCAAGCGGTATGCTGCGGCCCTGCCTTATTCCGAGCGTCCGCGCTGGATCATCAGCTGCAATTTCCAGCAGTTCCAGATTTTCGACATGGAACGCCCCAACGACGATCCGCAGATTGTCGAGCTGGCGAACCTCCCCACGGAATACTACCGGCTGCAGTTCATGGTGGACGTGAAGGACAGCCATATCCAGAAGGAGATGGAGATCAGCAAGAGCGCTGGCGACCTTGTGGCCCGGCTCTACAATGCCCTGCTGCCCCTCTATCAAAAGGCACCGCAGCTCACGAATGAGCAGGCAACGGAGTACCTGAATAAGCTGTGCGTCCGGCTCGTATTCTGCCTGTACGCCGAGGATGCCGGACTCTTTGGCAAGCGTAACATGTTCCACGACTACCTAGAGGACTATCGTCCGCAGCACTTCTCAAAGGCGCTCAGCGACCTCTTTGCCGTCCTGGACACGAAGCTGGAGGACCGTGATCCGTTCCTAGAAGAAGGTCTCGCCCAATTCCCATACGTCAATGGCAGCCTGTTCGCAGAGAAGGTCCCTGTCCCGCCGATGGACGAGGCAACGCGCCGCCTGATTCTGGATGACGCCTGCAACTTCGACTGGAGCCAGATCAGCCCGACCATCTTCGGCGCAATCTTCGAGAGCACCTTGAATCCAGATACACGCCGTCATGGTGGGATGCACTACACGAGCATCGAGAACATCCATAAGGTCATCGACCCGCTTTTCCTTGACGAGTACAAGGAAAAGTTCCAAGAAGCCATGAACGAAACGGTCCTCAAGAAGCGTACGGCCAAGCTCAAAGCCCTGCAGGATGAGCTGGCGGCAGGGCAGTTCTTCGATCCGGCCTGCGGCTCCGGCAACTTCCTGACGGAGTCCTACCTCTCCCTGCGTCGTCTCGAGAACGATATCCTGCGCGAGACTGTCACGGATGCTGCTGGTTCCGGCGTTCTCGGCTTCGAGGAGGAGGAATTCAATCCCATCAAGGTCAAGATCACGCAGTTCTACGGCATCGAGATCAATGACTTTGCTGTCTCCGTTGCTAAGACGGCCATCTGGATTGCCGAAGCGCAGATGTTTCAGGAGACGGAGGGCATCGTCCACCGCGAAATGGATTTCCTGCCTCTTACAACCAACGCCAACATTCATGAGGGTAATGCGCTGCAGATGGACTGGAAAGAAATTTTGCCACCTAACAACCATGTCAGAATCATGGGGAATCCACCTTTTGTAGGAAAAAAAGAACAATCTCGTGAACAGAAAGCAGATTTATTGTATACTTTTGATAATGCAAGAGGCGTAGGTAATTTAGATTATGTTTGTGCATGGTATAAAAAAGCAGCTGATTATATCCAAAAAACTCATATAAAAGGGGCATTTGTTTCAACCAACAGCATTACGCAAGGCGAACAAGCACCTACACTATGGAAATTTCTAAGAACTAAAATACAGCCATTTTTTGCTTATCAGACATTTGTATGGGATAGTGAAGTAAAAAGTAAGGATAAAGCTCATGTACATGTTGTTATTATAGGATTCTGCTGTGCTTCTGATAATATTCAAGAAAAAGTTATCTATCGTGATGGACAACAAAATTTTGTAGAAAATATTAGTCCATATATGAGCGAAGGTAATATGGTAATTATCGAAAGCCGTACTAAGCCAATATGTAGTGCTCCGCCCATGATGTATGGAAGCATGCCTATCGATAAAGGATATTTTACCCTAAGTGAAGAAGATGTTAAATCTCTTCTACATGAATCACTAGAAAATAAAAAGTTTATTCGAGAATATATTGGTGGCATTGAGTTACTACATAATACAAAGAAATGGTGTTTATGGCTGAATCATCACTCTCCAAGAGAGATTTCAAAATCACAATTTATAATGGATCGTGTAAAAAAAGTAAAAGAATTTCGTATATCTAGTGGTAGAAAACAAACACAAAGTTTAGCGGATGTTCCTTTCCTTTTTGGAGAAATTAGGCAGCCTGATTCTAACATGCTTGTAATTCCGAAAGTGTCCTCCGAACGTAGAAGATATATTCCCATTGGATTTGTTCCATCTACTACTATTGTCAGTGGTAGTGCTCTAATTATCCCAGACGCTGATATGTACATTTTCGGAGTTATGGAGTCAAATGTACATAATTCATGGATGCGCTTAGTTGCTGGAAGAATGAAAAGCGACTATCAATATTCTAAGAATGTAGTATATAACAACTTTCCTTGGCCGAATCCTACGAATGAACAAAGAGATTTAATTGAAAAAACTGCGCAAGGAATTCTTGATGCTCGTTCTCTTTATCCAGATAGCAGCCTTGCTGATCTCTATGATGAAGTCTTGATGCCATTAGAGCTCCGCAAGGCCCACCGCGCCAATGACAAGGCCGTCATGCAGGCTTATGGATTCTGGGGTAAACTCAATAGTGAGTCTGAGTGCGTAGCTAAATTGATGAAGATGTATGAACGTTTAACCGTAGAAAGCAAAAGATAAATAACTCTCTCTAAGTAATAAGAGGAAATGTCTTAACAGATAGCATTTCCTCTTTATATTTTACCTAGTTGACATCTTTATAAAGTTCTAAAAATCTCGATACAGTCATACCATGCTCATCCAATCTTGATTTTACTGTATATGAAAGGTCTCCTTTTTTTATATCTCCTAAAATCATTTTTATGATTGCTTTATCAAGTGGCGTTTGTGTCGCAAACGGCTTTTCTTTATTCTTTGGCTTTTTCTCATTAGCAAAAAGTTCTTTAGCTTTTATATCCCATTCAGCTTTCTCTATATTGGCTTTCACTTCTCGTGCACGAGCATCTTCTAAATCATCTTTCTGTCCTGCCCAATTTTCAAGAATAGCAGTCCGCAAAAAGCCAGATATATTATCTGGCTTTTTCTTTTGTTTAACCATGCGTTTTTCTGCATAAGAAACACGTTTTTCTAATTCTTCATCACCTCCACAAAATTCGCGTAAGTATATAATAGTTTTCTTTGAGAATCCATAGCTCTTCAGCTTCTTATCTACATTACTTTCATGTTCTGTTTTTCCATCACTCTTTTTATTGGCTTTTTCAATCGTTGGATTTGCTTCGATTGTTTCCTTAAAATCATTGTCTTTTGGCGACTTAGATGAATCACATGTAAATCGGATAGCCTTGATAGACCTTCCTTTTTTTACTGTTACATATGATACATTATAGAATGTATGTTTGTTTATATCATCAATGGGGAGATCGAGAACTTTTTTTCGAAAATTATTGATTCTCCCTGCATATGCATTAGCAGGAACATTCAAGCGATTACGTAATTCTTGAAGATCAATTTCTCGCGTGATAACTCCCTTTACAGCACACGAGCGATATTGTAAAAGCAGTTCAAGAATTCGCATTGCATAAGAAGAGCTTAAAATGAATATCTGGTGCATTTCGATTTTGGTAAATCCATAGCGATGATATGATTTGTAAATATCTAAAAGAAAAGGTCGCATATCTTCATTGAAGTGTAGAATTAGCCCTTTTCCTTCTTTATATTCGATATGCTGAAAGATCGTATATTTGCCCCAGCCATCCTCATATTTAACAGAAATATACCGCCCAATGAGACGATCAGCTGCTTTGTCTACCTCTGCAAGATACTGTCCTGAAAGATACTGTCCACGTCCAAAAATTTCTTTTAGCTTATATGGTGGAATGATTGTATCATGGAATGATTCATCGAAATAGACATCTTTTTCCGTTAAGTGTGGATTGATATCCTGTAGTCCTAGATAAAAAAGACGGCTCTCCATAATATCAAAACCCTTCCGAGCTTCGATCAGTGGATTTAGTTGATAGACTGCTTTGTTTTTAGAATCTCTCATTTTCTCACCTCAATTACATTATATGCTACATAGCTACAATAATCAAGTACCCATGTAGCATATTCTAGGCAAAATCGGTAGCACTATCGGGCAAAATCGGTAGCACTATCGGGCAAAATCGGTAGCACTAT
>OLZV01000961.1_pt1 | contig 11209 bp, 10 predicted proteins | sample 1644531 | NCBI WGS metagenome assembly OLZV01 (sample SAMEA103958115, study PRJEB25191) | human gut metagenome | biome: human-associated habitat [ENVO:00009003]; feature: intestine environment [ENVO:2100002]; material: feces | place: Germany | collected 2013/2015
CGGCGCATACCACTCCTTTTTGTCTGCTCTCATTACTTAGTACCACCATACCGTAATCGTTGGTTCCTTTGTCGAATTCAAAAGTGCCCAGATAAACCCAGGTTCCTCCCCCTATTTGTTGGTTGACCAGAAATTCGGTGACACCCCCTTTATGGAAAACCAGATATTTGGCGTCACTCACACTTCCGGGTAAAGTCTGATAAGTCACATAGACGGCATATTTTCCTGTTTCGGGAATACGGGGAATCCATTGTGCAAAGGCTTTTTCCGGTTTTTTCTCGGTGGAGGCAAAGCGGGCTGTACCTTCTTCAAAAGGATTTTGTCCGTCCCTGTAAATCAACCGTTTTTGAGCGAATGCCGGGGTGGGGGCGGTTTTCCATTTACCTTTCCGGCTTTTTATCTCCTGATAGATGCAACCTTGGGGATGAATGTCATTATCCACAATCACTTCATTGCGCTGCCAGTCACGTTCACGGGGAGTATACACTATGGCTCCTGCATTTTCCAGCATGGGTATAATATAAGGTATGACGAATGATTGGGTGAACAAATCCTCTGTGGTACAGAACAAGCGTGGACGTTGCCATTCCCAACATCCTTTGTCATTCTTATAATATTTTCCGTGGCTTTGCCAAAGGGCGATGTGTCTGCCTTCTAATCCTTTGCTGGCAGTAAAGGGGCGGGAATTATTTTTTACCCATGGATTACCTTTATAATCTGTCCGTTGCCATAAGCGGCTTTTGTCCTGTTTCTTTCTCAGATAGTTGGGAACCAGGTCTTCGATGGATTTTCCATCGGCATAAATGGTTATATCGTAATAATTTACAGGGCCGGGTAAGCTTTGTTTGAGTAACCGGTAGATGGCTTCCGTGTTTTCGGGTGTGAACGGTTGGTAGCCGAAGCTGGGGCTGGCATATACATTCAGTCTTTTTTTGTCATGATTTACTTCATAACGGTCTAATTTACACTTACCTATGTTGGCATAAGATGTTTCGTACCGGGTGAAAAAATCTTTTAGACGTTGTTCCACATTACCATCTAACCCTTGTGCCAAAGTGTGCGATATTCCTACCATCACCAGCAGGAAGGACAAAAATATCTTTTTCATGTTGTTTTCTTCTTTATTTATGGTTGCGAAGTTAGGAATTTTTGTTAGTTTTGTCATTCTAACTAACCTATAATGAACCTAAATGAAACGAATTATCTTTAATTTCTGCTTCGTATGGCTCGCTGTTTCCGCTTTTGCCGGAAGTAAAGTAGTCGAAATGCGAAATTATGGTCTGGTACCGGACACACACGAGAATCTTTCACCCAAATTGCAGAAGGCGTTACAAGACATCAAGACTCAAGTCGCTTCCGGCGATAAGGTCACCCTGCTTTTTGAATCCGGACGTTACGATTTCCACCCTGAAGGGGCGGCTGTCCGTGAGTATTATATTTCCAACCATGACCAGGATAATCCGAAAACGGTAGGTTTTCCTCTGGAGGATTGGAAGGGGCTGACCGTGGACGGACAAGGTGCCGATTTTATCTTTCATGGCCGTATGCTTCCACTTTCTCTGCTTCGTTCAGAGGATTGTACTTTACGTAATTTCAGCATAGATTTTGAAACTCCCCACATTACTCAGGTCAAGGTGTTGAAAAGTGGAGAGGAAGGAATTACTTTTGAACCTGCCGCATGGGTGAAATGCCGCATTAATGAGAAAGGCTTCTTTGAATCATACGGCGAAGGCTGGTCCAGTGCTCCCCAGGGAGGGATTGCTTTTGAAGAAAAGACAAAGCGTCTGGTATACCGCACCAGTGACTTATGGTGTCCTATGGAAGGGGTGAAAGAAGTTTCTCCACGTGTCTACCATGCTCCTCAGTGGAAAGACGCCCGGTTGATACCGGGGACAGTGGTTGCACTTCGTACTTATTATCGTCCTGCTCCGGGTATATTCTTGTCCGGTGACAAAAATACTTGTTTGCAGAATGTGAAAGTGCATTATGCAGAAGGCATGGGATTATTGGCTCAGTTATGTGAAAATATCACGTTGGATGAATTCAGCGTTTGTCTTCGTGGCGATAAGGATCCGCGTTACTTTACCACGCAGGCGGATGCTACCCATTTCTCCAGTTGCCGGGGGAAGATTGATTCTCGCAACGGGTTGTATGAAGGAATGATGGATGATGCGATTAATGTACATGGTACTTATTTGAAAATCAAGCAACGCCTTGATGACCATACGGTGATTGCCCGATACATGCATCCGCAAGCATACGGATTCGAATGGGGCGTGAATGGCGATGAAGTACAATTTGTACGTTCCGCCACCATGGAACTGACCGGTGGAAAGAACCGGGTGAAGGAAATCCTGCCCAATGACAAAGATACGGTGAAAGGTGCAAAAGAATATCGTATCACTTTTGCCGAGCCTTTGGATGCGGAGATTACGGATAAAGAAGGCTTTGGTATTGAAAACCTGTCTTGGTGTCCGGAAGTTTATTTTGCGGATAATGTCATTCGTAATAATCGCGCACGGGGTACTTTATTCAGCACTCCTTTGAAAACGGTAGTAGAGCGTAACCTGTTTGACCATACTTCGGGGACGGCTATTCTGCTTTGTGGTGATTGCAATGGTTGGTTTGAAACGGGAGCTTGCCGGAACGTGCTGATTCGTAACAATCGTTTTATCAATGCATTGACTAATATGTTCCAATTTACGGAAGCTGTTATCTCTATTTATCCTGAGATTCCCGATTTGGAGCATCAGAAGAAATATTTCCATGGTGGAAAAGGAGAAAAAGGAGTGGTGATTGAAGACAACTATTTTGAAACCTTTGACCGCCCTGTACTTTTTGCAAAATCCATTGACGGATTGATCTTTAAAAACAATGTGATCCGCCAGAATACAGATTATCCGGCTTTCCATCATAATAAGACTCGTTTCCACTTGCTTCACACCCGGAATGTGAAGATAGAGAAGAATAATTTTGAGGATGGGGATGAGAGTATAGCAAGAGAATAGATACAAATAACACTGATTATGCGGGTGAAAATACAATCCGCATAATCAGTGTTTTCATATCTGAAGAACTACAACGGAAGGGTTATTCTATTTTTCCAATGCTGAAGTTTTCAGGATATTTGCCTTTGAAATTCTTGTAATACAACTTGATCTCACGCATATCCTTGTCCAAATCACCGCTGGGATGTATCACCTTTTCGGCTGTAATGCACTTTTTTGCGTAATCGATGGCTACCAGAATAATAGGCAGACCGGCCCCTTGTGCAATATAATAGAATCCTTTTTTCCAGTTGGGATTGGCTTTGCGTGTCCCTTCCGGAGTGATAGCCAGATGGAATTTTTGACTCGATTTGGCAATCTTGATCATCTGGTCCACCAATGAAGTCTTGCGGCTACGGTCTACGGGAATCCCTCCCATCCAGCGGAAAATAGGGCCTAGAGGCCAGAAGAACCAGTCTTTTTTCATCATAAAACCGGTTTCGCGACCTATAGCTCCCATAAACAGTTTGCCTATGAACAAATCCCAATTGGTGGTATGCGGTGCGGCACAGATAATATATTTGTCATAATCGGGAACGGATACTTTAGTCTTCCATCCCAATAGTTTGTAGTAGATAAAACCACAAATAGCTTTTTTCATTCCTTAAATCTTATGCTTTTGTAGCTTTAGCCAGTTCGTCTGCAACCACTTTGATTTCTTTGTTCAGATCTTCGTTCAATTTCTTGTAGAATCCTTTTACGTTACCCGGCTCGGTGTGGCTGATGCGTGTAATCAGTTTGATCACATTGTGTACAGAGTTGCAAACTACTTCACGGTTAACACCTTCCATCAAACTGACTAAAAACAAATCACTTGCTATATTGGTTATTTTCTTCTTTAAATTTCTTCTACTTGCCATAAATGTAATGTTTTAAGTTAATACATAATTCTAAATTCGCGGTAAAGGTAGCATTTTTATTTGTATACGTTTTCATATTTGCGAAAAAAGAGCGAAATTTGCACGAGAATACTAAATGAAATTATACACCTTTAAATAGAATAATAGAATATGACTAAAAGTGCATTACAAATTGCCAGAGCTGCTTATCAGCCCAAACTTCCTAAAGCGTTGAAAGGCGCTGTAAAAGTAAAGGAAGGCGAACCTACACAGTCTGTTGCTGACCAGGAAGAAATCAAGAAATTGTTCCCCAATACGTACGGAATGCCTTTGATTAAGTTTGAAACTACCGATGAGGCGGTTGACTTCCCCGCAATGAACGTGGGTGTTATCCTTTCCGGTGGACAGGCTCCCGGCGGCCACAATGTGATTTCCGGTATTTTCGACGGTATCAAGAAGCTGAACCCCGAAAACAAGCTCTACGGTTTCATCTTGGGTCCTGGTGGCTTGGTTGACCACAACTACATGGAGTTGACAGCTGATATTATCGACGAGTACCGCAATACCGGTGGTTTCGACATCATCGGCTCAGGCCGTACGAAACTGGAGAAGGAAGACCAGTTCGAGAAGGGTTATGAAATCCTGAAGGAACTGGGCATCAAGGCGCTGGTTATCATCGGTGGCGACGACTCCAATACGAACGCCTGCGTATTGGCTGAATACTATGCTGCAAAGAACTATGGCGTACAGGTAATCGGTTGCCCCAAGACCATCGACGGTGACTTGAAGAACGATATGATTGAAACTTCTTTCGGTTTTGATACTGCTTGTAAGACTTATGCGGAAGTAATTGGTAACATTCAACGTGACTGTAACTCTGCCCGCAAATACTGGCACTTTATCAAGCTGATGGGACGTTCGGCTTCTCATATCGCTTTGGAATGTGCTTTGCAGGTTCAACCTAACGTATGTATCGTTTCAGAAGAAGTGGAAGAGAAGAACATGTCATTGGATGATGTGGTTACTTACATTGCTCAGGTGGTGGCTAACCGTGCCGCACAAGGCAATAACTTCGGTACAGTGTTGATACCTGAAGGTTTGATCGAATTCATTCCCGCAATGAAGAGATTGATCGCTGAATTGAATGACTTCCTGGCTGCTAACGCATCAGAGTTCGCATTGATCAAGAAATCTCACCAACGTGAATATATCATCTCCAAGCTTTCTAAGGAAAACTCGGAAATCTATGCTTCTCTGCCCGAAGGCGTTGCACGTCAGCTTACTTTGGATCGTGACCCGCACGGAAACGTACAGGTATCACTGATTGAAACAGAAAAGCTGTTGTCTGATATGGTAGCCGTTAAATTGGCTCAGTGGAAGGAAGAAGGCAAGTATGTAGGTAAATTTGCCGCTCAGCATCACTTCTTCGGTTACGAAGGACGTTGCGCTGCTCCGTCAAACTTCGATGCTGACTATTGCTACTCGTTGGGTTACACCGCTTCTATGTTGATTGCCAACGGCAAGACCGGTTATATGTCTTCTGTACGTAACACTACTGCTCCTGCCGAAGAATGGATTGCAGGTGGTGTGCCTATCACAATGATGATGAATATGGAACGTCGTCACGGTGAAATGAAACCGGTTATCCAGAAAGCGTTGGTAAAATTGGATGGTGCTCCTTTCAAGGCGTTTGCCGCACAGCGTGAACGTTGGGCTATTGAAACAGACTATGTATATCCGGGTCCTATCCAGTACTTCGGTCCTACAGAAGTTTGTGACCAGGCAACCAAGACATTGCAGTTGGAACAAGGAAAATAATTCTTTCTTATTTCTATAAAGCATAAAGGAAACCCATCGGGGCTGATTGTAAAACCATTCTCCCGATGGGTTTTATTGCATAGTATGTGGGAATAGGTAAGGTAAAAACAGCTAAATAGGATAAAATGGTAAGAGCGAAAAGCACACGTCCTGCCCCTGTTAAAAAAAAGGCAGTCGCGAAACCTGTCCGCCGGACCACACAGCGGAAGGCGAAAAAGAAACCGCAAAGAGAGATGCCGTCATGGCTTCGGTATGTCATTGCGGGGCTTATTGCTTTTTTATTCCTTGCCGCTTTCTTTTATTTCTTTATCCGTCCTTACTCTTACCGTTGGAAGCCTTGCTATGGCTTTAAAGCATACGGTGTATGTATGCCCTCGGGTTTTCAGGTGCATGGCATTGATGTTTCCCATTATCAAGGAAACATAGACTGGAAAATGCTGACTCAGACCCGACAGGGGAAATTTCCTATTCATTTTGTCTTTATGAAAGCTTCGGAAGGAGGCGATTATGGGGACAAGGCTTTTAGCTCCAATTTTGATTCGGCGAAAACACATGGGTTTATCCGTGGGGCTTATCATTTTTACAATCCGAAGACAGATCCTGTCCGTCAGGCCGATTTTTTTATCAATTCCGTCAAGCTGGATTCAGGTGATCTTCCTCCTGTGCTCGATATTGAGAAGAGGGGAAAGGATGAGAATCAGCTCCGTCGTGACCTTAAACTGTGGCTTGACAAAATAGAACAGCACTACAAAGTGAAGCCTATTCTTTATACTTCTTATAAGTTTAAAACTCGTTATCTGAATGATTCGGTCTTCAATTCTTATCCTTACTGGATAGCCCATTATTATGTAGACTCGGTGGAATACAGGGGGGAGTGGAAATTCTGGCAGCATACGGATGTGGGTACGTTGCCGGGCATTCGTGAGAAGGTGGACTTGAATATTTTCAACGGTTCGTTGGAGGAATTGCAACTAATGACTATAAAGAAATAAAGGATACTGTGCCTGCGGTTTCGAAAACTTTCTCTATATTTGCTTTATGAACTTACTGCTCAATATTATTTGGCTGATTTGCGGCGGATTTCTGATCTGCGTGGAATATATTGTTTCCAGCCTGTTGCTGATGATTACTATCGTCGGCATTCCTTTCGGTTTCCAGACTTTGAAGTTGTCTATGCTGGCTCTTTGCCCTTTTGGGCGGGAAATACGCAGTTGTCCCGGTGATGGCGGATGTCTCAGTGTGTTGATGAATATCATCTGGATACTTGTAGGTGGAATCTGGATCAGCCTCTCTCATTTGGCATTCGGGGTGTTGCTTTGCATCACTGTTATCGGTATTCCATTCGGACTGCAACATTTCAAGCTGGCGGGTTTGGCACTTACTCCTTTCGGAAAGGAGATTGTATAATAAATATAATACCGATATGATCGTTTGGTCACTTTGGATAAAATGCAGCGTCCTACGTGCGTTTGTCACCACTTGATTCCGGTTCTAATTTTCAGGTAAGAAGAACAAAAGGACAAAAGAGAGAAAATCCGTTCTTTTGTCCTCGAATAAATCAATGTAAATCCTGTGTGATTGGTGGTAATCCTGTCTTTATCAAGTCCTTTTCATACTTAAAAATGGTATTATTTCATGATGAACTTCACAGCTGCCCAGTTGTTCTTTTCCCGATGGTGTACGAACTCCATTCCCAGACTTTCCGCTTTTTCGCGGATAAAAGGAATATCCTGCATATAAAATCCACTCATAAATATTTCTGAACCCGGATGCATACAGGCGGCATAATGAGGCAGGTCTGCCAGAAGAATATTCCGGTTAATGTTGGCAATAATCACATCAAACGCTTTGCGCCCTTTCAGCAGATTGGCGTCACCCAGTTCCACTGTAATGTTATGGATATGGTTCAGTGCAATGTTGTCTTTTGAATTATTGACGCACCAGTCGTCAATGTCGATGGCTGTCACAGGATTGGCTCCGCGCATGGAGGCAAGGATGGCAAGAATAGAAGTGCCGCATCCCATATCCAGGACTGATTTTCCTTTCAGGTCGGCTTCTAACAGCTCGCTGATTATAGAGCTGGTCGTTTCATGATGCCCTGTGCCGAAAGCCATTCTTGGATCTATCACGATGTCGTATTCCGCAGACGGATAGTCGTGATGGAACGAACTGTGGACAACACACCGGTTCTCAAACACAATTGGTTGGAAATAGTTTTTTTCCCACTCGCTGTTCCAATCCTGACCAGGGATAAGCTCCTCTGAAAATTCAATCTTTCCCTCAAACGGATATGAGGCGACGACTTCTCTCACCGCAGCCGCGTCATACAGCTCTTTTTTCACATATGCCGACAATCCTTCTGCGTCGGGGACAAAACTTTCAAAATTCTTCTCTCCCAACAGCGCCGCCAGGATGTCTGTTTCTGACTCCATACACGGTGTCATGTTAAACCGCACCAAATAATAGTCGTTCATTGCTCAATTGTGTTTTTAATATAAAATAAAGACTACCTTTATCAAGCAGTCTCTTCAGAGGTTCGTGGCGGAATCGAACCGCCGTACACGGTTTTGCAGACCGTTGACTAAGCCACTCATCCAACGAACCATTTCGTCTTTGCGATTGCAAAGGTAGGCAAAAGATATTTAACGTGCAAATATTTATTGAACATTTTTTCGCAGACTTTCATCCCCGTTGGGCAAAGCGTTATTTATCAGCGCTGTTGCCAACAAGTATTTTTCTTCAGAAAATGCGCCTGACGGGATAAAATCGAACGCCATGGCTTTGCCGGCATGAAACAGTTTGATTCCAGCATCCGCGACATCGCACCTGCAGAAAGCCTCCCATCCTGTCTTTTTTACTGAAACGACTGCATTCTCCCCGTCGACAAACTCACGTTCGATTCCGCCTTCGCCAATCCTTACACGGCAACGGCGTATCGACGACACGCATTCCTCGCTCAACGCATAATAGAAATATGCAAGTCCGAGCATCATCGGAATCACGAAAAACTCAACCATAAGGGCTGCGTAGAGAAAATTCAGATTCCACAACGCCAAGACCGGGAACGGCAAGGCTACAAGCACAAAGAGCCACCATCTCCGCTTCAAATACAAAGGAAACAACTGCCGCATATAGGCACCAGCTGACAATTTATAGACTTCTGACTCTATCATTTAGACGTGTCGAGGAATGAAAAATACACCGCTCCGACAAGAAGCAGGAATGCCACGATATGATTCCATCGTATCGACTGCCCTTGAAACACGAATGTGGCGACAACCGTAAACACAACCAGCGTTATTGCCTCCTGCATCACCTTCAACTGAACCAACGAGAACGGTCCGCCATTTCCGGCATAGCCGATGCGGTTGGCAGGCACCTGAAACGCATACTCGGCAAGGGCGATTCCCCAAGAAAACAGTATCACGGCATACAGCGGCCAATTCTTAGTTATGCCAAGCTCTCCCAAACGCAAATGTCCATACCATGCCAATGTCATAAACACATTAGACACAACAAGCATCAATATTGTCAATATCGCAGAATTCATCATTTACCAAGTTTTATTCCATACTTTTCATAGACAGCCATACTCTCACGACGGCACTGCTGGCTGATTCCCGTTCCGTCGGGTTTGAACAACGCTTTTAGATTGATATAATTCTTCCCGTTGTCATACGTAAACGAGAACACCTGTTTCTTCAACTCGTTTGCCTTGTCGCAGGCAGGAGCATTACCTGTTGCCGGGTCTGCTCGGAGATCCAAAGGCACACTGTCGACTCTGACCGGCGACACCACTCCGCAAGGAGGATATCCAAGCACTGTCCACATAACCATGTCTTTAATTTTTTCAGGAGTGCCGACACCCTGTATTGCCACCGAGGCAGAAGATATTCGGCGTGGGATGAAATCATTGTCTGTGGTCCATTCCACAGTATCCGTCTCGAAATCTTTTCCTATCAACGAGTGATAATATGAGCGCGACAGCACCTCAGTCATAACCGCAGGAGTCACCGACGCGCTTGCCAGATACGGAGCAAGCAGATGTTCGGCTGTGCGGCGGCGCACATAGCCATATCCTTCTCCCTTCCTTCCCGAGTCTGAATAGTTGGTTCTGATCAGATAATCCCCCACGTCAAAACGGGCATATCTCCAATTGTCGGTTTCAAAATACGCGGCATTGCCATAGGCGTCTATCACACCGAAATTGGCTTCCACGCCAAGAGGCTTCGGCAACGTGTCGAGTAGACATGCGAAATCATCCACCGTGCGGCATTTTCCCAAAGCAATTGCCATAACCGCTCCCTCTTTATCCATTACCGAGACCGTGTCGTTCTTCAGATTGTAGGACGCCGTGTTCATTATGGCAAACCCAGCATCGTTCATTCCCATCCAAGCCTCCTTGCATTCCTTGTCGGAACTGTTGAAAAGCGCCACATAAGGAATTTTTCCGGCGGCATCTATCCGTTCCACCTTATTGTTCAAATCGCTCGTGTCGCGATGCTTCCACAAAATTGGCCTGCCGTCGGCAGTCAGGCTGCCTGATATGATGGCCGAGGTGCATGCCGCTGCGTCCACAACAGCCACACACGCCAACATCACCGATAATATTGTCTTCTTCATCTGCATCTGTAGATTTTTATTCTACAAAGGTAATGCATCTATAAAAAATATGGCAATTCCAGATAAAAAAATCCAAAACTGCCATATCGTAATTTATTTTCAGACTACCCTACTTCACGATAATCTTCTCAGTCGACACCCCGCCGTTGCCAATCATTCTGACAATATACATGCCAGCCTGAACCGACAACGCCAAACGGTTGCAATTGCGAGAATTTGCAACAAGGGCTCCAGCCTCATTATATACAAACACCTCGTCGACCACTGCGCTTAAACGCAACTCACCTTCGGCATAATCAGCTGTCAAACCGCTATTTTCGCCAATGCTCTCAACGCCCGACTGTCCATAATAAACCGGCTCATACTCATTGCCATAACGGTCGAGCACACAGACTGCATAATTATATCCCGACTTCTTGTCGTCAGGCATTGTATATGTGGTTTTATAACTCACTCCGAGCAGATATTCCGCAGGGATATTTGAATCCAAAGTTTCCACATTCACAGACTCCGGCACTGCATACACCGAATAGCGCACATTGTCCACTCCTGCCCACGACAGCACCGTGGCACGCTTGCTGAGCGCCGACACCTGCACCTTCTCCAAATCGGATTTCTTCCAATCAATGGCAGGCGTAAGCGCTTTGTTCTGGAACTTGTTCACCTGCAGCCATTCGCCAAAACCGGATTGCTTCTTGCCTGTTACATAAGCCGCTGAATAAAACACCGCTCCCGGAGCCTCGTTTTCCGTATAGTCGCGTGAGAACTGCACCTGCTTTCCAATCTCTTCCCAATCGCTGGTTGTGTTTGACGAGTTCAAGAACGAAATTGAATGGCTTGCGTAATGATGGCGTCCAAAATGCTTTGCCACATACGACCACC
>OLZV01000962.1_pt1 | contig 11205 bp, 10 predicted proteins | sample 1644531 | NCBI WGS metagenome assembly OLZV01 (sample SAMEA103958115, study PRJEB25191) | human gut metagenome | biome: human-associated habitat [ENVO:00009003]; feature: intestine environment [ENVO:2100002]; material: feces | place: Germany | collected 2013/2015
AGTCGATGGAAAACGCCCGGACTTTGCCCGTCCCATTCGGTTTGATCTCGGCGATCATCCCTTTATCTACAGCACCCGGAAAAACGAAACCTCCATTATAATCAGTGTGTTCACCGATCAAGTTAATACGTCCCGGGGATGTGTATAAGCTACCTTCGGTATTAAATAACTCTTTAAATTTAGTTCTGATTTTTTGTTGCATGATACTTAATTTGATTAAGGTAAATAATTGAATAAACAAGAAGAAATTACCCATTCAGATAACTCTGCCGGATAATTTCTTCTTTATCATATTATGTCCTGTCCTTATTATTCAACAGGAATGTCTTTGTTTACGTTCTTGCATCCTACCAAACCATAGAACAACAGATAAGCAAGCAAAGCGATAATTAACCAATAGCTGGCCATATATCCCACAGCGTCAGAAATGAATTGCTGCAATAATGGGAAGATACCGCCACCGACAACCATCATCATAAAAATACCTGAAGCTTGTGCGGTATATTTGCCTAAACCTTCTACAGCGAGGTTGAAGATACCTCCCCACATAATGGACGTACATAAACCACAAAGTACCAAAAATAGGGCACTGACAGGTACAGAGGCCATTTCGAATCCATTTTCTACACTATATCCCGGCATAGAGACAGTGATTTCTTTTGGAGTGAAGATTGCGATTAATATAAAACAGATAGCTGTTGCGGAAACAACAATCAATTGTGTGCGTGTAGCTACTTTACCGCTGATGACACTACTTGCAGAACGTCCCACTAACATGAGCAACCAATAGATGGCAGCAATAGCACCACCGATAGCGGCACCGTTGGCAAGCAGGCCCGCACCTTTTTCCGTTGGGTCGGCAAGGTAGAAATTTAATGTGCCTGGAATACCGATTTCAATGCCTACATATACAAAGATACCGATTACACCTAATACAGTATGGCGAAAATTCCAAGGACTATGAGAGAATTTCTCTTTTTCATGACCTGCTTTTCTTAGATGGGGCTCTGGAATAGCGATGAATGAAAGAGCGATAAACGCTGATACGAATACACCCATTGCGATGAAAAGCAGAGGAGCTACATCTGACATAGCTGTTTGAGGGGTGACAGAACCAATCAAGGCACCTACGAAAAGCGGAGTCAAAGTACCCGACAATGAGTTTAGAGCACCACCGGCTTGGATTAATTGGTTACCTTTGTTACCACCACCACCTAAAAGATTTAGCATCGGGTTAACTACTGTGTTCAGCATACATACACAAAAACCACAGACGAAGGCACCAAGCAGGTAGATAATAAAATTCATTTTAATGGCATATTCTCCTAAATTGAATACGTCTATATCTGCACCGAACAAACTGGAAATATATTGGATAAACAAACCGATGAAACCTACTGCCATGGCAATGAGGGCTGTTTTTTTATATCCGATTTTTACAAGCATATTACCTGAAGGAATCCCCATAAACAGATATGCGAGGAAATTCATCATATTTCCCATCATACCCAAGGTATTGGCACCTGCATATTGGTTTTTCCATATTGTGCCGAAAGGCGCAGCAAGATTAGTAACGAAGGAAATCATCGCGAAAAGGAAGAACATTGTAATGATAGCGATGATATTACCGTTCTGTTTTTGTTGATTCATGGTCTTGAAAAAATTATAAGTTTATAAATTAGGTTATTTCATAAAATTATTTTTCTACACCGAATTTGTAGATGGTTACTTGACTGTAAGTTTCCCCCGGATGTAGAACACAAGAAGGGAAATGGACTTTATTGGGTGTATCAGGAAAATGTTGTGCTTCAAAACAGATGGCACTTCTTGCTGGGAAAGTTGCTCCATGAGCACCTTCGAAACCATTATGCCAGTTTGAAGTATAAACTTGTACGCCGGGCTCTGTAGTGTATACTTCCATGCTACGACCGCTTTCGGGCTCCACACATTTTGCTGCAAAACTCAGTGTGCCTGCTTCACGTTTGTTTAATACATAGCAGTGGTCATAGCCGGCACCGAATTCTAGCTGTTCGAATGGGTCATTGATTCTACTGTCTACTCTTTGAGGAGTACGAAAATCCATAGGAGTACCTTCTACTTTGGCAATTTCGCCTGTAGGGATTGATACATTATCTATCGGAGTATAAAAATCAGCATTAATGGTTACGATGTTGTTATCAACGGTTGCCGTAGGATTGGCAATGCCTGATAGGCTGAAAAAACCGTGGTGAGTAAGATTTACCAATGTTGTTTTGTCTGTTGTAGCGTGGTAAGTAATGATGAATTCATTTTGATTACTTAAAGTGTACGTTACGTGAATATCCAAATTTCCCGGAAATCCTTCTTCGCCATCAGCAGATAAATAATGCAATTTCAAGCTTTGGGGAGTTTCCTGTTCTGCATCCCAAATGCGGGTATGAAATCCGGTAGGACCGCCATGCAGCGAGTTGGGACCATTGTTGATAGTCAGTGAATATTCTTTCCCTTCTAAAATGAATTTGCCTCCTGCTATACGGTTTCCGTAACGACCGATAAGAGTACTGAGGAAAGGTTCGTGGCTATTGATAACATGGGTTATACTATCATGTCCTTGAATGACATTGGCATATTTACCGTTTTTGTCCGGAACCATAATAGCTAATACTGCTCCACCATAGTTGGTAACAGCTATTTCAGCTCCGTTTTCATTTTTCAGAATGAAGAGGTCTGTTTGTTTCCCGTTCACTGTTGTCTGAAAATCGGCCCGTTTCAGGCCACATAAATTCTCATCGGAAGTAGATGTGTTTATCATGTTATTGAAAATCTTTTTATTTTATGTATAAAACTAATGCAAATAAAAAGATTTTCTTCGGTATTCCCAAACTTTTTCTATAAAAGTGAACGGACTAAACGTGAAATTTTAATAAATCCGCAACGATAAAGCTGCTTCCTCCAACAAAAATAAAGTCATTTTTGTTAGCTTTTTCTTTAGCGGCTGCTACAGCGGTTTCTACATCAGGATAAGCATCTCCGTGCAGCCTGGATTGCATCGCTAAGCTTTGTAATTCTTTTTCGGATAAAGCGCGTTTTACACTGGCTTTGGTAAAATAATATGTGGCATTTTTAGGAAGCATGGACAATACTCCACTGATATCCTTGTCGTTTACCATACCTATTACAATGTGTAATCGTTCATATTTCTGATGTTTTAATTGTTCTATGATATACGAAATTCCTCCTACATTATGTCCTGTATCACATATTAAAGTCGGTTCACTTTCTAATTTTTGCCATCTTCCCATCAGGCCGGTGAGTTCACATACTTGTGAGAACCCTTTACGTATATTACTTTCGGTAAGCTGATAACCTGCTTGTTTTAATAGGCGGATGGCAGATAAAAGCGTATTGGTGTTTTTAAGTTGGCAAAGTCCTTCCAGCTCGCCTTCCAGATTGAGGTAGTCGGTTGTTTGATATATTCGTTTACCTTTTTCATTTATGCTGGAGGAGTGTAATAACTGTTCTTCTTCTGCAAAGTAGATAGGAGCGTTTACTTCTTTAGCACGAGTTGTAAATATAGGTTTGGTTTCAGGTGTGGTTTCACCAATAACTACCGGAGTCTTTTCTTTGATGATTCCGGCCTTCTCTGTGGCTATTTTGGCTAATGTGTTACCTAAGAATTGTATATGGTCGAAACTGATATTGGTTATGACACATAGATCCGGACGGATGATGTTTGTACAATCTATTCGTCCTCCCAGGCCGACTTCTATAATGGCTACATCTATTTGGCTCTGGGCAAAATAGTGGAAAGCCATTGCGGTAGTCAGTTCAAAGAAAGAAGGATGCAGAGGTTCAAAAAAGGCACGGTGTTTTTCTACAAAGTCTATGACATATTCTTTGGATACAGGAATTCCGTTGACACGTATTCGTTCACGAAAATCTATCAGATGTGGAGAAGTGTAAAGTCCTGTCTTGTATCCGGCTGATTGTAAAATGGCGGCTAAAGTATGTGAACAAGAGCCTTTTCCATTGGTCCCGGCTATATGAATGGTTCGGAATTGGCGATGAGGATGGTTGAAATACTCGTCTAAAAGATAAGTATTCTCTAATCCTGCTTTGTATGCATCTTTTCCTATATGTTGGAATAATGGGGCACTATTATATAAATAATCCAATGTTTCTTCGTAATTCATGGCAAATGTTTTTATTTACCGCAAAGTGTCACAAAAGAATGCCAGGCAGATATAAAACCTAGTATTCTTTCTGTGACACTTTGTAGTATAAAAATTAATCGAAGAAGTTTTTGAACTTCTTGAATATTTTTTCTTTAATGCTTGTATTCGGTTTGAAGTTATCCGATTCTTGCATTTTCTCTAGTGCTTGTTTTTCATCTTTATTCAATGTTTCTGGAATATATACGCTTACATTGACTAATAAATCACCTGTACCGTTACTGTAACCATAACTATTGACGTTGGGCAATCCTTTACCTCTTAGGCGTAAGACCTTACCTGGTTGGGTGCCTGGTTCAATTTTTACTTTTACTTTGCTATCAATAGTTGGTATTTCTACAGTGCCTCCTAAAGCAGCAGTCGGAACGCTTAGTAACAGATTGTAAATCAAATCATTTTCATCGCGTATTAGGTCTGGATGGGATTCTTCTTCTATGACAACAAGTAAATCACCGGGAACACCGTTATGTTTGCCCGCATTTCCTTTTCCATTGACAGAAAGTTGCATTCCTTCAGCCACACCGGCAGGAATTTTCACTTCCACGACTTCTTCTCCGTATACAATACCTTCTCCTGCACAAGCTTTACATTTGTTCTTAATGATTTTCCCTTCTCCGTTACATTGTGGACATACGCTTTGTGATTGTACCATTCCAAAAATGCTTTGTTGGGTGCGGGTGATACTTCCTGTTCCATGACAAGTGGGACACGTTTCCGTTCCTCCTTCTCCTTCGGCTCCTGAACCATGGCAATGGTCACATGTTACGTACTTTTTCAGTTTGAATTTCTTTTCTACTCCCGTAGAAATCTCTTTTAAGTTCAGTTTTACTTTTACACGGAGGTCTGAACCACGGAACTTGCGTTGTGCGGAACGTCCGCCACCGCCGAAACCTCCAAAGCCTCCGAAACCTCCTCCATGTCCACCGAAGATGTCACCGAACATAGAGAAAATATCATCCATGGACATACCTTGTCCGAATCCTTCAAAACCGCCACCGGCAGCTCCACTCATTCCTGCATGTCCGAATTGGTCGTAACGGGCGCGTTTATCCGGGTTGCTCAACACATCATAAGCTTCGGCTGCTTCCTTGAATTTTTCTTCCGCTTCTTTATCCCCCGGATTCTTGTCCGGATGATATTGTATTGCTTTTTTGCGGTATGCTTTTTTTATAACATCAAGGGTGGCTGTTTTGTCCACCTCCAGAACTTCGTAATAGTCTCTTTTTGCCATGTCGTTTTATGATACTGTTTTATTGAGCCACAACTACTTTGGCGTGGCGTATTACTTTGTCATTCAGCTTATAACCGGTTTGTACACAGTCCAATATTTTTCCTTTCTTCTCTTCGGAAGGAGCTGGAACTAATGCAATTGCTTCGTGATAATCGGTATCAAAGTTCTCACCGTCAGTCTCTATTTTCTGAAGTCCTTCCTGGTTCAATACTTTCAGGAATTTGTTGTAGATCAACTCAATTCCTTCACGCATTGCTTTTACATCATCCGAAGTTTCTGAAGTCTTTACTGCACGCTCCAAGTCATCCAAAATAGGAAGAATGGCAGTAATGGCCTTTTCTCCACCATTTTTAATCAATTCGGCCTTCTCTTTCATGGTGCGTTTACGGTAATTGTCAAATTCGGCTGAAAGACGCAGGTATTTGTCATGCTGCTCTTCTATTGTTTTCTGAGCTTCCGCCAATTCCTTGTTCACCTTCTCTTCAGCGTTCAGTTCTTCTGTTGCTTCTTTCTGAGTTTCTTCATCAATGGCAGCTTCTGCCGCTTCCTGATTTTTCAAAACTTCCTCGTCTTGAGGTTGGTTCTTCTCTGTTGGGTTCATATTCTTATTAAACTTTTTGTTTTTCTTATTTTTACTCATAACAGTCAGGTCTTTTAGGTTAATTTACTGCTAACAAATTTCGTGCCTAGTTGTTTTCTTAGAGTAATAATTTTGCAAAAGTACGGAATTTCTGCCACACTGGCATACTTTTCTGAATTAAAATACCTACCTTTGCAATTTCAAAATAGAATAATTATATAAATAAGGTATATTAGGATGATTACAGTTTCGAACTTGGCCATTCAATTTGGTAAAAGAGTGTTGTATAATGACGTAAATATGAAGTTTACCAATGGTAATATTTACGGGGTTATCGGTGCGAACGGCGCCGGAAAATCTACTTTCTTGAAAGCAATTTCAGGTGAGCTGGAACCGACTAAGGGCTCAGTGGTATTAGGACCGGGCGAACGTCTGTCTGTATTGAGCCAGGATCACTTTAAGTGGGATGAATATACAGTCATGGATACGGTTATGATGGGACATACTGTGTTGTGGAACATTATGAAACAGCGTGAAGAACTGTATGCGAAAACTGATTTTACAGATGAAGATGGCTTGAAAGTTTCTGAATTGGAAGAGAAGTTTGCCGAACTGGATGGTTGGAATGCCGAGAGTGATGCTGCTTCTTTGTTGAGCGGATTGGGCATAAAGGAAGACAAGCACTATATGTTGATGGGGGAACTGAGCGGTAAGGAAAAGGTGCGTGTCATGTTGGCGCAGGCACTTTACGGTAATCCTGATAACTTGTTGTTGGATGAACCTACCAATGATTTGGATATGGATACGGTGACTTGGTTGGAGGAATATCTTTCTAATTTCGAGCACACGGTGTTGGTGGTAAGTCATGACCGTCACTTTTTGGACTCTGTTTGTACTCATACTGTAGATATTGATTTCGGTAAAGTGAATATGTTTGCCGGTAACTATAGCTTCTGGTATGAATCAAGTCAGTTGGCACTTCGCCAGCAGCAGAACCAGAAGGCTAAAGCTGAAGAGAAGAAGAAAGAGTTGGAAGAATTTATCCGTCGTTTTAGTGCCAATGTGGCTAAGAGCAAGCAGACAACCAGCCGAAAGAAGATGTTGGAAAAACTGAATGTAGATGAAATTAAGCCGTCGTCCCGTAAATATCCCGGTATCATCTTTACTCCGGATCGTGAACCGGGTAATCAGATTTTGGAAGTATCCGGCTTGCGTGCGGAAACTGAAGACGGTATGGTATTGTTCAATGATGTGAATTTTAATGTAGAAAAAGGAGATAAGATTGTCTTTTTGAGCCGTGATCCGCGTGCCATGACTGCTTTTTTTGAAATAATCAATGGAAATCGTACTCCGCAGGCTGGTAAATTCGCGTGGGGCGTTACTATTACTACGGCTTATTTGCCTTTGGATAATACGGATTTCTTTGAAAGTGATTTGAATTTGGTAGATTGGCTGAGCCAGTTTGGCGAAGGTAACGAAGTCTATATGAAAGGTTTCTTGGGGCGTATGTTGTTTTCCGGAGAGGAAGTATTGAAGAAAGTGAATGTGCTTTCCGGAGGTGAGAAGATGCGTTGTATGATTGCCCGTATGCAGTTGCGTAATGCGAACTGTCTGATTTTGGATACTCCAACTAACCATTTGGACTTGGAATCAATTCAGGCTTTCAATAATAATCTGAAGACTTATAAGGGAAATGTGCTGTTCTCTTCCCACGACCACGAATTTATTGAAACGGTGGCGAACCGTATTATTGAATTGACCCCGAATGGTATCATTGACAAGATGATGGAATACGATGAATACATCACTTCTGATCATATTAAAGAAATGCGTGCGCGTATGTATGGAGATAATTAAATTATAAATATGAGCTGAAAAAGAAAGAGTCATTGGGAGCCATTGTTCCTGTGGCTCTTTTTTTATGGTTTAGCCGCAATTCTCATTCTGTATGAATCATAATGAGTTCAAAAATCTATGATAATGGACGATAATCCATGTCGTTATATTAGAATTAGGATTATTTTTGTGTCCATTAAAAACATGAAATGATACTTATGAAAAACTTAATTTTGATTTTGATTTTTGCAGCTGTTAGCTTGAATACGATGGCTTCCAATCCTGTACATGTGATTATAACTGCCGGACAGTCTAATACCGATGGACGAACTCCTAATGAAGATTTGCCGGCATATATTAAAGCATTGGCTACGGACACACTGACGTATACCGAAGGTGCCTACCGTTATTGTCAGATAGCTCAGAATGACGGGAAAGGAGAATTTATTCCTTTCTGGCCTCGTGCCAAACGTAGCGGAAAAAATAATATGTGGGCTTTTGATGCAGTGACATATTATTGGTTGGAGCAGTTGTTGCAGGAGAAATTTTATGTGGTGAAATGGGCTGTTGGCGGAACTTCCATTGCACCTGATTATAATGCTTCCAAGGGACGTTTTTGGTCTGCGGCGCCTGAATGGCTGGCACAGGCTAAGCCAACTTCTGATGGAGGAAACTCCTTGTTGCTTTCTTTCATTCAAGAGATAGACATGTGTATAGACAAAACTCTTTCCCGGCTGAAGGATGGCTATCAGATAGATGCATTTCTTTGGCATCAGGGGGAAAGTGATTATGCTAAAAGTAAAGATTATTACCGTAACTTGAAGACAATGGTGGCTTATGTGCGTATGCATCTGACAGAAAAAACCGGAAAGGATTATTCTCGTTTGCCTTTTATTTTTGGTACTGTTGCCCGAAGTAATAAATATTTCAGCAGAGAAGTGGAGAATGCGATGAAGCAATTGGCTGCTGAAGATCCGAACATGCACCTGATAGATATGTCAGGCGCAGAATTGCTAAATGACAGACTTCATTTTACGGCTCATTCGGCAGAGTATTTGGGACAACAGGTATATAAGCAGTTGGAACAAATTATTAAAGGAGTTACCGTCAGGACTGATGAATTGAAAGGAAAACGTTTGGGAATTATTGGAGATAGTTATGTGAAGAATCATAAGGAACCTGTTAAGAATACCTGGCATTATAAATTTGCCGAGAAGCATGGTATGGAATATTTAAATTATGGCAAGAACGGCAGCAGCATTGCTTATAGTAGCCCGCGTTGGGGGGAAGCGATGTATGTAAGATATAAGGAAATGCCGGATGATTTGGATTATGTTATTGTTGTGGGTGGGCACAATGATGGTTTTAAATTGGATTCAATTGGCGGTATTGATGTATTTAAAGAGAGGCTGGCAATGCTGTGTGAAGGGCTTATTGAAAAGTATCCCACAGCTAAGATTTTTTTCTTTACCCGATGGAACTGTAAAAACTTTGCGGGAAGTGATGCTGAGAAAGTGGTGGATGCTATGATTGAGGTTTGTGGAAATTATAGTATTCCTATTTTTGACAGCGCCCGAAAAGGAGGAATTTATGCAAATAATGATCATTTTAGAAAAATATATTTTCAGAACAGCAAAAATAATACAGATACTGCACATTTGAATGAAAAAGGTCATGAACGTTTCTTGAAAGTAGCTGAGAGTTTTATATTGCAATACTGAATAATGTAAATGTAATGAATTATTTTTGAAATGTGATGACGTAGAAATAATCCATTTACAAATTACTTACTGTTCGGAGGAAAAAGTGAGGTATTCTTTCTCCGCTAGGGAAAGTAATTCTCTTTTGATTTTCTAATAGTCGGTTTGCTTTGTTGTAAATGTCAACTGAAATGTCTTGTCCTCTGGACTTGGCAAAAGAGTCATTGGCAGTAATGATGCGTCGGGATGAAAGCTTCAGCATCCAGCGTATATCTTCTGCAGCTACATAATGCCAAGTAGGACGCATGACATGAATGCGCAATATATCTCCTTTTGCCAGTGCCTCATTGACTGTTTGCAGATTTCCTGCCTTTAGCCGGATACCAATAGCCCATTTGGACATGGTGTAATCTTGCGCTTGAATGCCTCCCATCCATGATACAAGATCTTTCGGATTATTGAAAACCGGATTTATTAACTGTTGGCTGTGCAGACGGATGGTAGGTATCATTTCAGATAATTTCCATCAAACGATAAAGGTAAAAGTCCGCTTACGTTTTCTAATATATAAATATCAGTCTTACTATAAAGCAGTATCCGCATGGGTTTTCCATATCGTTTTTCAGTTTCTAATAATACTTGCCGACAGGCACCGCAAGGAGGAATAGGTGTGTCAAGAAAATCATTTTCTGTGCGGGCAGCAATGGCGAGTGTTTTTACTGCTTGATCCGGATATTGAGAATTGGCATAAAACAAAGTGGTACGTTCTGCACAAAGACCAGATGGGTAGGCTGCATTTTCTTGATTGGTTCCGGTAATAACGATATCATTTTCCAACAGTGCGGCGGCTCCAACAGCAAAATGTGAGTAAGGAGCATAGCTTCTTTTCGTTGCTTCACACGCGGCGTCTATCAGTTTGCGGTCCTTCTCTGTTAGTTCGTTATAATGGCAAGCCTCTATGTTTATTTCCAGTTTGATTTGTTTCATGATACGTTCCTCTTTGTTTTCTTGCAAATGTAATGTTTTGTTTTTAATCTCCCAATGTTTCTTTTCTAAAATCTGGTTTTTAATTTATTTACTTTCTTATTGCTTGTCAGAGTTGAATGTGAAAAGAATAATATGGTTACCGATAAAAAAGGAGAAAGTTGCAACTTTTTTTTTATTTGTGCGTCTAATGAATATATAATTAAAAAAGAGAAAGATTATGTTAGCAACAACAACACCTACTATCGAAGGAAAACGTATAACCAAATATTATGGCATTGTAACAGGTGAAACTATTATCGGCGCTAATCTGTTTCGTGATTTTTTTGCTAGTATTCGTGACATTGTAGGCGGTCGTTCCGGTTCTTATGAAGAAGTGCTGCGTATGGCAAAAGATACAGCGTTGAAGGAAATGGAGGCACAAGCAGCTCAAATGGGAGCTAATGCCGTGATAGGTGTTGATTTGGATTATGAGACAGTTGGAGGTAGTGGCAGTATGCTGATGGTGACTGCTAACGGTACAGCCGTAAAGATTGAGGATGACTGAGATAGGTGGCATTGAAATTATAAATCATTATTCATTCCGAATAAGCAGAATGAATAATGATTTATTTAAGGCTCTAATGAGGCATTTTGAATGAAGCTAGTTCCGGTTCGATATGT
>OLZV01000978.1_pt1 | contig 11091 bp, 10 predicted proteins | sample 1644531 | NCBI WGS metagenome assembly OLZV01 (sample SAMEA103958115, study PRJEB25191) | human gut metagenome | biome: human-associated habitat [ENVO:00009003]; feature: intestine environment [ENVO:2100002]; material: feces | place: Germany | collected 2013/2015
AATTTGGGTCGCGGGGATGATGTGGATGGTTTGGGCGCAATTATGAGGGGGATCCCTTGATTTTTTTCGCTGCTCCCGTCGCCTCTGCATAATCAGGCGGTAAAAGGGCAACCAAAATAAAAAACTTCCGATAAAAATCAAGAAACATGGGAGTGTATGCGAAGCAGTCCAGAGGGCGACCGCAAACTTCGTTTGTTTTCATGCCCTCTGGTCGCGTCCGCAGACGCGAAATCCTCTGCGTAATCCCAAAGAAAAGGGAGACTGCCATCAACGCAGTCCCCCAGAAAAATCCTACCAAATTACATAGATTCCTTGAGTTCCGCAATGCGCTTTTCGACCTGCTCCGCCTTCTGCTGATTCAGCGCCAGCTTGCCCTTCTCCTGCTCCACCAGCGCGGCGGGCGCCTTGCTCACAAAGCCCGGATTGTTCAGCTTGCCCTCAGCACGGGCGATTTCCTTGTGCAGGTTGTCGAGTTCCTTGCTCAGGCGCGCGATTTCCTTCTCGAAGTCCACCAAATCGCCCAGCGGGATGTACAGCGTGCACGCCTTCGTCACGGCGGAAACGGTCTTTTCGGTCACAGCGGCGCTGCTTTCAATGATTGCCGTTTCGCTTGCGCCTGCCAGACGCTGGAAATACTGTCCGGCGTGCGCAAGCGTCTCCGCCCAGCCATCCGCGGGAAGCAGCATCAGGTGCGTGCGCTTGCCCGCGGCGACGTTCATCTCCGCGCGCAGATTGCGGATGGTGCGGATGACCTCCATCACGCCCTCCATCTTCGCTTCCTCGTCCGGGAAGTCCAGCTCCGGCTTCACTTCCGGCCACGATTTGAGCATCAAGAAGCCCTCACTGCCCGGCAGGAACTTGTACACCTGCTCGGTCAGGAACGGCATGAACGGGTGCAGCAGCTTCAGCAGCCCCTCCAGCACATAGAGCAGCACGCCCTGCACGGCTTTCTTTGCCACCGGATCGTCGCCATTTAAGCGGCTCTTCGCAAGCTCGATGTACCAGTCGCAGAATTCGCTCCACGCAAAGTCGTAGATGCGGTCCGCCGCCAGACCGAACTCGCCTTCCTCCATATTGGAAGAAATCGCGCGCGTCGCGTCTTGGAAGCGGGACAGAATCCACTGATCCGCCGCGGTCAGATGCGCGGTGTCCAGCGGCGCTTTTTCCGTCACGTTCATCAGCACGAAGCGGCTGGCGTTCCAAATCTTGTTGGCGAAATTGCGGGCGGATTCCACGCGCGCCGGGATGTAGCGGGTGTCGTTGCCCGCGCTCACGCCCATCACCAAAGAGAAGCGCAGCGCGTCTGCGCCGTACTGGTCGATGACTTCCAGCGGATCAACGCCGTTGCCCAGCGACTTGGACATCTTGCGCCCCAGTTCGTCGCGCACCAGGCCGTGAATCAGCACCGTCTGGAAGGGCGGAACCTGCATTTCCTCCAAGCCCATCGTAATCATGCGGCTAACCCAGAAGGTAATAATATCATAGCCCGTCACGAGCAGGTTCGTGGGATAGAAGTACTTCAAATCCTCGGTGTTGTCCGGCCAGCCGAGCGTGGAGAACGGCCACAGGGCAGACGAGAACCAAGTGTCCAGCACGTCCTCATCCTGCTTAATGTGCGCAGAACCGCACTTGCAGCAGCAAGTCGGGTCTTCGCGGCTGACGGTCATCGCGCCGCAGTCGTCGCAGTACCACACCGGAATGCGGTGTCCCCACCACAGCTGACGGCTGATGCACCAGTCGCGGATATTTTCCATCCAGTTCATATACTGCTTCGTGAAGCGCTCCGGCACGAACTTCGTTTCGCCGCTCTTGACGCAGGCAATCGCCGGTTCCGCCAGCGGCTTCATCTTCACGAACCACTGCCGGGAGACCATCGGCTCAATCACCGTATGGCAGCGGTAGCAGGTGCCGACCTCGTGGGTCAGCGGCTCGATGCTCTTCAGCAGCCCCAATTCCTGCAAGTCCGCGACAATCGCTTTGCGCGCTTCCAGCGTCGTCATGCCGGCGTACTTGCCGCAGTCAATCGCCTGACCGTCGGCGTCCTTCGCGGCGTCCTCCGCGCCGGTCATGTGGCCGTCATAAGTGAACACGCGCACGACGGGCAGGTTGTGGCGCTGACCGACTTCGTTATCGTTCGGGTCATGCGCGGGGGTGATTTTCACCACGCCCGTGCCCTTTTCCATGTCGGCGTGTTCGTCGCAGATAATCGGGATTTCGCGGTTCGCCAGCGGCAGCAGCACATGGCAGCCGTGCAGGTGGGCATAGCGCGGGTCGGCGGCGTTAATCGCCACGGCGGTGTCGCCGAGCATGGTTTCGGGGCGGGTGGTTGCCAGTTCCAGCATCTCGCCCGTCTCCTTCACAGGGTACAGCAGATGCCAGAAGTTTCCTTCCTTCTCCTGATATTCCACTTCCGCGTCCGAAATCGCGCTTTCACAGCACGGGCACCAGTTGACCAGCCGGTTGCCGCGGTAAATCAGCCCCTTTTCGTACAGGCGGACGAACACCTCGCGCACTGCCTTGGAGCAGCCCTCGTCCATCGTGAAGCGCTCGCGGCTCCAGTCGCAGCTGATGCCCATGCGGCGCTGCTGGGTGACGATGCGTCCGCCGTACTCTTCCTTCCACTTCCACGCGCGGTCGAGGAAGCCCTTTCGGCCGAGGGACTCCTTGGTCAGCCCCTCTTTGCGCATCGCATCGACGATTTTCACTTCCGTCGCGATGGCGGCGTGATCCGTGCCGGGCAGCCAGAGCGTCGGATCGCCCTTCATGCGGTGATAGCGGACGGCGAGATCCTGCAGGGTGCAGTCCAGGGCGTGGCCCATGTGCAGCTGACCGGTGATGTTGGGCGGCGGCATGACGATGGCGAAGGGCTTCTTGCCTTCCACGCGGTGCGCCTCAAACGCGCCGGAGGATTCCCAGTCGCGGTAAATTTCGCTTTCCACGGCTTGGGGATTGAATGTTTTCTCCATTTCCATGTGAATGACCTCCTATTTAAGAGAATATCAGGATTGCGCCAACGAGTGCGACGACGCAGCCGACGATTTTGGTGATGATATTGGCCTTTTCGCTGCCCGAAAACAGCTTTCGGGCGACGATGCCGGACGTATAGACGAGGATTGCGCCCAGCACGAGCAGGAATGTGCCCGGCTGGAGCAAGCGCTCCGCGATCTGCTGGAAGTAGTTCATACGGGTGTCCTTTCCGCGTGAAATGATTGCCAAAACGCAAAAACAGCCCCATCCCGAAGGACGGAGCTGTTTCCGTGGTACCACCTTGCTTCGCAGCGCAAACACTGCCTCAAGCGCACGGTCACGGGTGCGAACCGCATTCGGCTACTTTCCATGCGGAAAAAAATCCTGCATCATCCTCACCGAACGCTCTGTGAAGCTACCTTCCCCTGACGGCTGTGCGAGCGGCCTCTCAGCCGGTGAACCACCCTCTCTGAGCCAGCAAAATCAGGGTACTCCTCATCACGTTGCGAGCATATGGAATTGCGGGGAATGTAGGAAATCAGGCAGAACAGGATGACCCCGCTGCTGCCTTCCTTCCCTCATTTGCCCCCGGATACCAATTAGGCGTTCTTTTCCTCGTTGACCGCAACGACCTGCACGCCCTTGTAGAAACCGCAGTGCTTGCACACGCGGTGAGCCAGCTTCATCTGATGGCACTGGGGGCACTCAACGATGCCGGGCACGGTGAGCTTCCAGTTCGCACGACGGCTGTGCTTGCGAGCCTTAGAGATTTTTCCCTTCGGAAGAGCCATGGTTACACCTCCTCGTTATTGGCAGCCAAATTGCTGACCGAATTATTCTTTGTTGTCGGACTTTTCAGCCAGCAACTGCTGCAATGCCGCAAAAGGACGCTGTACATTCGCATCGTCCCGGCAATGCTTGTGTTGGTTGACCTCCTCGTACTCCTCAAATCCCTTGCAATCTTCCTTGCACAGGAAGCGCATCGGCAGATTGAGCAGCACATGCGTCAGGGTGAGTTTCGCAAAATCAAGCTGTGCGCCTTCATACGCAAAAATCTCATCATCCTCCGGGTCGCCCCCATGCAGGAACGTTTCCCGGAAATCCCCCGTAACGGGGCAGGACGCAGGAGACAGGCATTTGGCACAATGGGCATGAGCGGTTGTCGTCAGACTTCCTTCTACCACAACACTGCCATCTTCATTGGCAGTCAGATGCCCGGAGAGCTGCACGGGGTCAAACGCGACCTCCTCGCCGCTCACATCCTGCGGGGCAATGGTCTGCTCCACAGCGAATGCGTAAGCCGTTCCCGGATCACGCAGGGCATGAAGTACATCCAGCTTCAAATGCTCACCACCTCAAATTAGACCATTTCATATTATAGGTTTTTTCGCGGGTTTTGTCAACACCTTTTCGCGGAAAAAAGCGTCTTTTCCCCGAAAAAAGTTGCGCGCCCCCGCGAAAAAAGCCCTCGTCTGACTGAAACTTACTTCTTCGCGCCCTCGACCAGTTCCTTGGTGTCGCGCGCAATCATGATTTCCTCGTTCGTGGGGATGACGCAGATGGTCACCTTGGAGTCGTCGGTGGAAATGACGGCTTCCTTGCCGCGCACCTTGTTCTTCTCCACGTCCAGCTTCGCGCCCATCCACTCCATGTCCTTCATGACGGATTCGCGCAGTTCCGGGCCATTTTCGCCGATGCCCGCCGTGAACACGATAATGTCCACGCCGCCCATCGCCGCCGCGTAGGAGCCGATGTACTTCTTGATGCCGTAGTGCAGCATGTCACGCGCCAGCGCCGCGCGCTCGTTGCCCTCATCCGCCGCCTTGTCGATGTCGCGCATGTCGGAGGACAGACCGGAGATGCCCATCAGGCCGGACTGCTTGTTCATCATCGTCAGCACTTCGTTGACGGTCATGTGGTCATTGTTGGCGATGAACTGCACCACCGCCGGATCGCAGGAGCCGGAACGCGTGCCCATGACAACGCCTTCCAGAGGGGTCAGACCCATCGACGTGTCAACGCACTTGCCATCCACCACCGCGGACATGGACGAGCCGTTGCCCAAGTGGCAGATGATAATCTTCTTGCCGATGGGGCTCACGCCGAGGAACTCGCACACGCGCTTGCTCACATAGCGGTGGGACGTGCCGTGGAAGCCGTAGCGGCGGACGCCCATTTCCTTATAATAGCGGTACGGAACGCCATACATGAACGCCTTCGGGGGCATGGTCTGATGGAACGCGGTGTCGAACACGGCCACCTGCGGCGTGTGCGGCATAACTTCCTCGCACGCCTCGATGCCCATCAGGTTCGCCGGATTGTGCAGCGGGCCCAGCGGGATGAACTTGCGGATGGCAGCCTTCACTTCGTCGGTGATGATGCAGCTGGCGGTGAACTCCTCGCCGCCGTGCAGCACGCGGTGACCCACCGCGCCGATTTCATCCACGGACTTGAGCACGCCCTTTTCCGGATCAAGCAGCGCGCGCAGCATCAGCTTCGTCGCCACGACGTGGTCCGGAATCGGCTCGTAGAGGTCGATGACCTTCGACATGTCAGGGGTCTTCTGGTTCAGGTGGGAGCCTTCAATCGCGATGCGCTCCACCTGCCCCTTGACGATCATTTGCTCGTTGTCCATGTCCACCAGCTGGTACTTCAGGGAGGAAGAACCCGCGTTGACAATCAGAACCTTCATGGATGGTTACACTCCTTCTATTTCTATCAACCAGATGTTTCGTTAATTTTCTTCGGGGGATTTTACCGTCGCGCCCGTTTCGACCGCCCAGTTCCATGCAGGGCAGCCCTCCGGCGTCACAATGACGTTGCGCTTGTAGGAAATGATGCCGGTGCGCCCTTCCAGCCCGTCCATCACGCCGATGTTCGTCACGCTTGCCGGAATGACGATTTCCGTCAGGTTCGGACACATCGCGAATGCCATCGCGCCGATCGTTTCGACGCCTTCGGGCAGAACGATGCGCTTGACGTCGTAATCATAATGGAACGCGAACGGGTCAACGATTTTGACGCCCTCCGGGAGGATGATTTCTTCCGCCGGAACAATGTCGGAGAAGCAGTGCAGCAATCTCGTGCCGTCCGCCGTCATCAGCAGACCGTTCGTCTCGTCGAGTTTGAACGCTGCATTGTCCTCCGCGAGGGTCAGCGACTGCAAGCCGTACAGCCCGATGAAGTTCAGCTGCTCGATTTCGGTCAAACTGCTCGGCAGCGTCAAGTGCGTCAGGTAGTAGTTGAACTCAAAGACGCTGCTGTAAATCTTCTCCAAGCTCTGCGGCAGGTCGAAATCGTACAGCCGCATACAGCTTTCCAGCGAAGCGGGCGGCAGTCTCTTCAAGCCGTCGGGTAATTTCAAGCTGACCAGATAATTGTCGCCGGAAAAACACGCCGCGCCGATTTCCGTCACGCTGTCCGGCACGACAACCGTCGTCACCGTCTTCTCGTAGAACGCCCGATGCCCCAGCGCCGTCACGGGCAAGCCGTCGATGGCGTCCGGAATCAGCACATGTTCGCTTGTGCCGATGTAGTCGGTGATGGTGACCTCGCCGCCGTCCGCCGTGTACGCAAAATCCGACGCGGGATTGACCTGCTCCCCCTTCCGGTGGAACACACACAGCGACTGCGCGACGGCAATCATCTGCTGCACCAGCGCGTCGTCGTCGTTCGGGAAGAGGAAGAAGTACAGGTCGCCCGAATCCCCAATCCAGAGGATATCGAAGCCCTGCCCGTTCATGCTGACCAGCACGGCGGGCATGTCGTTGATGGTCATTTCCTGCAGGCGGGTGCTCTGCGGCGTGGTCAGCCCCAGCATCAGCGCCGTTCCCTCAACAATGAACGACTGGATGCCCAGCGCGTCGCTCGCGTCGGTCGCCTCCCAGTCGGCGGGCAGCTTCATCGCCATCGCGAACTGATTCTTGTCAGTCATGATGTTAGTCATCGGCGGCAGACCATCTTCGTCCCGCACCTGATACGCCCAGTCGTTCGACATCTCGAAAATGGCATTATCGCCCAGTGGGACGGCGTACAGGTCAATGTAGGGCAGCAGGTACTCTTCGCTCTGTGATTCCTCCGCAAAAGCGCAGGACAGCAGCACAATCGCCGCTAAAATCAGGGAAATCAGCCGTTTTTTCATGCAGGGTTCTCCTCCTTAGCGCGTCTTTTGTGACGCTTCTGTGAACATTATAACGTTCCAGCAGAGGAAAACCCTGCATGAAATTTGGCATTACTTAACGATTTCGCCCATCTGCGCACGGCCGCAGCCAGCCGCGTTGGACTCGTCGGTGTCAATATGCATCGCCAGCGCGTACTTGTCGCTCACGCGGACAACCACGTCGCCGAAAATCAGGGAGCGGCCGTCGGTATCCACCTTCACGGACACAACGTCCTTGTCCTTCACGCCGTATTCCTCAGCGTCCGCGGGGGTCATGTGGATGTGGCGCTTGGCGGCGATCACGCCCTCGGTCAGCTCCACTTCGCCCGCCGGGCCAACCAGCTTGCAGGCGCCCGAACCCGCGATGTCGCCGGATTCACGCACAGGCGCGGTCACACCGATGGAACGCGCATCCGTCAGGGACAGCTCCACCTGCGTCGCGCTGCGAACCGGGCCGAGGATGCTCACGCCGGTCAGGGTCTTCTTCGGGCCGACAACGTCCACGCGCTCCGCGCTGGCATACTGACCGGGCTGGGACAGCATCTTCTTGACGGTCAGCTCATAGCCCTTGCCGAACAGGGTTTCCAGATCCTGCTGGGTGACATGAACGTGACGAGCGGAGGTTTCCACGATGAACTGCTTCATATGAATTACTTCCTTTTCATGGTCTTGTTTGGGGATGAACCCAATCTATTATACCATCTTTCGGCGGTTCTGTAAAGGCAAAAACGGCGGCAAAATTGCATCATTCCACGTCATTTCGCGCGTTCGCTTGACGTTTCTGTTCTTTTTGTTATAATAGGAACGCACCTTTTCATTGCTCATTGCTCATTCCTCATCGCTCATTCCTCATTGCTCATTAAAAGGAGTTTTTCCATGCGCATTGTCGGCGTGATTGCCGAGTACAACCCCTTCCATTCGGGGCACGCGCACCAATTGCGTCAGGCGCGGGAAGCCGCCCATGCGGATGCGGTCGTCGCCGTCATGTCCGGCTGCTTCGTGCAGCGCGGCGACGCGGCGATTGTCTCCCCTGCCGTCCGTGCGGCGATGGCGCTGCAAAATGGCGCGGATGCCGTGATTCTGCTGCCCACGCTGTGGTCTGTCCGCGACGCGGAGCACTTCGCCTTAGGCGGCGTACATCTGCTGACCGGCTTGGGCTGCGACGCGCTCTCCTTCGGCGCGGAAACGGCGGATCTTCCCCTGCTGCAGGCGGCGGTGGATGCGCTCGAATCCCCCGATTTACCCGCAGCGATTCAGCCGCATCTGTCCGCCGGGCTGCCCTATCCCGCTGCGCTTTCCGCCGCGATGGCGGAGGTCGCCCCGGCTGCCGCGTGCGTCCTTCACTCCCCCAACAACACGCTCGGCGTGTGCTACCTGCGCGCGCTGCGGCGATTGGGCGCGTCCACCGACGTGTACCCGATTGCCCGCGCGTCGGATTATCACGCGTCCGCCATTGGGGATGGCTTTTCGTCCGCCACGGCGATTCGCTCCGCCATTCTGCGCGGCGACTGGTCATCCGCCTATTCCGCCATGCCGGGGAGTGCGGCGGACTTGCTGGAAAATCAGGCGCTGGAAAATCACCTGCACCGTCCGGAGGCGCTGGACACACTGCTGCTGGCGCGGCTTCGGCTGATGGATGAGGCGGATTATGCCGCGCTGCCTGACATCAGCGAAGGCATCGAGCGCCGACTGCGCCGATTTGCCGACACTGCCCGCACGCGTGATTCGCTCCTGCAAGCCGCCAAGACGCGGCGATACCCGTATGCGCGCTTGTCGCGGCTGGCGACGCACGCGCTGCTGGGCGTGACGCAGGCGGTCGTTGACAGCAATCCGCTGCCGCCCGCCGCGTTCCTGCTTGGCTTCCGGCGCGGGTGCGAACCGCTGCTGTCGCATTTGGCGCAGGGGGTGATTCCGCTGCTCAGCAGCGCGGCACAGTGCGGGAAAGACGCGGCGTGGGCGCAGGTGGAGCGGCACGCGTGGGGGCTGTGGGCGCTCGGCGCGGGATATGATGGCGATATGTGGCAAAGGCACGGGGTTGTGAGGGGGTAGTGCAAACCCTCCGCATAATCATCAACAATATTAGGAGCAAATCATCATGAATAACAACAAGGAATACAACCTCTACGCCACCGCCGCGTTCGGGCTGGAGGGCATCGTCGGCGCGGAACTCAAGCGCCTGAAAATGCAGAATGTCCGCGCGGAACTCGGCGGCGCGCGCTTCACGGGCACGCTCACAGACGCGTTCCTGTGCAATCTGCGCCTGCGCAGCGCCGACCGCGTGCTCATCGTGCTGGCGGAGGACGAATGCCGGACGTTCGAGGAGCTGTTCCAGCTGGTCAAGTCCATCGCGTGGGAGGACATCATGCCCGCCGACGCGAAAATCAACGTGTCCGGCAAGTGCGTCCGCAGTCAATTGATGAGCGTCCGCGACTGTCAGGCGATTACCAAAAAAGCCATCATTGAGCGGCTGAAAGCGGCGACGCACCGCGCGGTTTTCCCGGAGACGGGCGCGGTGTACCCCATCGACGCCACCATCCACTCAGACCGCGTGCGCATCACCCTTGACACCTTCGGCGAAGCCCTCAACCGCCGCGGATACCGCACTTGGAACGGCGAAGCGCCCCTGCGCGAAACGCTCGCGGCGTCTTTGGTGGAGCTGTCCCCGTGGCGACCGGGGATGCGCCTGTACGACCCCTGCTGCGGCACAGGCACGCTGCTGATTGAAGCCGCGTTCCGGCAGGAGCACCGCGCGCCGGGGCTGACCCGCGCGTTCGCCATGGAGCAGTTTTCCATTTTCCCGGCGGAGGAATGCCGTCAAATCCGCGAGACGTGCAAGGCGGACGTGCTGCCCGACCACGTTTTCGGCATTGCCGGATCGGACAAAGACCCCGAAGCGCTCGAACTGGCGCGGCGGCATGTGCGTCAAGCGGGGCTGGAGGGCAAAATCGAGCTGACGTGCCAGCCGCTGGAAAAGCTGAAGCTGGAGGGCGAACCGGGCGTATTCCTGTGCAATCCGCCCTACGGTGAGCGCCTTGAAGACCGCCGGACGTGCGAGGGCATCTACCGCGAACTGGGGCGGATGATGCGCCGTCACCCCGGCTGGAGCCTGTGCGCCATCACGTCCGACCCGACGTTCGAGCGGTCATTCGGCCGCCGCGCGGACAAGAAGCGCCGCCTGTACAACGGACGGCTGGAGTGCGAATTTATGACGTTTCTTGACCCGAAATCCGCAAAGCGCAAGTAAGGAGGAAGTACCAGAATGAACATGCCCGCACCCGGTTTTTACGCTCCCGCCGCTGACCGCTATGCGCACATGCCCTACGTCCGCTGCGGCCGTTCCGGGCTGAAGCTCCCCCGCGTCTCCCTCGGTTTGTGGAACAATTTCGGCTCGGTCACGCCGCAGGACACCGCGCGCGACATGCTGCTGACGGCGTTCGACGCAGGCATCACCTACTTCGATTTGGCAAACAACTACGGTCCTGTTCCCGGAAGTGCCGAAACAAACTTCGGGCGGATTCTAAGAGAGAACTTTCAGGGGTATCGCGATGAAATGATTATCTCTTCCAAAGCCGGACATGAAATGTGGGCAGGACCTTATGGCGGTAACAGTTCCCGTAAAAATCTGATGGCAAGTATTGATCAAAGTCTCCGTCGTACAGGATTGGAGTATTTCGATATCTTTTATACTCATCGTTATGACGGAGTCACTCCGGTGGAAGAAACGATTCAGGCATTGATTGATATCGTGAAGCGAGGTAAAGCATTGTATATCGGAATTTCTAAATATCCTCCCGAACAAGCCCGTATCGCCTATGAGATGATGGCAAAAGCCGGTGCCCCCTGTCTTATCAGCCAATACCGGTATAGTATGTTCGATCGGGCGGTTGAGGCCGAAATCCTTCCATTTGCTGCAGCATCCGGTTCCGGTTTTATCGCCTTCTCTCCTTTGGCGCAGGGATTATTGA
>OLZV01000981.1_pt1 | contig 11076 bp, 8 predicted proteins | sample 1644531 | NCBI WGS metagenome assembly OLZV01 (sample SAMEA103958115, study PRJEB25191) | human gut metagenome | biome: human-associated habitat [ENVO:00009003]; feature: intestine environment [ENVO:2100002]; material: feces | place: Germany | collected 2013/2015
CTCGCTGAGCCGCTGCACGAACTGGGTGTGCCGATCATCGGTACGGGTGTCGAGGCGATACGGAATGCCGAAGACCGGGGTTGTTTCGAGAAGATCATGGAGGAGTTGGGAATACCCCAGCCTGAGGCCGAGGCCGTGACCGATATCGAAGCCGGTGTGCGAGCCGCCGAACGGATCGGCTACCCGGTGCTGGTGCGCCCGAGCTACGTGCTGGGCGGCCGGGCCATGCAGATCGTTTCGAACGAGGAGCGTTTGCGCCACTATCTCCAGACGGCGGTCGAAGTCAATGAGGACAGCCCTGTGCTGGTCGATCGTTATATTATGGGCCGCGAACTGGAGGTGGACGCCATCTGTGATGGCAAGGATGTCTTCATTCCCGGTATCATGGAGCACGTCGAGAAGACGGGCATCCACTCCGGCGACTCGATCAGCGTCTATCCGACCTTCAGCGTGAGCCAGAAAGCCAAGGACAAGATCATCGATTATACCGTGCGGCTGGGCCGCCGGATCGGTATCGTCGGTCTGTATAATATCCAATTTATCCTCGACGGGGAAGAGGACGTATATGTGATCGAGGTGAATCCCCGTTCGTCGCGCACCGTGCCGTTCCTTTCGAAAGCGACGGGTGTCCCGATGGCTGACATCGCCACACGGGTCATCCTGGGTCATTCGCTTCGGGAGCAGGGCATTACCGAAGTATATGGCAGGGAGCGCTCCCGCTGGTTCGTCAAGGCCCCGGCCTTCTCGTTCGCCAAGATCCGGGGCATGGAGTCCTACCTCTCGCCCGAGATGAAATCCACGGGCGAGGCGATCGGATACGACAACAAGCTCACCCGGGCGCTCTACAAGGCGCTCCAGTCGTCGGGTATGACCGTCGCCAACTACGGTACGATCTTCCTCACGATCGCCGACAAGGACAAGCAGGATGCGCTGCCGCTGGTACGGCGCTTTTATGACCTGGGTTTCAATATCGAGGCGACGAAGGGCACGGCGGAATTCCTGCGTCAGCATGGTATTCGCACCCGTACGCGCCGCAAGTTGAGCGAAGGCAGTACGGAGATCATCGACTCGCTGCGCCAGGGCCATGTGAGCTATGTCATCAATACGATCGACATCAACCAGCACAACACCCGGCTGGATGGTTACGAGATTCGCCGCACGGCCGTCGAGAACAACGTGACGATCTTCACGGCGCTCGAAACGGTAAAGGTCCTGCTGGATGTATTGGAGGAGATAACCCTGGGTGTTTCGACCATTGATGCCGAATAGTTTTCGATTTCATGCGGCAACTGCGTCACATCCCTCTTTGATCCGAATGGAAAAGACGGATAGTGTTCCCCATCCGCTTCAAAGTCACGATGCACCGCATTTGCCGGCCTGAAATCAAAAGCGAGTTTCGTTCAGAGGGCACCTTTCGCACCTTCTCGCAGTCCGCGACAGTCCCATACCAGCGAGTATGCTCTTGCCGTGTCCTGCTTCGGTCGGCGCGAAACCGGCTCCTTTGAAATTGAGACGAAAGCGAAGCACATAGTTTGGAAAAGAAAAATGTATAAAAAAGGCATATATACTGTTACGGCCAACGAACCGCTGACGCCCTCCGTCTGGCGGATGACGCTCGAGGGGGATACGCAATACCTGACCCGTCCCGGGCAGTTCGTCAATATCGAGGTCGAAGGGCTCTACCTGCGCCGTCCGATTTCGGTGTGCGACTACGACGAGCGGACGCTGACACTGATCTATAAGGTCGTCGGCGAAGGCACGGCCCGGTTGAGTGAAATGAAGGCGGGCGTCAAGCTCGACCTGCTGACCGGCCTGGGGAACGGCTTCGATCCGGATGCGGAGTGCCGCAGGCCTCTGTTGGTCGGAGGCGGAGTGGGCGTTCCGCCCCTCTACAACCTGGCCAAAAAACTGATTGACAAGGGTAGAAAAGTGACTGTGGTGTTGGGATTCAATACCGCTTCGGAGGTTTTCTACGAGGAGGAGTTTCGGGCGCTCAGTGCGGAGGTCTTCGTAACGACAGCGGACGGCACGCACGGGACAAAGGGTTTCGTAACGACGGCGATCGCTGAAAAGAAGCCGGATTTTGATTATTTTTACGCCTGCGGCCCGCTGCCGATGCTGCGTGCATTGAGCGATGCGACGGGCGACATACCGGGCGAATTGAGTTTCGAGGAGCGCATGGGCTGCGGCTTCGGCGGCTGCATGGGTTGTTCCTGTCAGACGAAAAACGGGGCCAAACGCATCTGCAAGGAGGGACCCGTACTGAAAAAGGAGGAGATTATATGGTAAACGAACCCAAGAAAAACTTCGATACGTCGGTGACGTTGAGCGGCCTTCGGCTGGATAATCCAGTCGTGCCGGCCAGCGGTACGTTCGGTTACGGCAACGAGTACAAGGATCAACATCCTTGGGTCGTTTTCCTTCAAGGGAACTACGCGCGAGGCACGCTTCGGCAACCCCACGCCCCGCATCGCCGAGTGTACGGCGGGGATGATCAATGCCGTCGGGTTGCAGAATCCCGGTATCGATGCGGTGATCGGCGAAGAGCTTCCCCGGCTGAAGACATTCTTCCGCAAGCCGGTGATCGCCAACATCAGCGGTTTTTCGGTCGAGGAATATGCCTATTGCTGCGAGCGGATCGACAAGGAGGAACAGGTCGGTTTGATCGAGGTCAATGTAAGCTGTCCCAATGTGCGGCACGGCGGCATGAGCTTCGGAACGTCGCCCGAAGCGGCGGCCGAGGTAACGCGTGCCGTGAAAGCCGTGACTACCAAGCCGGTCTATATCAAGCTCAGTCCTAACGTGACGGACATCGTGGCGATCGCCCGGGCGTGCGAGCAGGCGGGGGCCGACGGCATCTGTCTGATTAACACGATGCTGGGCATGCGGATCGACGTGAAATGCCGCAAGCCTATCATCGCCAACGTTATGGGCGGATTTTCCGGTGCGGCGATCTTCCCCGTGGCCGTGCGGATGGTTTATCAGGTAGCCCGGGCTTGCCGGATTCCGGTGATGGGTTGCGGTGGCGTGGAAACGGCCCGCGACGTTATCGAAATGATGATGGCCGGGGCGACGGCCGTACAGGTGGGGGCCGCCAACCTGCGGAACCCTTATGCCTGCAAGGAGATCGTCGAGGCATTGCCCCGCGAAATGGAGCGGCTGGGGATCGAACGGCTGTCCGATATTATCGGCATCGTGAAGTAATTTTGTGAAAATTATAAAGAAGCAAGAGATATGACCAACAGAGACGTAATCATCGCCTGCGATTTCAGCAGCGCCGAAGAGACTTTCCGGTTCCTCGATCTGTTTAAGAACGAGGCCCGCAAACCTTTCCTGAAGATCGGCATGGAGCTTTTCTATGCCGAAGGGCCCGAAATCGTGCGTGAGATCAAGCGCCGGGGGCACCGGATTTTCCTTGATCTGAAACTGCACGACATTCCCAATACGGTCAAGAAGGCGATGGCCGTGCTTTCGCGCCTCGACGTGGACATGTGCAACGTGCATGCGGCCGGCACGATCGAGATGATGCGTGCGGCGGTCGAAGGGCTGACCCGTCCCGACGGCACGCGCCCGTTACTGATCGCCGTGACGCAGCTTACTTCGACTTCGGAGGAGCGTATGCAGCGCGAGCTGCTCATTTCGGCTTCGATCAACGATACGATCGTCAAGTATGCGCAGAATACCCGCGAAGCGGGACTGGACGGCGTGGTCTGCTCGCCGCTGGAGGCCGGTATGGTGAAGGCGGCCTGCGGAAAGGAGTTCCTGACCGTTACGCCCGGCGTGCGTTTTGCGGACGGAGAGGTGGCCGATCAGGTGCGGGTCACGACTCCGGCGCGTGCGCGGGAAATCGGCTCGGACTATATCGTGGTTGGGCGTCCCATCACGGCGGCAGCCGATCCCGTGGCGGCCTATCGCCGGTGCGTGGAGGAGTTCGTGAAATAGAGTGTGCGACGGTAGGGAGTATTTCGGGCGGTACGGAAGGAAGGGCTGCTTTGCGGCCCGGATCGAGCGATACGGACGGGATTCGTGTCGTGCGGCAGTTGTCTAAAATGGGTTTGGGAGCGTGGAGTTCGCGGAACTTCGGTCGGCACGGGTGTTGCCGGATCGTGCGAACGGAATGCGCGCCGAATTGCGGCGACCGAAGAGGCCGATTGCCGCGACAGGCAAGAAATAAGTTTTACTCTAAATCAAGAAAGTTATGAAACCGGTTACACTTTTCTATCAGCCCCGGTGCCCCTTCTGCAAGAAGGCGCTGGGTTATCTGGAGGAACTGCAGCGGCAGGAACCGTACAGCCGCATCGAAATCAGGATGATCGACGAACTGGCCGAACCCGAAGTGGCCGACCGTTACGACTACTATTACGTACCGACATTTTACGTCGGGGACAAGAAAGTGCACGAGGGCGGTATTATGCCCGACGAGGTGGAGGCCGTACTCCGTATGGCCCTCGACGAGCGATAGGCGGAAAGCCGTTTTTGCGGAAAAAGGAATGACAATCTAAAGAATGTAGAAATAGTTATGGAAAGAGAAATTGCCAAAGGCCTGCTCTCGATCGGTGCGGTATTCCTGCGCCCCGAGCAGCCGTTTACCTGGGCGAGCGGTATCAAAAGCCCGATTTATTGCGACAACCGGTTGATTCTGACCGCCCCCGAGGTGCGGAAGAAGGTCGAGGCCGCGATTGCGGAAACGGTGAAGGCGAAATTCCCCGCGTGCGAGGTGCTGATGGGAACATCGACGGCAGGCATCGCTCATGCGGCCATCGCCGCGACGATCCTCGACCTGCCGATGGGATATGTCCGCAGCGGCTCGAAGGATCACGGTCGAGGGAATCAGATCGAGGGTAAGCTCGATAAGGGGCAGAAGGTCGTGGTGATCGAAGACCTGATTTCGACGGCGGGATCGTGTATCGAAGTGGTCGAGGCGTTGCGTGCGGCGGGTGCCGAGGTGCTGGGCGTAGTGAGCATTTTTACGTACGGTATGAAGAAAGGGTTGGAGCGGCTTGCTGCAGCCGACGTAATCAACCATAGCCTTTCGAATCTCGATGCGCTGGTCGAAGTAGCGGCCGAGGAGGGGTATATCAAGCCGGAGGATCGGCAGCGCCTGATCGCCTTCCGCGACAATCCTTCGGACGAAAGCTGGATCAACAAATAAACCGCTATGCGCCATTTAATCGACCCTACGGATCTGTCGGTCGCCGAGATCGGGCAGATCATCGCCCTGGCGGAAGACATCATCGCCAACCGGGCCAAATACAGCGAAGCCTGCAAGGGCAAAAAACTTGCGACGCTCTTCTACGAGCCTTCGACCCGCACGCGGCTGAGTTTCACTTCGGCCATGCTGGAGCTCGGCGGCAGCGTCATCGGTTTTTCGGACGCCGCTTCGTCGTCGGTGTCGAAAGGCGAAACGGTCGCCGATACGGTCCGGGTGATTCGTTGCTTCGCCGACATTATCGCCATGCGCCATTTCAAGGAGGGGGCGCCGCTGGTCGGCTCGCAGTATGCCGGTATCCCGGTCATCAACGCCGGGGACGGTAGCCACAGCCATCCGACGCAGACGCTCACCGACCTGCTGACGATCAAGCGCGAGAAGGGGCGGCTGGATCACCTGACGATCGGCTTCTGCGGCGACCTGAAATTCGGCCGCACGGTGCATTCGCTTATCAAGGCGATGTCGCGCTACGAAGGGATTCGGGTGGTGCTGATCGCCCCCGACGAGCTGCGGTTGCCCGAGTATATGCTTCATGAGATCGAAACCCAGACCGAAGGGGTGGAATTCCGCGAGGTATCGACGATGGAGGAGGTGATGCCCGAGTTGGACATTCTCTACATGACCCGCGTGCAGAAGGAGCGTTTCCTCGACGAAGAGGAGTTCAACCGCGTGAAGGACAGTTTCGTGCTGGATCCGTCGAAACTCCGCACGGCCAAGTCGGATATGATCGTGCTGCATCCGCTGCCCCGCGTGAACGAAATCACGCGTGCGGTGGACAACGATCCCCGGGCAGCCTATTTCCGGCAGGTCGAGAACGGTAAGTTCGTGCGCATGGCTCTGATCTATACGTTGCTGAAATGGGCCGAAGGCGAGAAGCTCGCCGCAGTCCCCGACCTGGCCGAGGGGATGTTCATAGACCGGAGTATGAAATGCCCCAACTCCCGGTGTATTTCGGCTACGGAGGATGTCGATCCGCTTTTTGTCAAAGCGGGAGACACCTGCCGCTGCGCTTATTGCGAGGCGAAAATCCGGTAGCGGATTTTGTCGATACAATGTCGAAATAAAACTGTCGGGATTGTTAGGTTGTCGTTGAAATTATTCGTACTTTTGTGCGAGTAAAAGGCGATGGGCCGCAGGTCCGTCGGCGGCTACGACTTCCGAAACGATGGAAAGGATTCAGATGCACCATACCCGGCGAAAGCGACAGCAGATGCTGTCGGCTCGATGTGCGGCCGGAGCGTGCAGTGTCGTTCCTGCATCGGATTTTATCGACGGAACTATGCAGGAGGGCACGAATCGGCTTCCCGCAGCAATATAATCTTGCCGCTATGACGAATTCTGTCGTAGCGGCTCTTTTTTGGTTGATTTAGTACGTTTCTTACTATGAAAGTTGGAGTAATCATGGGTTCGATCAGCGACTGGGACGTTATGTCCGACGCTGCGGCGACGCTCGCGCAATTCGGTGTGGAGTTCGAGAAGCGGGTGGTGAGCGCCCACCGCACCCCCGAACTGCTGGTGGAGTATGCCAAAACGGCCAAGTCGCGCGGACTGGAGGTAATCATCGCCGGAGCCGGAGGCGCTGCGCACCTGCCCGGCATGGTGGCCAGTATGACCGCACTTCCGGTGATCGGTGTGCCGGTCAAATCTCGAGCCCTGAACGGGCTGGATTCCTTGCTTTCGATCGTGCAGATGCCCGGCGGCGTGCCGGTTGCGACCGTAGCGATCAACGGGGCGAAGAATGCGGCCCTGATCGCCGTGTCGATCCTGGCGTTGAAGGACGAGGCGCTGGCAGCCCGTCTGGAGATGTTCCGTGCGAAACAGACTGAGGATGTACTTAAAGCGGAACTTTAGACCGATGAGTGCGGTGAAGACGATCGGAATTATCGGTGGCGGCCAGTTGGGGCTGATGATCATCGAGCAGGCGCATCTGCTGGGTGCGCGGACGATCTGCCTCGATCCGGCGGAGGATGCTCCGGCGTTTAAGATCAGCGACGAGCGGATCGTGGGCCGGTTCGACGATCCGGCGGCGCTCGAAGAGCTTTGCCGCCGCAGCGACGTGGTGACCTACGAGTTCGAGAACGTGCCGGGCGATCTGCTGGTGGCTCTCGAGCAAAAATACAATATCAAACAAGGGTTCAGGCCTCTGTTCGACTCGCAGGATCGCCTGCGGGAGAAGAGCAATGCCTGCGATCATGGATTGAAGACGCCCGCTTTCATGGCTGTCGATGACGAGGAGTCGCTGCATCGGGCCATTGCGCGAATCGGTTATCCGTGCGTGCTCAAGACCCGTACGCTGGGCTACGACGGACACGGTCAGGCGGTGCTTCGCGGCGAGGCCGACCTTGCGAAAGCCCGCGAACTGCTCGCGGTGCCCTGCATTCTGGAGGAGTTCGTCCCGTTCGATTTCGAGGCCAGCGTGGTGCTGGTGTCGGACGGAGAGCGCGTGATCTGCTTCCCGGTAGGGCGGAATATCCACAAGGACGGTATTCTGGATCTGTGCATCGTGCCGGCGGAGATGCCGGACCAGGTGCGGGAGCGGATGGTGTCCCAGAGCAAGCGTTTCATGCGCGACTGCGGTTACCGGGGGATTCTGGCTATCGAATATTTCGTGAAGGGAGACGAGGTCTATTTCAACGAAATGGCGCCGCGCCCGCACAACAGCGGACACTGGACCATCGAGGGTTCGACGACCAATCAGTTCCGGGAGCTGTGCCGTTACCTGCTCGATATGCCCCTCGAAGAGCCGCAGCTGAAGGCCCCTACCGTGATGAAAAACATCCTGGGACAGGATCTGGAGCGGGCCGAGGCGCTTGCCCGGGAGAATCGCCCCGGTGTGTATGTCCATATTTACGGCAAGACCGTTTCCAAGCCCAAGCGCAAGATGGGACACGTGACTTTCGTCGGTGTGACCGGCGAGGAGTATGCCGCCAAGTGGGCCGACAGATTTGTGAAATAAAGTCAAAAATAAGATAATGAAGAGTTACCGTATTTTCGTTGAGAAATACCCCGAATTCCGGGTCGAGGCCGAGAGCCTGCTCCGCGACCTGAATGCCAACCTGAATCTTTCGCTCGACGGCCTGCGGCTGCTGAACGTGTACGACCTGTTCGGTTTTTCGGACGAATTGCTGGAGAAGAGCCGTTACAGGGTCTTCGGCGAGGTGGTTACCGATGCCGTGACGGATTCGTGCGATCTGGGCGGCAACAGCTTTCTGGCTGTGGAGTGCCTGCCCGGACAGTTCGACCAGCGAGCGGCTTCGGCCGTGGACTGCGTGCGGTTGATCGATCCTTCGGCCGAGGTGAAGATCAAGAGTTCGAAGCTGCTGATCTTCCCTTCGAAACTTCCCAAGGAGACGATGGAGCGTATTCGTCGCTATTATATCAATGCCGTGGAGTCGCGCGAGAAGGATTTGCGGGTCCTGGACGATTTGGAAAGCGCCCCCGTGAAACCGGTGCCGGTATTGGACGGGTTCCGGGAGATGGAAGATGCGGAACTCGATGCCTACTGCAAGAAGAACGGTCTGGCGATGAATGCCGACGACCTGCGCGAAGTGGTCAAATATTTCCGGAACGAAGGCCGCGATCCGTTCGAAACAGAGCTGCGGATTCTCGATACGTACTGGAGCGACCATTGCCGTCATACGACCTTCACGACTGAGCTGGAGAACATTACGGTCGAGGAGTCGTTCGTGAAAGACGAGATCGAAGGCACGCTGGCGCTTTACCTGAAAATCCGCCGCGAACTGGGGCGCGAGGGCAAGAGCATCTGCCTGATGGACCTGGCGACGATCGGTGCCCGTTACCTGCGCAGCAAGGGACTGCTCGACGACCTGGAGGTGAGCGAGGAGAACAACGCATGCAGCGTTTTCGTCGATGTGGACGTCGATGGCCGGACCGAGAAATGGCTCCTGCAGTTCAAGAACGAAACCCATAACCACCCGACCGAGATCGAGCCTTTCGGCGGTGCTTCGACCTGCCTGGGCGGTGCCATCCGCGATCCGTTGTCGGGTCGCAGCTACGTCTATCAGGCGATGCGTGTGACGGGTGCGGGAAATATCTATCAACCCGTAAGCGAAACGCTGCCCGGCAAACTGCCCCAGCGCGTCATCAGCCTTAAGGCCGCCGCCGGTTATTCGAGCTACGGCAATCAGATCGGACTGGCAACGACCCACGTCCGCGAGGTGTATCATCCCGACTATGTGGCCAAACGTCTGGAGGTCGGTGCTGTGGTCGGTGCCGTGAAAGCCGAAAACGTGCGCCGGGAGTCCCCCGTGCCGGGCGATGTGGTCCTGCTGCTCGGCGGCCGTACGGGCCGCGACGGCGTGGGCGGTGCGACGGGTTCGTCGAAGGAGCATACCGACAAGTCGCTCGAGATGTGCGGCAGTGAGGTGCAGAAGGGCAACGCCCCCGAAGAGCGCAAGCTGGAGCGGCTGTTCCGCCGTCCGGAAGTGACGCGCCTGATCAAGAAGTCGAACGATTTCGGTGCGGGCGGCGTGAGCGTAGCTATCGGCGAGCTGACCGACGGCCTGGATATTTACCTCGACCGCGTGCCGACCAAGTACAGCGGTCTGAATGCGACGGAGCTGGCGATCAGCGAGTCGCAGGAGCGTATGGCCGTCGTGATCGAGGCGGGTGCCGAGGAGGAATTCAAGCGCTATTGTGCAGAAGAGAATATCGAAGTGACCCATGTGGCCGACGTGACGGACACGCGCCGCATGCGGATGTACAACAAGGGCAAGCTGGTGGTCGATCTTTCGCGCGAATTCATCGACAGCGCAGGGGCCAAGCACTATGCCCGGGCCGCGATCGGTGCGGTCGAGGAACGCGATCCTTTCCGCCGCGAGGTGAAGGGCCGTACGTTGCGCGAAAAGATGCTTGTGAACCTGGCGGACGACAATGTCCTCTCGCAGAAGGGGCTGATCGAGATGTTCGACTCTACGATCGGCGCTTCGACCGTGCTGCTGCCTTTCGGCGGTCGTACGCAACGTTCGGAAACACAAGTGTCGGTGCAGAAGTTGCCGACGGACGGATATACCGATACGGCCAGCATTATGGCCTTCGGCTACAACCCTTTCCTGGCGTCGTGGAGTCCCTACCACGGTGCGGCCTATGCCGTCGTGGACGCTGCGGCCAAAGTCGTGGCGGCGGGTGCCCGCTACGATAAGATGCGCTATTCCTATCAGGAGTATTTCGAGCGCATGACCAAGTCGCCCCGTACGTGGGGCAAGCCGCTCGGGGCGCTGCTCGGCGCCCTGAAGATGCAGGTCGAACTGAGGCTGCCCTCGATCGGCGGCAAGGACTCGATGTCCGGCAGCTTTGAGGGGCTGGATGTGCCCCCGACGCTGGTCTCCTTCGCCACTGCCATCGGCAAGGCCAGCAAGGTGGTCTCCACCGAGTTCAAGAAGCCTGAGAGCACCGTGGTGCTCGTGCGTCCCATCATCGACCCGGAGACCGGCTGTCCCAACTTCTTCTCCCTGAAAGCCAACTACAAGATGGTGGAGCAGATGATCGAAGAGGGCATGGTAGCAGCTGCCTGCTCCGTGGGCTTCGGCGGCCTGGCAGAGGCCCTGTTCAAGATGGGCCTGGGCAACCACATCGGCTTCAAGATGCGTGCGGACATGACCACCCACCAGATGTTCGAGCCCATGTACGGCTCCATCGTACTGGAAATGGTTTCTGATTCCCCCGCAGGCGAGCTGCTGGGCGAGACCACCAAGGAGTATACCTTTGAAAGCTGCGGTGAGAAGCTGGATATGGCTGAGCTGCAGGAGATCTGGGAGAGCAAGCTGGAGCCTGTGTACCCCTACCGCAAGGCAGGCCCCACCGTGGAAAAGATCAATGGCAAGCTGAACGCCCCCGCTGCTCCCAAG
>OLZV01000983.1_pt1 | contig 11034 bp, 8 predicted proteins | sample 1644531 | NCBI WGS metagenome assembly OLZV01 (sample SAMEA103958115, study PRJEB25191) | human gut metagenome | biome: human-associated habitat [ENVO:00009003]; feature: intestine environment [ENVO:2100002]; material: feces | place: Germany | collected 2013/2015
AATGGCACAACTTACCTGTCAGTGATGGAAAAGAATCTTGAAGTATTAAAAGAAGCTTTGCAGTAGGAGGGAATATGGCACAAATTATATGTCGGGATCTGGCAATCGGATATGAAGGAAAAACAGCGGGAGCAGATAGCAATAACGTTACGGTCAGTGAAGCAGCTGCAAAGAAAACAGCCCTTGACCGTGTAAGCGGAGCAACGGACAAGGATCTCTACGAATGGAAGCTTGATTATGATGACGGACGTCCGGAATACGAAGGAAAGATCATCTACGGTGGAACGGAATACGAATTCACGATTGATGCAGCGACCGGATCTGTAATGGAGTGGGATGCTGAGAAGGTCCGTTAAGACAGGAGAAGTAGTTGCGTACAAAGATTATCCTAGATTATTCACGGATCAGCCGTGAAAGTGGCTGAAAGCCACATAGTTACTGTATTTTAACTGCATATTGCTTTTCACCTATTAAGTGAATAAAAAAAGAGCATCCATTTGTGGTAAAATTAAGGTGTCTAAAGTCTTAACAATCCCAAACAAAGGAGCCCTTTATGAGTATTGTAAACACCTTAACCCTTGAAAGCAATAGGCAAATTAAAATAAATTTTGATGGAGGTGATCTTTCCTCCGATGCAGGTCTCCTTTTGATAAAAGAATTCGCTGCAAAAATCGGCTTCACAAAGCTGATCAAAAAGAAGTTCAAGACGAATGATGAAGCTGTCCGGTTCCATAAGGACGCTGAAAATCTGTTACAGATGATCTATCAGGTCATCTCTGCATATTTTCAGGATGATTGTGCGGATGAACTGACTTTGGATCCTGTTTTCCTGGCTGTTCTTGGTAAGGAGAGTCTGGCATCACAGCCAACACTGTCAAGATTTTTCAACCGTATGGATGAAGATACTCTGGTACAGTTTAATGACATTGATAAAAAACTCAGAGATATCATCTATTCCATAAAACGCCCGGAGCATATGCTTTTTGATTTAGACAGCACTCTTTTTGGTACTTATGGCAGGCAGGAAGGAGAAGGATTCAACTTCCATTATCAGGCGCATGGATATCATCCATTACTGTGCTATGACGGGCTGACCGGGGATCTGATAAAAGCGGAACTTCGTGATGGAACGCTCTACTGCAGCAATGGGGCAGATAAATTTATGAAATCCATCTTTCAGGAATACCTGGAAAGAGGCCTTAAAACTTATCTTCGTGGCGACAGCGGATTCTCTTCTCCAAAACTTTATGAAACCTGTGAGAGTAATGGCTGCTCTTATGCCATCCGTTTAAAACAGAATTCCACACTCATTGCCCTGGCTTCAGATAAAGAGGAAGATTTGTACAAAGCCACTCAAAAGGATCAGATCAGCTATGCAGTAACTTATGGCGAATTTATGTATCAGGCAGGTTCATGGAAATATCCAAGACGCGTGGTTTTCAAAATCGAAAAACCCTACGGCCAGCTGACACACATGTACACCTTTATTGTTACAAACATGGATATGGAACCTTATCAGGTCATCCAGTTTTACTGTGGCAGGGGCAAGATGGAAAACTTCATTAAGGAAAGCAAAAGTGGATTTGACTTTGCTGCTGTCAGCAGCCGTTCGAAAGTAGTAAATGCCAACCGTATGAGGCTCCATATGCTTGCCTACAATTTATTTAACTGGTTCAGGCGATTGGTACTACCCGCCAGTATGCGGAAACAACAGGTGGATACCATTCGTTTAAAGCTGATAAAGATTGCTGCAAGGGCAATCCATTCAGCAAGGTCTATCACATTCAAACTGTGTAGCAGCTGTCCTTATAAAAAGGAGTTCTATAGGACATTGAAGAATATCCAGCAGCTGTCCGTACAGTTAGAATAGCAACTATTAACGTGCCTTGACAGTTCCAAAGTGCTTTGATCAAATCCCACAGGGATATTTTACCCATTTTTAAGGATAACTCGATTGTTTACAAGGGAACTGATTCAAGGCTTTGCAGTATTGAGCATTTCTATATGCTCATGAATAATTCAGGATAAAGTATCTTGACAATCATGTTACTTTTGGTATTGGATTTGATCCAATAAAGGGGAGTAACCTGCGCTTAACAAATTGTGTTTGTGATGTTGTCAGTACGGTGGAAGCATCCGGTATCATAAGGAAATGGTGAGACTTTTATTGCATTATTATTGTGCAATAAAGGTCTCTTTTTTTATATCATTTTATAAAAAAACTATCAATGAATTACAACAATTTCATTTGCTTAATAAAAACAAACATTTCTCTGCCACCTAATTTAAAAACTTCTTTCATTTCAATATTGTCCATTTTACCTTGTATTTCTAAAATATCTAAAACTGCATTTTGTTCAACATCTGTTAATGGTACTGCCTCTCTTTCTTCTAAAAAAGTTCTTACATTTGGATTGTCTGCTTTTATCTTACTTATTTTATTTTCTAATTCTTTATACTCTGCATTTTCCCTTACAATTTTCATTCTATTGACTTCCAAATAATCTAAAAAATCATCTGTGTACTCATCAAAAAATGTCTTTGTATCTCCTTTGCTGTTTATTTTATTTAACAATATTCCTTTCATTTCAGTACAGTTATAAACACCCAATTTATAAAACATTTTATTCCAAAAGTCATGTTCTTTAGCTACTTCCATTTCATACTCATTTAATTTTTTCAACAATTCCTTTTGTAGTTCTTCGTCTTTAATAACTTCCATTATTTTGTTTGTTAATTGTTCTTCAGCAAAAAAAGATTTTGCTTCTTCTTTCATTTCCTCTTGAATATTTTGTGCAAATTCATCACTTTTTGATTCATACAGTTCGTCCAATATAGACCTTTCCAAAAATTTATTCATAATTAAAATTCCTCCTTTGCTTATACATTACTTTAATAATTCCTTAAAGTAAAATGTGCAAATTACAAAATTTTATTGTTTTTGTAGATTTGACTTATCTTACATATTCCCTTTTTCTTTGTATTTCATTTTCTTCAATGTCTATATCATCTTCATCATCAATTTCTACAACTCCATTATTACTTTCTCCTATTTTTAGTTCTGTATTTACTTGTTTTAATCTTTTTAATGTTTCTTGTAATTCCTGTTCTTTAGCAAATGGCTTTGACATATTTTCTTCTGCTGTTTTTAATTGTTGCTGTAGATTTTGTAACTTGTCTTGTGCTGTTGGTATTGACTTCATAATTGATTCTAAAGCATTATTTATACGAGTTATAACACCTAACTTGTCTGTTCCTAAAACTGCTCTATAAGTCTGTTTATTTTGTAATGCAACTTGAAATACTTTTGCAAATGGATTAAATTCTAAATACATTTTGAAACCTCTATATGTACCTAAATAAATTCCTTTTGTATCATGTACTTTCTTACATAATTCTAGTATTTTTTCTCCTGCTTTTACTTTTTCATCATATATTTGATTTTCTATTTCCATTGGACAAAAATCAATATCTTTTGTATTTGCTTTTAGATTTTCATTATCTTCAGTAAGTTTTTCTATTTCCTTTTTACACTCTGCAATTTCAACTGGGTATTTCTTATTGACCATATCTTCTAATTCATATTTTTGACTTAAATAACTTTGTTTTAGCATTTTTAGTTTTGTAGATTTTGTTTCTAATTCTGTCTTTTCTTTTATAAGAGGGTTCCCTGTTGCAATAGCTTTTATCTCTGCATAATCTAATGCCTTTTCATCTACATCTTCCATACTTCTTTCTGGAGTTTTACTTGTCATTATTTGTCCTATATATCTTTGTTTTTTCTCAACCATTTGGTACATATATGCGTCAAATGTTCCCTCTGTTACATAGTTAAATTGATGTACTACTAGATTTTTATTACCCTGTCTAATAAATCTTCCACCTCTTTGTGTAAGGTCGCCGTGGTCTATATGGACAATCTAAATTATGAAAAGCTATTCCTAAATCCTGCACATTAGTTCCTGCACCCATTTTAAAGGTACTTCCTAACAATACTCTTATTTCTCCAGAACGGACTTTAGCAAATACTTCTTCTCTTTTTGTTTCAGTTGTTGCATCATGTATAAATGCAATTTCTTCTTCTGGTACTCCTCTTTCTATTAACTTTTTCTTAATATCATTATAAACATCTGTAAATAATTCTTCATTTTGTTGTATTTCTTCACTTTCTTCTATTCTTTGTAATTCTTCTTTATCTACTTCATATACTCCTTCTTCATTTTCTTTCATTGGTATTGAAGTTGTTTTTGTTGGTACTGACAAATCACAAAAAATCAGCTGTGTTAATTTTTCATCAGCTGTATTTTTCCAATATTCATATACATTATTTACACAAGCATTTACTTTGCTATTCAAATCATCTGGTAGCATATTGTTTATAATTCTTTGGTCTAAAGCTAATTTTCTTCCCTCATTTGTTATATTAAGCATATTATCTTCATATACACTAACTATTCCTGCTCTTATAAGTTCTGCCCTTTCTCCTAATGCTTTTACCATATCTTTTTGTATTTCACTTGGCTGAACAGAAACTATATGTTTTTCTACTTTAGGTACAGGTAAATTCAATGTTTCTGCTGTTTGAATATCTGCAACTTCTCTAAACATATTCATTAACTCTGGTAAATTGTAAAATCTTGAAAAGCTAGTTTTAATCTTAAATTTATTTCCCTCTGGAACTAACTCTACTGCTGTTACTGTTTCTCCAAATGTACTTGCCCATGAATCAAAATGTTGTAAATTATGTTTTAATAATGTGTTGTACTGCAAATATCGTTGCATTGTATATAACTCTACCATACTATTTGATATTGGTGTTCCTGTTGCAAATATTATTCCTTTTCCTCCTGTAATTTCGTCCATGTATTGACATTTCATAAACATATCAGAACTCTTTTGTGCATCACTACTTCCTATTCCAGATACTCTTTTCATTTTACTTTGAAAGAATAAATTTTTATAATAATGTGCCTCATCTACAAATAACCTATCAACTCCGTAGTTGTTCAAATGTTATTACATCATCTTTTCTATCAGTATTGTTTAATTTTTCTAATTTTGTTTCTAAAGTCTTTTGTGTTAATTCTAACTGCCTTATAGAAAATCTTTCTCCATTTTGTGATTTTAATTCTGCAATTCCGTCCATTATTTCCTCAATTTGTTTTTGTAAAAAATGCCTTTGTCTTTCTACTGACATTGGTATTTTTTCAAATTGGCTGTGTCCTATAATAATTGCATCAAAATCTCCTGTTGCTATTTTACTACAAAACTTTTTTCTATTATTTTTAGCAAAATCTTTTTTAGTAGTTACTAAAACATTTGCACTTGGGTATAATTGTAAAAATTCACTTGCAATTTGTTCTACAATATGATTTGGAACTACAAATAATGATTTATTACATAAACCTAATCGTTTACTCTCCATTGCAGCAGCAACCATCTCGAAAGTTTTTCCTGCACCAACTTCATGTGCAAGTAAAGTATTTCCATTATATAAAATTCTTGCAATAGCATTCACTTGATGTGGTCTTAATTTTATTTCTGGATTTATTCCATAAAAACTCAAATGACTTCCATCATACTCTCTGTTGCGAATAGCATTAAATTTATTATTATATATTCTAACTAATTCTTCTCGTCTTTCTGGATCTTTGAAAATCCACTCATTAAACTTTGTTTTTATTTCATCTTGCTTTGACTGTGCTATTGCTGTTCTTTGTTTATCTAAAACTCTTATCTTTTCTCCTGTAGCTTTGTCATAACCATCTTTATATACTTTTATATTTCTTAAATTTAATGTATATTCTATTATTCTAAAAGCATTTGTTCTACTATCTAATCCATAAGTATTATTGGCTAATACATTTGATTTGTTTTCAGATTTTCCTGTTACATTCCACTCTGTTGTATATTCAGAATAATGTACTTTAATCCTTTTTTTATAATAATCACTAACATCTAATAATTCATATATAAATTGTTCTATGTATTTTTCTGGTATCCATGTTGCACCTAACCTTACTTCAATATCACTTGCTTTTATATCTTCTGGTATTACTTTTTCCAATTCTCTTACATGAACTTCATACTCTGGATTTCCTACTGCAAGTGCTTTTGCAGTAGCAAGTTTTTCTCTTACATTTCCACTTAAATATTCATCTGCTGTGATATACCTTTTTTCTTCAGCAAGTGAAGTAGGTACTTTAAAAATCTGTCCCTCTAATTCTTGTAGCAACTCATCTTCTGTTTTATTTGTAAGTGATTTCATATATTCAATATCAACTTTTGCTTTCTCTGTTAATGATAAAATAAGTGCTTCATTTGCTGTATCTACTTTTGTTATTTCTGTTTTAGCCTTTATTGTTTTCTTTGTAAATATATCAGCTTTTCTTTTGAAATTTCCTTTTGAATCTAAAACTTCTAATGAACACAATAGATAATAGCTACCATCTTCACTAAATGCTTGATTATTACCTCTGCTGTTTATTCTTCCATATTTCTTTACAAAATTATCATATAAAGCATTTAATCTTCTTTGTTCTTCTTGTATGTCCATTTCAGAGTCATTTTCAACTTGTAATTCAATAAGATGTCTAACACAGTCCCTTATTCGCACCATGCTTTTTATACGACTTGCTGTTGTTATCGGTAAGTCTTTTTCAAACATTCTGCTGTTTTCTCTATAATAAACTTTATCATCTATAACTGTATAAGAATAATTTTTAACACTTGGGTCTGCTGGTATTGATTTTTCTTCATCATCTATTAACTCATCTAGGTCAAAATCTTCAATTTGTGCTTCTATATAAGATATAGCATTTCCTAACATATAATCTAGGTCGCTACCCTCTATTGATTTACAAGCTGACTCTTGTCCAAATCTTGAACTTTGCATTACCATTTGTCCCATAATCATTTGTGGGTTATCAACAAAATATTTATTCATTCTTATTCCGTTTTCAGCTGTATCAATATTTACCCAATCTTCTTCTATATCTGTTATCTTATCTCTTTTCTTCAAAAAGATTATATCTGCTGTTACTTCTGTTCCTGCATTACTTTTAAATGTATTATCTGGTAGTCTTATTGCACCTACAAGTTCTGCTCTTTGTGATAAATACTTTCTAACAGTATTATTTTCTTTGTCCATTGTTCCTTTTGAAGTTATAAAAGCAACTATTCCTCCTGGTCTAACTTTATCTAAAGTTTTTGCGAAGAAATAGTCATGTATTAAGAATTTGTATTTATCATATCTTCTATCATTTAGTTTAAATTCTCCAAATGGTACATTACCTACAGAAACATCAAAAAAGTTATCTGGTATATTAGTTTTTTCATACGGCTGTACTGCTATTGTAGATTTTTGATATAGTTGCTGTGCTATTCTTCCAGAAACAGAGTCTGCCTCTACACCATATATTTGACAATTTTGTGCTAATTCATCTGGTAGCATACCAATAAAGTTACCAACTCCGACATGATGGCTCTAAAATATTTGCCTGTTTTAGTCCCATATTTTGTAATGCTTTATATATATTTCTAATTACAACAGGTGGTGTATAATAAGCTGTTAAACTTGACTCTCTAGCATTTTTATATTCTTCTTCAGTAAGTAAATTTTTTAATTCATAATATTCTTCTGACCAACTATTATTATCTTTTTCAAATGCTGATTTTAGTCCTCCCCAACCTACATATTTCGACAAAATCTCTTGTTCTTCAACAGTTGCATATCTGTTTTGTTCTTCGCATAATTTTAATACTTTTATAGCTTCTATATTGTTTCTAAACTTTTCTTTTAATGTTCCTACACCTAAATTATCATCTTTAATCTTAAAATTGTTTCTTTCTTCAGTAGGTATTTCTGGGTGCAAATCAAAATATTCAATATTTCTATTCTGGTTACTAATCTTTTTAGAAACTTCATCTACTATTGCTTTATCTTGTTGTTCAAACTGCTTTTCAAAATTGTCTGCAAGTGCTTTTGCTAAATGTTTTAAATAATCTATTACATCTCCATTATGAAAATCTATTTTTACTATCATGTCTTTTATTGCTGTTTGTTCTTCTTTTGTTGTAGCTTTTATATGCTCTACTATATTTCCTATTTCAAAAAAATGAGTATTATTATTTGTTGTTATTTCAACAACATCATTTAAGTCTATTCCTTTTTCTTCAATAAAAGTGTCTAACCATTTATTGAAAGAATCTTCTTTTATTTCTGATATCTCTCGTTCTTTTAAATAGTCATTCATAGGATTTTCAGCAATTTTTAACATTAAGTCTTTTATTACTACTGTTCTTTGGTCTAATGGGAATTGTTTATCATACATTGTCATTTTCCCATTATCTAAATCTAATATTATAAATTCTTGTAGTCCTAAAAATATTGAATCTCCTATCATAAATGTATAGGTATCTTTGTTATATTCTGGTGTATTAAAATGAACTTCATTAGCTATACAATATTCAGTAATTAAATCCCAACTTTTAAAACATTCTTCTTCTCTATTAAGATAATTGCCTTTCCATATATTTAAAGTATCTTCTTTTGCTATATAACCTACTCTTTGATTATCAACATCAAATTCTGTATAAGCATTTCCTAAAACTTCTTTAATATATTGTTTGCATTTTTCTTTATCTTCATAGTTTTCATATATAAACTGCCCAAATTCCGTTTTATTTTTTGTTACATTTGGTGCATTTTTTAATATGTTTTTAATTGTTTCTTCATCAAAAAAAGAAGCATTGTCTGCTTCCTTTTCGTTATCTTGCTGTAATTTGGAATAAATTTGTTTTAATTCATTTATAAAATAATCTATTTCAGTATTTAATTCTATATTATCATCTTCGGCTTTTTTTACTTCTTCTAAATATTTTATGGTATTAGAAATATCAACTATATTATTCAAACTATCTTCAATATCTCTAATTTTTTCTTCATCTGTTCTATTATCTTCGGATGTGTCAAATATATCATTACTTTGAAAAAAATCATTTAATTTCTCTGCTAATTCTTTATTATTTAATTGTATATTAACTCTCTCACTACTGTCTGCTCTGCTGTTGCTTGTATGTTGTTCATCTGTCCTGTCCATTCCATCTGGTCTTGTGCTTTCAATTCCTCTGTTATTCCATAAGTCTTTTTCATTTGTTCCACTATCTCGTTTATTCTCCTCTTGGCTGTTTCCTGTATCTCTATCAAGTGGTCTGTTAATTTGTTGCTCGTAAACAATATCGTGTATGTTCCCCTCTTGTGTGCTTTTAGGTAATTCAACCTCATGTGTGCGAATTTGCCTAATTCCACTTTCTTGTTCACTTTCTCTGGTAGCACTAGATCTGGTATTAGGTAATCCCCTTTCATTGTATATGTTATATTCTTGTTCATGTTCAACACTTCCTTTCTCATCTTTTATATTTTTATCATAATCTTTTATATTTTCTTTTACAAATGTGCGATTTATATTTTTTTCTTTTTTTTGCACATTTATAATTGTCTTTGAAATTTCTAATAAAATCTCTTTTGAGAAATCTCTTGTTGCTGTACCTAATATAGATATAGTTTCAAATGTATTAAAATATTTTATATCTGCAAAATCACTTTCTCCAAAAAATCTTGATGGCTCTATACCACATCTAAATAAAATTAAAGAAACTGTACTAAACATTAACATATTTCTAAAAGAATATTCTATTTGTTCTTCATTTACTTTTTCTAAATTGCTATTTTTTAGCACATCTTTTAATTCTTCTAAATAATCTTGCATATTTTCTTGAATATTTCTAAAAGCTGTATCTAAAATTGCATTTGCTAAATCACTTTTATCGCCTATTGTTCCAAATGTTTCTTCTAATGTTTCTATTACTTCATCTGTATATTTTTCTTCTGCTGTCCATAATTTAAACTTTCTTCCATATACATTACTATTTGTATCAGAAACATCAAAAACAAATCGCAACCCCATTTCTCCATTGTTGTCTGTCATCAATGCAATACCTTTTGACCCTTTGTTTATCCACCTTTTCATTTTTTTATTCCAGATAGTTGTTTCAGCACAAGCTGTTGCCTCTGGTTTTTGTGCATAAATCAAAACTTGTTCATCAAATCTATATTTATAATTGTAACTTGCACTTTTTAAGAATGAAAGCCAATTATCAACACTCTGTGCCACTTCTAATGTAGTGTTTAAATATAATTCTGTAATTTGCTGTTCCTTTCTAGTCAAACCAATTCCTCCTTTCAGCTAGTTTCTTCATCTCCTAAAAATATAACTAATGCCTTTCTATTTTCTGTTGCTATTTTTCTTATAGTAATTAAAGTTTTTATATCTGTTAGTGTATAGCTTGGTAATTTTTCCAAATCTTCAATTTTCATATCTAATATTGCCTTTTCTGTTTTTATTCCTATACCTTTTAATTTATCAATGAATTTTTCAATTTGATTTATATTATACTTTGCCATTTTTCACTCCTTTACTAGCAAAAATGGTGGCTACTTGTGGCCACCATTTTGCTTAATTTTAGTTATTTTCTTTTTTTCTTTGATTTAGTAACACTTAATACAATAATTCCTATTGTAGAAACTACTGCAACTATTATTGCTAATATAATATTTCTGCTATCTCCGTGTTTTTGGAGTTTCTATTTTTTGATTTTCAAATTCAAAACTATATGCTTCATTTTCTTTCTGAATTTCTATACCATCTATAAAAACTCCTTTGTCATTTATCTCTACTTTTGCAACTCTATCAGATAATTCGTAACCATTTGGGGCTTTTAACTCTTTTACAAAGAATGTTCCATATCTTAAATCTTCAAATGTAATAAAGCCATCTTTTTTGTTTGATTTTATTTCTTTAATCAATTTAGTACATTTCTCATCTTCAAAAATTCCAAAAGTAAATTTTTCGTTAATTACCTTTCTAGTTTGACTATCTACTTTTACAACCTTAATATCTGTTAAAATAGGCATATCTTTCATTTCAATTTTTTGTGTTTCTTTATCAGTTGTAACTGTAAATTCAATTTCTT
>OLZV01000991.1_pt1 | contig 10969 bp, 10 predicted proteins | sample 1644531 | NCBI WGS metagenome assembly OLZV01 (sample SAMEA103958115, study PRJEB25191) | human gut metagenome | biome: human-associated habitat [ENVO:00009003]; feature: intestine environment [ENVO:2100002]; material: feces | place: Germany | collected 2013/2015
GTCTTTGTTGCTGACCGCCCGAAAGACCGAGAGCGCTCTTTTTGAGTCTGTCTTTAAGCTCATCCCAGATTGCGGCGTCACGCAAGGATTCTTCAACAATCCTGTCAAGTTCTTTCTTGCTTTTGATTCCGTGTGTGCGAGGACCGAAAGCGATGTTATCGTAAATGCTCATCGGGAACGGATTGGCTTTCTGGAACACCATACCAACTCTTTTGCGGAGAATATTCACATCCATATCTCCGTAAATATCCTCGTTGTCAAGGCGAATGTCGCCTGTTATCTTACAACCCTCAACAAGGTCGTTCATTCGGTTGAGCGACTTTAAAAGAGTTGACTTACCGCAGCCTGACGGACCGATGAAGGCTGTGATTCTGTTTTTCTTCATACGGATATTTACATCCTTTAACGCATGAAATTTTCCGTAGTAAAGATTCATGTTTTCTATGGTAAATTTATCCATTGTAAAATAATTATCCTTTCCTGTTACTTCTTGTTGTTTCCAAGTTTCTTTGCAACAAATGCCGAGAGTGTATTGATTGCAAAAACAAGTACAAGAAGTACAACTGCGGTACCCCATGCCTGATCTGTATGAAGTCCTTCGTTGGTAAGTACATACATATGAACGGCAAGTGACCGTCCCGAATTGAGAGGGCCTGCCGCATAGCCTGTTGCCGAACCGTAAGTATAAATAAGTGCGGCTGTTTCGCCAACTATTCTGCCGACAGCAAGAATGATTCCGGCAAGAATACCGGGCATCGCACTCGGAAGAATAATTCTCATAATTGTTCTGAGCTTGCCCGAACCGAGTCCGTAACTGCCCTCACGGTATGAATCGGGAACTGTGAGAAGTGCCTCCTCGGTTGTACGCATAATTGTGGGAAGTACCATAATTGCAAGCGTAAATGCACCGGCAAGAAGTGAATAACCCCAGTTAAGGGCATACACAAAGAAAAGCATACCGAAAAGACCGTAAACAATTGACGGAATACCGGCAAGGGTTTCTGCCATTGTTCTGATTACCTTAACAAGCTTGTTGCCACGCTTTGCATACTCTGCAAGATAGATTGCCGCTCCCACACCGAACGGTACGGAAATTATAAGGGTTACAAGCGTAAGAACAATTGTGTTGATAATTGACGGCATAAACGATACATTGTCGCTGTTGTATTCAAGCGAGAACAGCTCGGGGGTAAGGTTCGGAACACCTCGCACAAGAACATAGGCAATGATAAATATGAGAGCCGCCGCTGAAAGTGCCGCCGCAAGACCTACAAGAATGAGCAGTACAAGTGAAAGGGGCTTTCTTTTGTAGGCCTTCATTCTCTGTTTAAACGATACTTTGTTGATTGCCTTAATCTGTGACACATCAACCAAAGCGGCATCGTTTTTTATGTTATCGCTGTTAGCCACGCTTTTCACTCCTACTCTTTATAGCCTGCATTGAAAGTGTGATGAGCAGAACAAATACGAACAGAACAACACCCGTTGCAATAAGTGCCTGACGGTGCAAGCCTGTTGAATAACCCATTTCAAGAACAATGTTTGCGGTCAGGGTACGAAGTCCGTCCGTAACGCTGTGCGGAATCTGAACTTGATTGCCTGCAATGAGTACAACTGCCATTGTTTCGCCCAACGCTCTGCCTATGCCGAGAACAACTCCTGCAAGAACGCCTGATTTTGATGCCGGAAGAATTGTCTTGAACACACTTCTTTCCTTTGTAGCACCGAGTGCCAGAGCACCTTCGTAGTAGCTTTCGGGAACTGCCTTGATTGCCGACTCTGACACGCCGATGATTGTCGGAAGAATCATAACTCCGAGTACGATTGACGCCGCAAGCCAGCTTGAACCGTTACCGCCGAAGTTATCACGGATGAACGGTACAACTACCATAAGTCCGAAAAAGCCGTAAACAATTGACGGGATGCCTGCCAAAAGCTCTGTTGCCGGTTTAAGCACCTTGTAAAGCGGTGCAGGACAAAATCTTGCAAGAAATACTGCTGTGAGAATTCCTATCGGAACACCGATTATGATTGCTCCCGCAGTAACATATATGCTTGCGATAATCATATCAAAAATTCCATATGATGCAGGCACATTCGTAGGCGCCCATTTCTGTCCGCCTACGAAATTGCAGGAACACCGTTACAGAATAAGAATATACAGATTATGACAACCGCCGCTATACTTGTTACAGCTGTGAGGAAGAAAACTCCCTGCATTGCCTTTTCACGAAATCTGTTTAATCTCATTTAATTATGTCACTCCAAACAGTTGTTTCACCTGTGTAAATTGATTTTACCTGATCAAGTGTGAGGTCATCACATGTGTTTGCATTGTTTACGATTACTGCGATACCGTCTTTAGCGATTGTTTCAACCTTGAGTGTGCTCTTTTCCTCATCCTTAAGGTCACGGGATGCCATACCGATATCACATGTGCCGCCCATAGCTGACTGCATACCTGCCGATGAGTCGGATGTCTGGATTTCAACCTTAGCGTTTGTGTTTACCTTCTGATAAGCCTCGGCAAGCTTTTCCATTACAGGTGATACCGAAGAAGAACCTGCTGCGCTGATTTTACCTGACGGCTTCTTACCGCTGTATGCGGCATTTTCCGAAACTGTTACATAACCGTTGTCCGAAACAATCTTCTGACCGTCTGAGCTCATTATGTAATCAACAAAATCCTGAGCAACATCGCTGAGTTCGCTCTTGTAAGCAATGTTGAACGGACGGCTTACTGCATAGTCGCCTGACTTTACATTATCGGCTGTTGCCTCAACACCGCCGATTTTAAGAGCCTTTACCGTATCGTTGAGTGAACCGAGTGAAATGTAACCGATTGCCGCCTCGTTATCCTTAACATTTGTGATAACAGCCTCTGTGCTGTTGATTGTTACAGCCGAAGTAGTTGTGTTGTCTGTCTTGTTGTCGCCGTCCTTAACAAGAACGCCTGTAAGCTCTGTGAATGCGTCTCTTGTGCCTGAGCCCTCTTCTCTTGTTACAACAGAGATTGTTTTTGATGCGTCAAACTTTGCGGCATCCGAACCTGCATCGGATGAACCGTTTGATGAAGAGCCTGCACCGCCGCAGCCTGCAAATGCAGAAACTGCAAGAACACCGAATAATGCTGTTGCCGTAATTTTTTTAGTCATAGATTTCATTTGAATTTTCTCCTTAAATTCATATCATTTGTGTACCTCTTTCGTACAACATCAGTCTATGACTGTTTTGTAAAATACGCTGTTTGTCAATTGTAAAAAAAGTGTAAATAAAAATATAGGTTTTGTATGCTGAAATAAATTTTTACAAATTTGCGTGACAAAGCCTTTTATTTGTGGTACAATATTACAGAAGTGTGCAGGATGTAAAATAATTCCTGCAAAATTTCAAAAACAACTTACATAAGATTTACAGAGAAATATTATTCCAAGGAGGTCATTTTAGTGGCTGAAAACAAAATCCCATACAAAATATACCTTGACGAAAGCGAAATCCCGACAAAATGGTACAATGTTCGTGCAGATATGAAAAACAAGCCTGCACCGCTTTTAAACCCTGCAACACTCAAGCCTATGACACACGCAGACCTTGCTCCCGTGTTCTGTGATGAGCTTATTGACCAGGAGCTTGACGATACAGACGCATACATTGACATTCCGGAAGAAATTCAGAACTTCTATAAAATGTACCGTCCATCTCCGCTTATAAGAGCATATTTTCTTGAAAAGGCTCTTGACACTCCCGCAAAGATTTACTACAAATTCGAGGGCAACAACACAAGCGGAAGCCACAAGCTCAACAGCGCAATTGCTCAGGCTTACTACGCTAAAAAGCAGGGACTTAAAGGTGTTACAACCGAAACAGGCGCAGGTCAGTGGGGTACTGCTCTTTCAATGGCTTGTTCATATTTCGGCCTTGACTGCAAGGTATTTATGGTAAAGGTTTCATACGAGCAAAAGCCTTTCAGAAGAGAGGTTATGAGAACCTACGGTGCAAGCGTTACTCCGTCACCGTCAACAACAACCTTGGCTGTGCTATTTCTGAGGCTGTTGAGGTTGCAACTCATACAGACGGCTACCGTTATGTACTCGGAAGTGTGCTTAATCAGGTACTTCTTCATCAGTCCGTTATCGGTCTTGAGGCAAAAGCCGCTCTCGAAAAATACAATGTAAAGCCTGACATTATCATCGGCTGTGCAGGCGGCGGTTCAAACCTCGGCGGTCTTATCTCTCCGTTTATGGGTGAAAAACTCCGTGGCGAAAATGACTACAAGTTTATCGCTGTTGAGCCGGCATCATGCCCAAGCCTTACAAGGGGTAAGTTTGCATATGACTTCTGCGACACTGGTATGATTTGTCCTCTCGCAAAGATGTACACGCTCGGCAGCGGATTTATTCCGTCAGCCAACCATGCAGGCGGACTTCGTTTCCACGGTATGAGTTCAACACTTTCTCAGCTGTATCATGACGGTCTTATGGAGGCAAGAGCAGTTGAGCAGACAAGCGTATTTGCAGCAGCAGAGCAGTTTGCAAGAGTTGAAGGTATTCTTCCTGCTCCCGAAAGCAGTCACGCAATCAGAGTTGCAATTGACGAGGCTCTCAAGTGCAAGGAAACAGGCGAAGAAAAGACAATTCTCTTCGGTCTTACAGGTACAGGCTACTTTGATATGGTTGCTTATCAGAAGTATAATGACGGCGAAATGAGCGACTACATTCCGACAGACGCCGACCTCCAGCAGGGCTTTGACGGCTTGCCAAAGGTTGACTAATGCGAGTGTCTCGCACCCGGTTCGTGAAGACAGTTTCATTTTTCTAAAACTTATTATGCCCGAGCATTACTCGGCACGCACATAACTTTTCAGAATGCGAGTGCATTTTTAGAATTACATAAAAAAGAGGTCAGCAATGCTGACCTCTTTTCAACTGTATTATTTCGGTAACTGTATCTCATTTATACAGTTTATTTTCATCATGAATTTTATGCCATTACTTAGCGGGCGGATGATATCCGCCCATACGGTTCTAAAAGAAAAATTACAAAAACAAAAAACGGTTGGATTACTTTTTTCGTAAATCCAACCGTTAATTTTTTATTTGGTAATCTAAAATCCGAACTTATTCTCTGCCGGCACGAACGCTTGCGGAGGCAAGTATATACACAAAACCGAGGAGAATATCGGTTGCTATGTCGAACACTTCAATAACAAAAACAACCTGTCCGTTGACAACATTAAATATGATGTTCAGCGCTCCGATAAGCACAAGCACTACTGCGAGTTTGCCCGAAGTTTTCAACATTTTTTGCATATCCGGCGGTGATGTCTTTTTTGAAACGGCTCTCAGTCCCATTGAACCTACTGCGAGCTTCAGCACCATTGAAACGGTGACAGTCACGATTAGCAGATAGTCGAATACCGATGCCGATCCGCCGTCAAATGACGGGATAATCGTATTAACCAGCTTGTATGCAACCAAAATTCCCGAAAATACAACTCCGAGAAACATTACAACTGCCGTTACTTTGATTTTTTCTTTCATAAGACACACCCCCCGTGAAGGTTTAAGTTATCAGCCGATAAGTTCCTTGATTTTTGACTCTGCAAGAGCAGGATCTGCCTTACCTCTGCTGTTCTTCATAACATTTCCGACAAGCGACTTAATCGCCTTTTCCTTGCCGTTCTTATAGTCCTCAACAGCCTTTGGATTGCTCTCAACAGCCTGCTTGCACAAATCGTTGAGTGCGTTTTCGTCAAGACCGCCCATATCGCTTTCGCTGATAAATTCAAGAGCACCCTTGCCGCTGTCAAGCATTTTTTCAAGTGTTGCCTTCGCAAGGTTGTTGCGGATTTTACCGCTGTCAAGAAGTTTTACAAGCTCGTTAAGCTGTTCCGGAGTAACCGCAACATCAAAGATTTCCTTGTCAGCCTCAGTTTCCGTTCTGCGGAATATCTGACCGATAATGAAGTTTGAAACTGTCTTTGGTGACTTAACGCCCTCGCAAGCCTTGTCAAAATATTCGCTGATTTTGCGGTACTTTGTAAGAAGCTGTGCATCCTTTTCGGGAATTGCAAGTTCGTCAATATATCTTCTGCACTTATCGGCAGGAAGTTCAGGCATTGCAGCCTTTATTTCTTCAACAACATCTTTCGGAACATGGATAGTAACAAGGTCGGGATCACGGAAATAACGGTAATCGTGAGCGTCCTCTTTACTTCTCATTGAAGATGTTGTGTTGGTTGCGTCATCATAACGGAGAGTTTCCTGAACAACACTTCCGCCGTTTTCAATAAGGTCAACCTGTCTTTCAAACTCATACTCCATAGCCTTTGCTATGTTGTTGATTGAGTTCATATTTTTAATTTCGGTTCTTGTACCAAGCTTTTCGCTGCCCTTTGGACGAACCGAAATGTTTACATCGCAACGCATTGAGCCTTCCTGCATCTTACAGTCGGAAATTCCGATGTAACGCATAACCTGCTGAAGCTTTTCAACATACTCTCTCGCCTCGTCAATTGAACGAATGTCAGGCTCTGAAACGATTTCGATAAGAGGAACACCGCCACGGTTATAGTCAACATATGTGTCGCCGTGCTGATGAATGAGCTTTCCTGCGTCCTCTTCGATGTGAATGTGGTGCAGACGGATTTTTCTGCCGTTTGAAAGCTCAACATAACCGCCTATAATGAGCGGAGCATAAAGCTGGCTGATCTGATAAGCCTTTGAAAGGTCGGGATAGCAGTAGTTCTTTCTGTCCATTTTTGAAATCTCTGCGATTTCACCGTGAACTGCAAGACCTGCACGGATTGCATAGCGAACTACCTCACGGTTAAGCTTTGGAAGTGTTCCCGGCAGACCGATACACACGGGACAGCAATGGCTGTTTGGCGCACCGCCGAATTTTGTAGTACAGCCACAGAAGATTTTTGTCTTTGTGGCAAGCTCAATATGGGTTTCAAAACCCGCAACTAATTCGTAACTCACAGCTTAACACCCCACTTTGTATCCTTAAAGTTTTCAGCAGCAGCCTGCTGATATTTGTATGCCGCATTAAGAATTTCAGCCTCGCCAAAGCTCTTGCCGATAAGCTGCATACCAATCGGCATACCCTTTGCGTTGAATCCGCACGGAACCGAAACACCCGGCAGACCTGCAATATTGACAGGTACAGTGCAGATATCCGTAAGATAGGTTTCAATCGGATCGCTTACAGCGTGTCCCTTTTCAAATGCTGTCATAGGAACTGTCGGAGCAAGGATTACATCGCACTTTTCAAATGCGTTGTTGAATGCCTTGACGATAGTACCGCGAAGATTCTGAGCCTTTTTGTAATAAGCATCATAGTAACCTGCGGAAAGAACATAAGTACCGAGGAGGATTCTGCGTTTAACCTCTTCGCCGAATCCCTCCGAACGGGTACGGCAAACCATATCATGAGTGCCGTTGTAATGATCGGTTTTGTAACCGAAACGGATACCGTCATATCTGCCGAGGTTTGAAGATGCCTCGGCACAGGCGATGATATAGTAAACAGGAAGGGCAAATTTGAGTTCCGGCAGGTCAAAGTAAACAATCTCTGCGCCCATTGACTTGTAGATATCGGCAGCCTTTAAGACAGCCTCTTTTACATCGTCACGGACACCCTCAAGATATTCCTTTGCAATACCGATTTTCATACCCTTGATGTCATTGTTGAGTTTTGAATAAGTGTCACCGACAAAGCCCTTTGAGGTTGAATCTTTTTCATCTCTCTTTGAAATTGCGTCAAAAACAATTGCAGCGTCCTCAACAGACTTTGTAATCGGTCCAATCTGGTCAAGTGAACTCGCATATGCGATAAGTCCGTAACGGGAAACCGCACCGTAAGTAGGTTTAAGACCTACAATACCGCAGAATGATGCCGGCTGACGGATTGATCCGCCTGTATCAGAGCCAAGACCGTAAGCTGCAATGTTTGCGCCTACCGCACTTGCAACACCGCCTGATGAACCGCCTGAAACATAGTTTGAATCAAACGGATTCATTGCACCGCCAAAGTATGATGTTTCGCATGAAGAGCCCATTGCGAACTCGTCCATATTCGTCTTGCCAAGCATAACTGCGTTTTCGCCTGCAAGAGTTTCCCAAACGGTTGCGTTATAAATCGGCTTATAGCCTGTGAGAATTTTTGAACAACAGGTTGTTTCAATTCCCTTTGTTGAAATATTGTCCTTGAGCGTCATCGGAACACCCTCGAGCATACCGATTTCCTCGCCAGAGGCAATTTTTCTGTCAACAGCCTCGGCAGTTTTCAGAGCCTCCTCGCCTGTTACATTAACATATGCGTTAAGCTCGCCGTCAGCCTTTTCGATTTCGTCAAGATAGCTTTTTGTAAGCTCGGTACATGAACACTCTTTTGACACAAGCATTTCATGAATTTTTTCAATAGAACCCATTTTTACACCGCCTTACTCTCTGTTTCTTACAAGGAAGTGATCCTCTGCCTGCTCGGGAGCATTTGAAAGAATTTCCTTTGTATCGTAGGACTCAACAACCTCATCCTCACGAAAAACATTTGACAGATTGTTAATATCGTCAAACTCCTCGCCGTCTGTCGGAGCGTTATTGATTGTGTCGGCAAAATCTATGATTTCCTGCATTGACTTTGTAAGGCCGTCAAGCTCCTCTTCGGGAACAAAAAGCTTTGAAAGCAACGCAATGTTTTCAACATCTTCTCTTGTTACCATAAAAACCGTCCTTTTTAAAGAAAATAGGGCAAGTCATATAATATATAACTCGCCCTTTGAGTTTGAATATATGACTGCAAATGCAGTTTTTATCTTAATTTAATATGAACCTCACGGAGCTGCTGTTCTGTTACCTCACCCGGTGAACCGAGGAGAAGATCCTGAGCATTGGAGTTCATCGGGAATGCAATAACTTCTCTGATGTTCTCTTCCTCTGTAAGGAGCATAATCATACGGTCAACACCCGGAGCCATGCCTGCGTGCGGCGGAGCACCGTACTGGAACGCATTGTAGAGTGCAGAGAACTTAGCCTTGAGGTCATCCTCGCTGTAGCCGGCAAGCTCGAACGCTTTCTTCATAATTTCAATATCGTGGTTACGAACAGCGCCTGATGAAAGCTCTACACCGTTGCAAACGATATCGTACTGATAAGCAAGAACCTCTTCGGGATCCTTGTTAAGAAGGCTGTCAAGACCGCCCTGCGGCATTGAGAAAGGATTGTGTGTGAAGATAATTTGATTTGTTTCTTCATCTCTCTCAAACATCGGGAAGTCAACGATAAAGCACATTTCAAAACGGCTTGTGTCGATAAGGTCAAGACGCTTTGCAACCTCTGTTCTGATCTGACCCGCAAGCTTTGGAGCTTCCTGAGCAGTATCGGCGATAAAGTAGATTACATCGCCTGCTTTTGAACCGTTACGGCTGATAAGCTCCTCACGGTCGCCCTCTTTAAGGAACTTGTCAATCGGGCCGTCAAATGTGAGGTCATCTCTAACCTTAACATAGCCAAGACCCTTCATTCCGATTGAAAGAGCGAACTCCTCCATCTTCTTGAACCATTTCTTTGACTGACCTGCGGCGTTCGGAACATTGATTGAACGAACTGTCTTTTTGCGGAACGGAGCAAAGTCTGTTTCCTCAAACATGTCGCTGATTTCAACAATTACGAGCGGATTGCGGAGGTCAGGCTTGTCTGTACCGTACTTGAGCATACTCTCGGCATACGGAATACGGGCAAACGGAGGCTTTGAAACCTCTTTATTTGAAAACTTCTTGAATGTTTCGTAAAGAACCTCTTCAGCAACAGCAAATACATCTTCCTGTGTTGCAAAAGCCATTTCAAAATCAAGCTGATAGAACTCTCCCGGTGAACGGTCTGCTCTTGCATCTTCATCTCGAAAACACGGTGCTACCTGAAAATATTTATCAAAGCCTGATACCATCAGCAGCTGCTTATACTGCTGTGGAGCCTGAGGCAATGCATAGAACTTACCCTTATACTTTCTTGATGGAACGATATAATCTCTAGCGCCTTCTGGTGATGAAGCACAAAGAATAGGTGTCTGGATTTCAAGGAAGCCCATATCTGTCATCTTCTGACGAAGGAATGATATAACCTTTGAACGGAATACCATATTATCCTTAACCTTAGGATTTCTTAAGTCTAAGTATCTGTACTTAAGTCTTACATCTTCTCTTACTTCCTTAGATGTCTGGATTTCAAATGGAACCTGCTGGTAAACCTGTCCTAATACTGTAATCTTCTTAGCTTCAAGTTCAATAGTTCCTGATGGAATTTTAGGATTGTAAGTTTCCTCATCTCTCTGCTCCATAATACCATCGATACTGATACATTCTTCCTTCTTAATACCCTTTAAGAGTTCTGGTTCACGGATAACTACCTGTAATACTCCGTACATATCTCTTAAATCGATGAATGAAACTCCACCGTGATCACGGATGTTCTCAACCCATCCTGATACCTTCATCTGCTTTCCAATGTCGTTCTCACTTACATTCTGTAATGTGACATCTCTGTAAATGTTTGCCATCTTGATAATAGCTCCTTTCTGATTGCTTTATATTGTTAATGTGTGTCTTGTTGCAGCTGATAAATATATTGTTCCTGCTTTCTGCAAAGGCTGTAACGATATAACTTAGTGGCAATCGTTATCTGCACGCAAAAAATCCCGGAATGCCTTACCAGCATTCCGGGACGAATAATACATAATTATCCGCGGTACCACCCGCATTGAACGAAATCCGCTTCTGAATAGCTGTCATCTAGAAACTTGTCATCAATAACTTAACCACTCAGGCTTCTTATCATTCCTCTTTAAGTACTTAACGCGTACAACGTAATAACCTACATATATCACCTGCCTGTCTATAACAGCTGCATGCATACGCATTTCATAACATATTCCAAGGACATTGATATAATTCAGATATTCAACTCCAGAG
>OLZV01000993.1_pt1 | contig 10967 bp, 9 predicted proteins | sample 1644531 | NCBI WGS metagenome assembly OLZV01 (sample SAMEA103958115, study PRJEB25191) | human gut metagenome | biome: human-associated habitat [ENVO:00009003]; feature: intestine environment [ENVO:2100002]; material: feces | place: Germany | collected 2013/2015
CAGCGGTGATGCCTGCTAACAGAGCATGTACCACATACAGACCAGGAGCCAGGAACATGAAAGAGAACTCGATCGGCTCAGTTACGCCTGTAAAGAAGGAACAGAATGCTGCGGATGCAAGCAGTCCGTATACCATTTTCTTTTTAGCCGGTTTTGCAGTCTGATACATAGCAATGCAGGCTGCCGGAAGACCGAACATCATACATGGGAAGAATCCGGACATGTACATACCAAGACTCCAGGTTACATCAGCAGATGTTTCACCAGCCCAGAAGTGCTTCAAGTCACCAAGACCGATCGTGTCAAACCAGAATACGTTGTTCAACGCATGATGTAATCCGGTAGGAATTAACAATCTGTTCAAGAATGCATAGATACCTGCACCAACAATATCAAGCTTTACAATTGCCTTACCAACGCTTACTAATGCGCCAAACAATAATGGCCATACAAATAATAACACAACAGATACAAGAATTGATACTACTCCTGAAACAATTGCTACGCATCGTTTTCCACTAAAGAAAGATAACCAGTCTGGTAATTTTGTATTTTTAAACTTGTTATAACACATAGCACCGATTATACCAGCAAGAATACCAATAAATGGATTCTCAATCTTGTTAAATGCAAGAGTTTTAGTTGCATTGTCTGCTATAGAAGGTATAATTACTGTAACAAACTTTGTAGAAAGAAGTGTTGTCATCATAAGCCACGAAGCAAGTGCCGCAATTCCTCCGGTACCATCATTTTTATCTGACATACCTACACCAACACCAATTACAAAAAGGATTGCCATGTTATCAATTAAAGCTCCACCAGCTTTTACAAGAAACAGACCAATCATATTAGCTGCGCCATGAATATCTCCACCCTGCATAGTTGCTGGACACAGCAAATAACCGATACCCATAAGGATACCACATATAGGCAATACTGCCACAGGAAGCATTAACGCCTTTCCCAGTTTTTGAAGAAATTTCATACTTTTCTCCTCCTTTACATCATTATTAATCGGGTTATTCCCAATCACGCACATCGTGAAACTCTGAATAATTATGATATTTTCAGAACTTCATCATCAATAGATACCTCACCCTCCTTTATTAGATTAATTTTATTATAATCGTCGGTATTGCATATAAGGACTGGTGTAATCGTATCCAATCCTGCCGACTTTATTTTTTCAAGATCAGCCTCTAAAAGTAAATCACCCTTTTTTACCTGCTGACCACCTGAAACATGTGAAATAAATGGTTCTCCCTTGAGCGTTACCGTATCCAGCCCAATATGTATAAGTAATTCCGTTCCCTGACTGGTTGTCATTGTCACAGCATGAAGAGTATCAAACACCATTGATATCTCACCATCTGCCGGAGCATATATCTTTCCTTCAGAAGGAATTACTGCAAATCCATCTCCAAGAACTTTTTCTGAAAATGTTGGATCTGAAACTTCAGTAATTGGCACCACTTTTCCTTTACATGGAGAATAAATAATATTATCCTTTGACTTTCCTTTGAAAAAACCTAGCATATTATCTCCTTTCCATCAATATATACCCTCTTAATATTCAATTCCTCATCAATAAGCACGAAATCTGCTTGTTTTCCTACAGAAATACTTCCGACTTTATCATATATACCAATTTCCTTTGCCGGATTCTCTGTTGCACACATAACAGCTGTTTCTAATGAAATCCCTGCTTTTTTAACGACATATCGAAGACAATCCATTAAATTAGTTGCTGATCCAGCAATTGTTCCATCATGTAAGGTTGCCAGATTACCTTTTACCACTACAGGCTGTCCTCCAAGAGTATATTCGCCATCCTCTAATCCTGTTGCTCTCATGCTGTCACTGATTAGTATTATGCGTCCCGCGCCCAACATGGCAAATGTTGCCCGTATTACTGATGGATGAATATGAACTCCATCACATATCAGTTCTGCATGACATTGATATGAATCTCTTATTGCACCTATAACACCAGGCTTTCTATGATTCATAGGGGGCATTGCATTGTATAAATGTGTTGCATGAGTTACACCATGTTGAATTGCCTCCATTGCAGTATCATAATCTGCTGCTGTATGAGCAATCGACACCACAACCTTATCTTTTACTTTATCAATGAAATCCATCGCCCCCGGCTCTTCAGGTGCAATATCAACAATCTTTATTAAATCATGTGCAGCTTTCTGGAGTTCACAGAAATACTCATAATTACAATGCATAATATTCTCTGCTGCCTGTGCACCCTTTTTTTGTGGACTTATAAAAGGTCCCTCCATATTAATCCCTACCAGATGGGCTCCGCCATTATATGAATACTCTCCGGCATTCTTCATAACTTCAACAAGTTCTTCCTTAGCTATCGTCATGGTTGCCGGACATATACTCGTCACTCCGACAGAAGCCTCATACCGCGAAATTATATCAAGTGCCTCTTTAGTTCCATCACACATATCTGCGCCTTTGCATCCATGAAAATGAATGTCAACAAGTCCTGGAATCATCTTAAGTCCTGTAGCATCTACAACTTCATCGCCAACATAATTATGTACATCCAGCACTTTGGTGAATGTACCGTTATCTACAACGACATCTCCCTTAACAAATACATTGTCCTTTGTATAAACATCAGCATTCTTTATAATCATATGTTCTCAACCTTCTATCCACCAAGTTAATATGCTTTAATAAATCTTACTAAGAGCTGCTTCATCTGCTACCAGTGTTACATCATTATGCAGCTGCAGAACTGATGCAGGAACATATGGTGTAATATGTCCAAAAAAGGCTTCTTTCACAATCTGTGCTTTATCTTCCCCACTTGCAATAACCAGAATCTTCTTTGCCTGCATTATTGTCTTGATTCCCATTGTGTATGCCTGTCTTGGAACGTCTTCTGCTGATTCAAAAAATCTCTTGTTAGCTTCTATTGTAGATTCTGTTAAATCAACACAATGAACCTGTTTTTCAAATGAATCTGATGGTTCATTAAATCCTATGTGTCCATTATGGCCTATTCCTAGAAGTTGTAAATCAATACCTCCAAGAGACTTAATCAGTTCAGAATATCTGTTACATTCTTTTTCCGAATCCTGCTCCATTCCATTAGGAATATGAGTATTCTCAACTGATATATTCACATGGTCAAACAGATTCTGGTGCATAAAATAATAATAACTCTGATCATTGTCCTGACTGAGTCCCTTATACTCATCAAGATTAACAGTTTTAACTGCTGAAAAATCCAAGTCTCCTTTTTTATACCATTCTACTAACTGCTTATATAACCCAACTGGCGTTGAACCAGTCGCAAGTCCAAGTACACATTCCGGCTTCATAATAATCTGTGCTGATATAATATTAGCTGCCTTTCTACTCATATCAGCATAATCTTTTGCTTTGTATATTTTCATCACTTATCACTCCATTTCACATATTCTACTACGAACACCAAGTACCATAGATGGCGATACACTAAGCTCATCTATACCCATCTTAATAAATCTCTCTGTAAGAGTGGTATCTGCTCCAAGTTCTCCGCAGATTCCTACCCATTTGCCATGCTTATGTGCTCCCTGTATGGTCATCTCAATCATCCTAAGAACTGCCTCGTGATGCGGATTATAAAATCTGTCCAGTCTGTTATTCTGCCTGTCAATTGCAAGTGTATACTGTGTAAGGTCATTAGTACCTATACTAAAGAAATCTACAAGCTCTGCAAGTTCCTCACTTAGCATAACTGCCGCTGGTGTCTCTATCATAATTCCCTGCTCTGGAATCTCATATGGAATATTCTCATTCTCCAGTTCCTCTGCCACCTCAGCAACAATCTTCTTAATACTTACAACTTCTTCCACAGAAATAATCATTGGATACATTATAGATAAATTACCATATTTAGCAGCTCTTAATAATGCTCTCAACTGTGTTTTGAATATATCCGGCTGCTCCAGACATATTCTTATGGCACGATAACCCAACGCAGGATTATCTTCCTTGCCAAGTCCAAGATAATCTGCTTTTTTATCTGCCCCAATATCAAGTGTACGAATAACTACTTTTTTATCTGCCATCATCTGTAATACCTGACGATAGGCATTAAACTGTTCTGTTTCATCAGGAAGTTCATCTCTTCCAAGATACAGGAACTCACTTCTGAATAATCCTATTCCTTCAGCATCATTTTCTAATACATATGCAACATCAGAAACATTTCCAATGTTCGCATAAAGGTTAATCTTTCTGCCACTCTTTGTGACAGATTCTCTTCCTTTATAATTAGCAAGCAGCTTTTTCTGTTCCTGCTCCTTCTGCTGGGCTTCCTTAGCCTGTGCTATCTGATTCTCATCCGGATTCAGGTAGAAAATTCCATCCTGACCGTCTACAATTGCATTAACTCCATTGTGTAAGGATTCCAGCTCAATTGGTACACCAATTAATGCTGGAATATTCATCATTCTTGCAAGAATTGCTGTATGGGAATTAGCCGAACCATGTACCAGCACAAATGCTAAAATCTTATTCTTATCCATCTGTACAGTTTCACTCGGTGTCAAATCATCTGCCACAATAATTGATGGCTCTGTGTTTTCCCAGTCAGGCTGCTCTTCACCGCTCAAATTACTCACCAGACGATTAGATATATCCTTTACATCCGCTGAACGTGCTCTCATATAATCATCATCCATATTAGCAAACATGTCAGCAAAATTATCTCCTGTTATTGACACTGCATATTCTGCATTAACATTCTCATTGCATATCATATTATGAATAGCATCCTGATAATCTTCATCTTCAAGCATTATCTGATGCACTTCAAATATCTCTGCATTGACTTTACCAACCTCCTTTAATGCTTTATCATACAGCCTGGCAAGCTGTTGAAGCGTCTTTTCTTTAGCTTTATCCAGACGCCTTAATTCTTCATCAACATTCTTAACATGTACACGCTTAATCAGACTTTCACTTTTCTTTAGAACATTAACTGGTCCGATGGCAGTACCCTTATATACTGATTTTCCAATATATTTGTCCATATTCTACCCTCTCAGATTCTAATAATAAACATTCCCCAGATATACAAATATTTATTATATTAACTAAAATGTACTGATTTCCATGTATTAAATTGTCGTGCGCTTTATTATGTTTACATATTAACAATTTTTTTAACAAAATATCCAGCATTATTTGTTGAATTTTAATAAGTCATGTATTTTTGTTAATACATTGCAATTAAAAGGCAATAAAAAAGACTAACCAGCCAGTGTAATTTATAACACAACGCTGATTAGTCCATATTAGTATTTCTATCTGTCCGCATTTTTCAACTTATGATTAACAGCCATCGCAACCACACCAAGTAACACAATGAAAAGAGAGATAAACTGCGATGTAGAGAATATTCCGACCTCACCTCTGTAATCGTTTCTTAAGAACTCAATTGCAAATCTTCCAAGTCCGTAAGTTATGCAATATAAGAATCCAATATTACCTGCTGCCATATGCTTTCCGGTAGTTTCCTTACCGTCAGCCTTGCGCTTCATAACAGTAGTATAAGAAAACTTAGCTGCTATTATCATAAGAAACGCCATATTAAGAAAATCTGCCCCGATGATATAAGCTGTGTAGGAATCAGTTTAACTCCTGATGGTGCAAGCGAACCAGCCGGGAAAACAACTCCCCAGGCTGCATCTGTCTGTCTTCCGTAACAGCACCCTGCAAGGAAACAGCCGATTCGTCCAAAGCCCTGTGCCAGCGCTATCTCTGGCATTACCAGGTCAAAATATTCAAGGAATGATAACTTCTTAATCTTTACATATATAAGGTTGCACAGTACACCTGCAATAAGTCCGCCATATACAACGAATCCCGATGAGCCAAGCACGCCCATAGGATCTTTTATAAAATCCTTAAAGCTCACTATTATATACAACAGCTTTGCTCCAAGAAATCCCGATACTCCCGCAATTATCGTGATATCAATAAGAGCCTCCTCTTTCATCCCCATCTTCTTAGCCCTGTACTCTCCAACAAGCAGTGCCAGCACAAAACCTATGCCAATCATCAGTCCATAACCGTGAATTACGAACTTTCCTATATGAAATAAATCTGTCTTCATAAAATCAATCTTCCTTTCTGTCACCTGTGAACCAATCCTACATCAGTCCCAGCTTTTCCTTAGCCATCGCAAGTCTTCTGTCAAATTCTGCATAAAATGCCTTATCATCAGCACATCCGGCATATGTCGTCATATAGAACACTCTTAAGTTAAATGTATTAAGAATCTTCACATTATCCTCTGAAAGTCCTGGTAGTGCCGCCTGAAGCTGCTTCACATACTCATGCCATCTGACAATATAAGAATCATACTCCGCAAGTCCCTCGATGCCAAGCCATTTTTTCAGTTTAATCTTCGAGAGATTATCCTTATTACACTCGCCCTTCTGCACAATATATTTAAAATGTGTCTCATCCTCCCAGTATCTTCCAAGTGGGAACATTCTGCATATTCCCGGTCTTATCGTATGTATATTGCACAGATTATCTTCACGAAGAAAAGCACATCTTCCGTCTGATTTCTGCATTCTTAAGTTAGGCATAATAAGACCATCCACAACATTTAACTCAAGCTCGTTCATCGTAAGCTGTTCAAATGTTTTGCCCAACCCGGTTGTGAGCTTGTAACAGTCATATGGGTCAATCACAATCGTACTTCCCATATTCTGGCAGCATACAGTCTGACAGCCCTTACACGAGTTAGTATCAACACGCACAAGGTCATTCTCAGTATACAGTCTGCCATCCGATATATCTTCTAATGAAACATTTCTTAACATTATTCAATCCTTTCAAACGTGTACAAAAGATTATAAATCTTCACGCACATATTTACTTCACATGTAACTATAGTAAAAAATATGTATCAAATCAAGAACATTTTACTCCCATTTTTCGCCATAATGTGCTAAAATACATTCTTGTATATTTATTTTAGGAATTCTGATATTGAGAAAGGATTAAGAAAAATGAAAGATAAGATTGTTACATTTGGTGAAATTATGCTTCGTCTCTCTCCTGAGAACAACGCAAGATTTACTCAGTGCAATGCATTTGAGGCTGTTTATGGAGGTGGAGAAGCCAATACTGCTGTGTCCCTTGCTAACTTTGATGTTGATGCTAATTATGTAACAAAGCTTCCAAAACATATAATCGGACAGGCTGCAATCAACTCACTCCGTCAGTACGGCGTAGGCGTAGACCATATCGTGCGTGGCGGCGACCAGATTGGTATCTACTTCCTTGAGAAGAAGACAAGCCAGCGTCCAACTAACGTTATCTATAACAGAGCAGGTTCTGCATTTGCGCTTGCTACTGCTGATGACTTTAATTGGGACGAAATATTTGACGGTGCAACATGGTTCCATTTTTCAGGAATCACACCTGCAATCTCTGATGAGATGACTAACATCTGTATCACAGCCTGCCAGAAGGCTAAGGAAAAAGGCATGACTGTAAGCTGTGACTTAAACTACAGAAGCAAGCTCTGGTCAAGTGAAAAGGCTTGTGAGGCAATGTCTCGTATCTGCCAGTATGTTGATGTATGTATCGGTAACGAAGAAGACGCCGAACTCTGTCTGGGCTTCAAACCCGATGCTGACGTTGAGGGTGGAAAAACCGACGCTGAAGGCTACAAGGGCATCTTCAAGGCCATGGCCAAGGAATTCGGCTTCAAGTATGTTATCTCTACACTGCGCGAATCCTTCTCGGCTACACACAACGGCTGGAAAGCTATGATTTACAACGGTGAGGAATTCTATGAGTCTAAGCGCTATGACATCAACCCGATCGTCGACCGTGTTGGTGGTGGCGACTCCTTCTCCGGTGGTATCATCCACGGCTTGCTGACGAAGCCCAATCAGGGTGCTGCCCTCGAATTTGCTGTAGCCGCTTCTGCTTTGAAGCACACTATCAACGGCGACTTCAACCTTGTTTCTGCAGAAGAAGTAGAAGCTTTGGCAGGTGGCGATGCCAGCGGACGTGTACAGAGATAAACATTCATCAATCATTTATCGTAAATTAAATCAAGAAGATCATGGCAAAATTCGATAAGATAGCCGTATTGAACAAGATTGGTTCGACCGGCATGGTACCTGTGTTCTATCACAAGGATGCAGAAGTAGCAAAGAAAGTGGTAAAGGCATGTTATGACGGCGGTGTCCGCGCTTTCGAGTTTACAAACCGTGGCGACTTCGCTCACGAAGTATTCGCCGAGGTTGTGAAGTTCGCAGCCAAGGAATGTCCTGAAATGGCTATGGGTGTAGGCTCCATCGTAGATCCTGCTACGGCAGCTCTTTACCTTCAGCTGGGGGCCAATTTCATCGTAGGTCCGCTGTTCAACCCCGAAATAGCAAAGATCTGTAACCGTCGTCTGGTAGCTTATACTCCGGGTTGCGGTAGCGTATCTGAAGTAGGTTTCGCACAGGAAGTAGGCTGCGACCTCTGCAAAGTATTCCCGGGCGATGTACTTGGTCCGAAACTCGTGAAAGGTCTGCTGGCTCCGATGCCCTGGTCCAAACTGATGGTGACTGGTGGTGTAGAGCCTACTCAGGAAAACCTGACTTCTTGGATCAAGGCCGGCGTATTCTGCGTAGGTATGGGATCCAAGCTCTTCCCGAAGGACAAGGTAGCTGCTGAGGACTGGGCCTATGTCACTGAGAAGTGCAAGGAAGCTTTGGGCTACATTGCCGAAGCAAGAAAGTAATTTTTTGACGTATCAGTCCCGTGTAGGTTAGCAGTGGGTTTCGGAAATCTGTTGCAAAGCCGAAAGGGAAAATGCGATATTCATTTTGTTTAAAGGTGTTTAAGGGGACAACCATCGGAGCACTCTCTCGAGCGCTTCGGTGGTTTGTTTTTTGATGAATATTGTAAACAATCCTGTCGAACTTGAAAAAGATGTTATAGATTGGCGGTTTTTGAGCCTGCCGTATTGCTGATTACAGAAGAATTCATACCTTTGCATCGTGGTTGTGAAACCGCAGTTTTCATAGGTAAATTAGTTAAGTACTAAAGAGAATTTTTTTCATAGGCTATTTAGTTAGAGTTTTCATAGCGTATTAGATTTTTTTTGATGTAAAATTTTTAAGATTGATTTTTGGATAACAAGATGATGTAAAACAAAAGAAAAGCCTTAGGGCTTTTCTTACGCCGAGGCGAGTAGTTCGTGAGAACTGACTCGTTTTTTTTATGTCTGTTTCTGTAGGCTATAACTACCTACTTTAGCTCCGTAACTACCCACTTTAGCGTCGTAACTATCCACTTTAGCATCGCCATTGCCTACTTTGGAATCCCCATCTTTAATTGGGAGGAATGGCCATATATAGATTATAAAACAGGAATAAGTTGCCTGGAATTTTGGCTAATCCGAAAAAGAAAACTATATTTGAAAACTGAAAAACCGGGCATAAATCCCGTTTGGAACCTTTCTGAAGGGGAGTGTTGCCCATTTATTTCTCTGGTTGCCGACGGTAATTTACAAATCCTAATAAAGGCAAAAAAAATTAAGAAAACATGTTATAGGACATACTTTTTTATTTGGCTTGTCAAACGAAAAGGGCCTATATTTGCACCGTTATCCTGAAAACAATCTTTTTACCTTAAAAAAAAAACTAATACCTATTGAAAACTGAAAACGGGACTTTGTGAAAAGCTCCGTTTTTTTTTGCTCTATTTTAGGGAGCAAAAAAGAAATACCCTCCTTATCAAATGTTCAAGACAGGTTTGATAAGGAGGGTATATTTTAAAGGATGTATTCAATCCGCTTTTTTCGGATTATAATTCAATTTCAGCAATCTGCGGATTGTGATCCGACAGGAACGTAACTCCAGTGCCTCTGGTCGGTTCTTTAGGAATAAGCACGCTGTTCACTTTGATTTGTGGAGTAACGAATATGAAATCGATCATTTCACGTTGGCTTTTTTCTCTTCTTCCAAAGCTATGGTATGTATAGTCTACACCAGATTTCTTGTCTGCTATTTGGAATGCGTCTTTAAGTACAAATGTATTTTTAGTAAGGGTATTGTATGCGTCCGACTTGTTGTTGACATTAAAATCTCCAGTCAGTACTGCAGGTTCATTTCCAGCCAGTTCTTTGATTCGATCGATGATAAGCAGAGCACCTTTGTTTCTCGCTTCTCCTCCTACATGGTCGAAGTGTGTGTTTATCGCCATGAATACTTTTCCCGTTTTCTTGTATTTAAGTTTTACCCATGTGGCGATACGTGGACATGCACCGTCCCATCCGATGAATCCTGCGCTGTCCGGGTATTGGGACAACCAGAAGGTATTGCTGTCGAGCACTTCAAATTTGTCTTTTTTGAAGAATATCGGAGTATATTCACCTTTGGTGGCTCCGTCCTCGCGTCCCACTCCCACCTCTGTGTATTCAGGAAGTCTTTCTTTGAGGTCTGTCAGCTGGTTATGAAGTACCTCCTGCATACCTACAATGTCAAGTTCCTGTTCTTTGATAAATTGGGCCACAGTGTCTTTTCTGTATTTCCAGTTGTCCATGCTGTCGGCTGGATTATCCAGTCTGATGTTCATGGTTGCCCATTTAAGGTTTAATGTTTCCTTCTTGTTTGTGCATGCAGACAGGAAACAACTTACTCCCAGTAATAATAATCCAATCTTTTTGATCATAGCGTTTTTAGTTTTTTGTTCTGTTTTTGATAGTTTGTTGTATATCCAAGCAAAAATACGATATTTTGTATATAATCCCACAATACTATTGATAAATCTTATCGGTAAGTTCGATTTTGCTTCAGAATAGGAGAACAAAGTTGATTGGTAACCGGTCTGTTCGGGTAGCTTGGACTGTTTTCAGCGTAATCGCTTGATTATTAATAATAAAAATGAAGGTGTGTCAAAAAGCACACCTTCTTTGTTTAGCA
>OLZV01001002.1_pt1 | contig 10890 bp, 9 predicted proteins | sample 1644531 | NCBI WGS metagenome assembly OLZV01 (sample SAMEA103958115, study PRJEB25191) | human gut metagenome | biome: human-associated habitat [ENVO:00009003]; feature: intestine environment [ENVO:2100002]; material: feces | place: Germany | collected 2013/2015
CCTAAGGGCGAGACCATCTTCACGCCGGATCCTAACGGCAACTGCCGCTACCAGAAGCCGGGTGACGCCAGATGGAACGATCTGATTCTGAAATATATCCGATTAATGAATATTCAGCATTAGTCTCGTTTACGAGTCATTTACGAGCCAGCCCGGATGCGGGGATCCTATTCGATAGTGAGTCCATCGTAGGCCGGGCTGACTATTGAGTGTATGTGTCGCCGGCGGCAAAGATCCTCAAGGTCTTTGGCGAACTGTCCGTGGCGTGGGAAGGTGTGTGACAGGTGGGTGAGCCACGTGTGTTCGGCGCCGATGCGGTCAGCAAGCGAAAGGGCCTCGTCGAGACTGAAATGCGAGTGGTGCTTCTTGTAGCCTACCGTGTTGAGAGTCACGTGCCTGAGACCCTTTAACTTTTCAAACTCACTCTCCGGGATGAAGCTCATGTCGGTGATGTAGGCGATGTCCCCGAAGCGGAATCCGAGCACCGGGAGCCTGTCGTGGAGTCCCCGGATCGGGATGATCTCCACGCCGCCCGTCGAGGCGGCCATCGATGCGGGATCCGCCTTGTCGATGATGTCCTCCAGTTTCCGGCCGGTAGGGATCAGCCTTCCGTCCAGAGTCTTGTAATGGTAGCCGACATCGTGCACCCAGACCAGCTCCATGTCCTTTGCGTTCGGATAGACCAGAAACGGATTCTCGTCAATGACATGCAGATGCCACTCCGGGGCTCCGGGGTATTTCGGGAAAGCGAAGACGTAGGGATATTCCTTGATAAGATCGTCGAGGACGTTCCGCTCGCAATAGATCTCGGCGGCGCGCTTGTCGATGTAGTTGAGCGAGCGCACGTCATCAAGGCCTCCAGTGTGGTCCTTGTGGTTGTGTGTCAGCAGGATGGCGTCAAGGTGGCAGAGATCATGGGCGAGCATTTGCATCCTGAAGTCCGGCCCGGCGTCCACGAGGATGCCAAGCCCCTCATATTCAACGAACACGGATGAGCGGAACCGCTTGTCCCTTGTGTCCGGTGATGTGCACACATCGCACTTGCAGCCGATGATAGGGACTCCTTGTGAAGTCCCGGTGCCCAGAAATGTAAGTCTAGCCTTGCGCATATAATTATTCTTGTTTCCGTAAAATAATCTTGGAATATTGTTCTATTGTTTTATAAACCCGTGTTATATAAACCGGATCGCCAGTCAGATCGTGATGTCCTCCACCATATTCACAAGCACCGGGTCGTAAGGTCTCTCAACGCGGATGTAGTTGCCGGTGTAGCCGCCCATCATCCCGTCCTTCTCGTCGGATTCCCACAGCACCTGCGAGCGTCGGCCCCTGTTCCTTTCCACGAACGCCGTGTGCAGCCCGCCGCACAGCGCCTCCAGCCTTGCCACCCTTTCCGTCTTGACGGCATCCTTGACCTGATCCTTCCACCCGGCGGCGACGGTTCCGGGGCGGCGGGAATAGGGGAACACGTGGATGAACGCCGGTCTGACGCGGTCCTTGAGGAATGAATATGTCTCCTCGAACAGTTCCTCTGTCTCTCCGGGCAGTCCGGCGATGACATCGATCCCGAAGAACACGAAGGGTTTGTCGTCCTGCCCGGCCTTGGGATCCATCCTGGAGCGGATGTAGTCGATCCTGTCGGCGAAGAATTCCGTCGTGTAGCGGCGGCCCACCCTTTTGAGGATCGTGTCCGACCCTGACTGTAAAGGAATATGGAAGTGTGGCTGGAACTTGGTGCCGGAGGCTATCCAGTCCACGATGTCCTCCGTTATGAGATTCGGCTCGATTGACGAGATCCTGTAGCGTTCGATGCCTTCCACGTCGTTGAGGCGTTTCAGCAGATCGAGGAAACTCTCGCCGGTCGTCCTGCCGAAGTCCCCGGTGTTGACTCCGGTGATGACAATCTCCTTGATTCCGGCTCCTGCTATCCTGCGGGCCTGCTCCAGCACTTCCGAAATCGGTATATTCCTTGAATTTCCTCTCGCATAAGGCACTGTGCAGTAGGCGCAGAAGTTGTTGCATCCGTCCTGCACCTTGAGGAACGACCTCGTCCTTTCCTCCGACGAGAACGCCGCCATCGTCTCCTTCGAAATCTCCTTGTATTCCGCCGCGCTCATCGGTTTCAGATCAGAAGAACCATTCATCGATGGCAGGGGCTGTTCAAGGACGGTATTGATGTCAATTGCTTCATTGGTTTGTGAACCATGATGAGTCACAGTCTTGGTGGCCGTGGAGGCGGCAGTGATGGCATTGCCAGCCCCGTGGCCGCCCGTGGCTTCGTGAATGGGTGGACCGCCGCAGGCGGGACGGGATGGAGCGCGAAGCGCGGAAGGGATGGCTGTGCCATCACTGCCGCTGTTTAGTATCAGTTCCATTGTGTCAGGAACCACACGGGACTTCTCCTTGGCGCCGAACACAAGCGACACACCGTCTATGGCCAGCAGATCGTTCCGGCGGAGCTCGGCGTAGCAGCCTGTGACGATGATCCTGGCTCCGGGGGAGACCCTGTGCATCTTCCGGATCACATTGCGGCACTTCTTCTCGGCCCTCTCCGTGACAGAGCAAGTGTTGATCAGGTAAACATCAGCCTGCTCCTCCCACGGGACGACCTCAAGGCCGTTCGCCGTGAAACCTCTCTCGTAAGTCGATGTCTCGGCGTAGTTGAGCTTGCAGCCGAGTGTCAGAAACGCTATCCTCATCCTAAAATTTCCATATTGGCTCACCGTACATCACAGTGACGCGGGACCAGGCGCACGGCCCGTTCACCGGCGGATTCATCTTTGAAACCCTTATCTTGATGAAAAGGAAGTCCTTGAACTCCTTCTGGACGGCGTCCAGTATCCTGCCGGCGACATTCTCAAGCAGGTTGGACGGCACCGCCATCTGCTCCGCCACTATGTCGTAGATCCTCCCATAGTCAGCCGTCTCCCTAAGGTCGTCGGTCTTCACAGCCTTCTTCAACTCCGTCTCGGCGTGGAAGTCAACCAGAAACGTGTTGCCATCCCGCCGTTCTTTCTCCAGGCATCCGTGAAAGGCGTGGAATTCCATCCCTTCAAGTTCAATTATACCGTCGTAGTCCATGTTCAAGATCCTTTGGTTTAAACATCTGCGAAGTTAGGCATAAAACTGTAAAAAATGCGTCTTGCGGAACGAGACGGGTGTCGTTTTTTCTGAAAACATGGCAAAAGAGACGCAAAAAGCCTCTTTTGCCATATTGCTTATGGATTCCTTTCGCCATATTTGCAGGTGATAGATTTGAGCGTTGGCCGGACAAAGGCACGCTTTGACACAGAACTGATTATTTTACAGAACCAAATTATTATAACTATCATGAAATCTTATTTTAGAATCCTGTCGGCATTGTCTGCAGTCGCTGCCGTCATCGCGTTCTCCGGATGCGGTGGGAAAGAGCAAGAACAGCCAAAGCCTGACTCGGTAAAGGTAAGCGGTGTGTCGATCGACAAGCCTACCCTTAGCATGACTGAGGGTGAAACCGCTAATCTAACAGCTATCGTTTTGCCGGAGAATGCCACCAACAAGGCCGTGGCGTGGAAGAGCGGCAATTCCGGCGTGGCCGATGTTGACGCCAGCGGAAAAGTCACTGCCGTGAAAGCCGGCACCTCCGACATCACTGTCACCACGGCGGACGGCGGCAAGACCGCTACCTGCAAGGTGACCGTGGCCTCCAAGGCCGTTCCGGCGACGGGACTTACCCTGGCTCCTAAGAGCCTCGAATTAGTCGAGGGACAGACTAAGTCCATCAATGCCACGGTCGCGCCGTCCAACACCACGGACGAGGTTGTCTGGCCGAGTCCTGCCCAGCTCACCTCCAACGGCGGAGGGTCGTACACCGCCAAGAAGGCTGACGACTCTGAGAGCTTCGACCTCGAAGTGAAAGCCGGTGCGGTGAGTGCGAAGGCCGGCGTGACGGTCTATCCGATGTGGTTCGTTGAATCAGTATCCGACAAACTGGTGCCTGATGGCTCCACGTATGAACTCGATAAAAACAAAAAAATAGCTTGCTTCTTCTCAAAGCAGAAGTTTTCTGCCACTCGTAAAGTCTTAATCCATAATGGCATCCTCCTTGAGGGTGATTTCACCGTCACCTCCTCAAACAACAGCGTCGCCACTGTTAGAAAAGAGACCATGGGAAACGGAGAATGGAACGGATTCAGTGTGTTCGCTTCAAATGCAGGTAGTTCCACGATCACCGTCAAGATCGGCAACGTGTCCAGGTCATTCAATGTGACCGTGGTCGAGAAGACCGTGCCTGCGACGGGACTTGATGTCACCCCTCGGAATCTCACTTTTGTCGAGGGACAGACGAAGTCATTCAGTGCCGCCGTCACGCCGTCCAACTCCACGGACAACGTTGTCTGGCCGAGCAGTTCCTTCCTCACCTCCAATGGCGGAGGGTCGTACACCGCCAAGCAGTATGACGGTGGCACCTCTATCGGCTTCGGTCTCGATGTGAGAGCCGGCTCGGTGAAAGCGACGGCCAATGTGATAGTCTATCGGATGCAGTTATACAGTTATGATGGGAAAAAGTTTGAATATGAACTTAATGATACCCAGAGATTACTCAAAAAAAACAAAAGAATAGTTTGCTACTTCGCGAAGTATAAGTCTCCTGCCGATTTTGATGGCATAATCAATAAAGGCATCCTCCCTGCGGGTGATTTCACCGTCACCTCCTCAGATAACAGCGTTGCCACTGTTAAAAAAGAGTCCATCAATGCCGGAGACCGAGAATGCAACGGTTTTAGTGTGACAACTTTAAATCTAGGTCGTTCCACGATCACCGTCAAGATCGGCAATGTGTCCAGATCTTTCGATGTGCTCGTGACCAAGTAGACCGTTCCGGCGACGGGACTTACCCTGACTCCTAAGAGCCTCGCATTCGTCGAGGGACAGACGAAGTCCATCAGAGCCACCGTCACGCCGTCCAACTCCACGGACGAGGTTGTCTGGTCGAATCATTTCTTATTTGAAAACAAAGGTGGTGGCTTGGCACTCTCTGCAAGGGTCGTGACCTACGAATACAAATACGTAGGAATCGAGATAGAAGCTCTGCAGGATAATGGTGGCGAATTTTTCAGTGTCGGAATCGACGGCAGTGGAGGATTGAAAAAAAGTTTCTATGTGTCTTTGAAAAAATAACAAGAGATCATAAATACTCTACTCGTTGACTTTATTCGAAAGGGGGGCATGCAATGGTATGCCCTCCTTCTTGTTTGTGCCCCCTCCCGGCCAAATCGATCCGCTCCGGAGGCTTGCCCGGAAGCGTGCCCGGCGCGTGTTGGCTCCGTCCGCAAAATCTTCCGGCGGGGGCTGCGGAGATATTCAAATGAATTTGTACCTTTGTGTGCGATATGGCTAAAGGAAAACTTTATTTGATTCCCTCGCCGTTGGGGGAATATGATCCGGCCCAGGTCATTCCGGCTCCGGTGCTGGAGCGTCTGAGGTCGATTCGGAAATATGTTGTCGAAGAGGCCAGGACGGTGCGGCGCTATCTGTCCGCGGCGGGGCTTAGGGGACACATCGGCGAATTGGAACTCAGGGAGCTGAATGAGCACACTCAACCTTCAGAGGTCGAGAGTCTTCTGTCATTGTTTTCCGATCCGGACGGATCGCCGTCCGATGTCGGGCTGATCTCCGAGGCGGGACTGCCGGCTGTGGCGGATCCGGGGGCTCGGCTGGTCGCGCTCTGCCATATTCATGGAATACAGGTCGTGCCGATGGTCGGGCCCTCGTCGCTGATGCTCGCGCTGATGGGGTCGGGGCTCAACGGTCAGTGTTTCGCGTTCTGCGGCTATCTGCCGGCCAAGACGGACGAGCGGCGCAAGGCCATCCGCGAGATCGAGCGGCGCTCCTCACAGTTGAACCAGACGGAGATATTCATTGAGACACCCTACCGCAACGATTCGATGATGGCTGATCTGCTGGCCGCGCTGCAGCCGAAGACCCGCCTTTGCATCGCCGCTGACATCACCATGCCGGACGAGACCATCATGACCCGGACGGTCAGGGAGTGGCAGAAGTCTCCGGTCGTGATCGGCAAGCGGCCGTGCGTGTTCCTTATACTTGCTTAATTGACAGTTAGTGTGTTATTTTTAATAAGATGAAGAAGATTATCTCATTTGTTTTGCTGGCGGTGCTGATCGCCGCTCCGGCCAGAGCCGGGGTAAAGGCTCCGAAGAATGAAAAGGTTAAGAATGTCATTCTGATTATCGGGGACGGAATGGGGCTCGGTGCCACAGCCTCATGGATGATAAACCAGAATTATGAGCCTACCTGTTTTGACAGGGCTCAGTACGCCGCCGTGGTCAAGACATATTCGGCTAACAACAGGACAACGGATTCCGCGGCCGCCGCCACTGCGATGGCCACCGGGTACAAGACAAACAACAGCATGCTTGGAATGCTTCCGGATGGCACCAAGCCGGAGAGTATCGCTGAATTAGCTCAGAATAAAGGGCTTTCGACAGGAATCGTTGTGACATCCTACGTTCTTGACGCCACACCGGCTGGATTTTATGCCCATGTGGAAAAACGTGGAAAAAGGAAGAAAATAGCAGAGGATCTGATTGAATTCAAACCAGATGTGATAGTCGGCGGGGGCAGGAAGTATTTCACGGAAAAGAAATATACCGATGAGAATCTTATCGAAAAGGCTGTGAACGCCGGATTCACCTACGTGGAGACTCCCGAGAAGTTCTATTCCACATGGACGCCCCCGATCCTTGGCCTGTTGGACGAGGGAAAGCAGTTGGATGAGGCGGAGATCAATTCTGATCTTCTGACTGATCTGGCCGGGCACACGTTTGAGATTCTGGAAAAGAACAAGAAAGGGTTCTTCGCCATGATCGAAGGATCACACATTGACCATGCGGCACACGCCAACAATACTGACGAGGTGCTTTGGTGGATGGAGGAATTTGACAAACTGGTCAACTCCGCGTTTGACTACGCTGACACTCACAAAGGAACCCTTGTGATTGTCACGGCCGACCATGAGACAGGTGGAATCACTCTTGTGCCTGGCAGCAAGGATTTCACGAAAGGGGAGAGCGGACTTGAGGTGAACTATTCGGCCACAAGCCACACCGCGTCCCCGGTTATCCTTTATTCCTATGGCGCTTCCGCCTGGAGGTTCGGCGGCGTGATGGACAACACGGACATATTCAAGGAAATCAAAAGTGTCTTGATTGACAAGTAGTTCTACTTACATCAACCAGCTTATGAAAAAGAAACTTATAGTGCTTGCGACGCTGATGGCCATCGTGCCGTCGGCATTCGCCGCTTCGGGGCCACAGGACATCATTCCGGTTCCGGTCAAGTACGAGATATTCATGGAGGAATATTTCCCAAAGGTGGATGGCAGTGACGTGCGTGTCCATCTTGGCGACAAGCGTTTCCTCAAGGAAATCAATTCTTTGAATATTCCGGAGTTTGCCAGGAATGAGGCTTATAAGCTGGCTGTAGGAAAGAAGGGCATAGATATTTTCGCAGTTTCCGAAACTGGTGTTTATCGCGCGAAGACAAGCCTTGGGATGATGATGGATAAGGATTCCATCTTGACGCGATGCGTCATTCTGGACTATCCACGGTTCCGCCACAGGGGACTGATGCTGGACATCTCCAGGAACTTTCGGGACAAGGATTTTATCCTGAAGCAGTTGGACGCTATGGCCGCGGTCAAGATGAGCACCTTGCATCTGCATCTGACCGATGATGCGGGGTGGAGGATCCAGATCGACGCATACCCTGAATTGACCCGCAAGGCGGCCTGGAGGGTAGGAAGGAATTTCGAGGAATGGAGGGAACTGGGGAGGCAATATTCAGAGGAAGGCTCTCCGCTCGCATCCGGAGGCTATCTGACCAAAGCCGATGTGAAGGAGATTGTTGAATATGCCGCCGCAAGGCATATTGACATCATTCCGGAGATAGAACTTCCCGGGCATTCCGGTGAGGTGCTGGCCGCATATCCGGAACTGGCCTGCCTTCGCCATGACGGCGGGCGGCGGATTTCCGGCGACCTTTGCCCTGGCAAGGACAAGACCTTCGAGATGTTCGAGAGGATTCTTGATGAAGTGATAGAGATGTTCCCTTATGAATATGTCCACATCGGGGGCGATGAGGCTTCGAAGAGCGGATGGAAAGAGTGTCCGGACTGCCGCCACCGTATGGAAACCGAACATCTTAAGGATGTGGATGAACTGCAAAGCTATCTCGTGAACCGAATCACAAGATTTCTGGAGTCAAGAGGCCGTCACGCCATCGGTTGGGACGAGATCCTGGACGGAGGTCTGGCGGAAGGCGCGGCTGTGATGTCCTGGAGAGGCACGCAAGGAGGCATAACGGCGGCAAGTATGGGCCACGATGTGATTATGTCTCCGGGAGACTACTGCTACTTCGATTCCAGCCAGGACGCTCCGTTCTCCCAGCCAAAGTCGTTCAGCGGCTACCGTCCTTTGGAGCAGGTCTATTCGTTCGAGCCGACCGATGGAATAGCTGATGAATATGTCAGGCATCTTCTCGGTCTTCAGGCCAATCTCTGGTCTGAGTTCGTTCCGACAGGGGAGTATATGGAGTACCTGCTATATCCCCGTGCGTTCGCCATCGCGGAGATCGGCTGGAGTCCGGCCGGAAGCAAGGACTATCCTCGTTTCAGGGAGAATGCCGTGAGGCTTGCGGAGAGCCTTCGCTCAAAAGGTTACAACGCATTTGATTTGAGGAACGAGATCGGTCCGAGACCGGAGTCTCTGAAACCTCTTGACCATCTTGCGGCCGGTGTGAAGATCACCTATAACGGCCGGAAATATTCCAAAGGCTATCCAGCCGGAGGAGACAACGCCCTTGTGGACGGGAACCTTGGCGGCTGGTTCTACAAGGACAACCGTTGGCAAGGCTTCCTTTGTGATGTCGATGTCACGATAGACCTCGGAGCGGTCAAGGATATTCATTATGTAGGGGCCACGTTCCTTTCGCACACTTCCGCCGAGGTCGGATTCCCGGTAAGGACCGAGGTCTCATTCTCGGAGGACGGCGTCAATTTCAGCGATCCTGTCGTCTGCCTGTTGGAGATCCCGGACAACGATTCCTGCGCTCTCCTGCACACCTTAGGCACTACCGTCACCGCCAAAGCCCGCTACATAAAGTACAAAGCCGTACGTGACGACATAACCAAGAACCGCAACCACGCCTTCATCTTCATCGACGAGATTGTGGTGAATTAAGAGACATTATCCTATTTTGGAAAGTGGATGCTTTTTTCTTGTGATGCGGCGTTATCACCAGTAAAAACTTCAAACCTTTGGGATAACAGAATATGTCTTCTGTGCCCAAAGGTTCTTTATTGTGACTGGTATTGGTATTTCGTTACTCGCTTACTTCAAGTATTTTCTGAATATATTCAATACTCTGTCCGGCGGCGGATGCGATGACTTCCGCTGAAACTCCGGCCTTATGCAAACCTTTGATAAATGCGACTTTTTCTTTCTCGCCTTTCTCAAGCCCTTCGGCCAGACCTTTACGGTAGCCAAGTTCGTGTCCGCCTTCGATGTAAGGCTCCATATCTTCAAGAGTCATCATATCGCTGAAATATTCTTTAATTTCCTGTTCGCTGAGTGAGCGGATAGTCATCGCCTCCACAACTCGTTGGAAATGACCGTAGTCTCCGTTTCTCAATGTGACAAAGTTAGTTATATTTCTGAATATTCCGCACCATCCTGCCACCGGACTTTCAAAATTTTTCGTAAGTCGTATAACTCTTGGAAGTTCAAAGAAATAGATTGACATTTGATTCCCATATAATTCTCCGGTCTCAACTTCTGTTGTGCGATATTGGAATATGATCTTGCCATCCGGTACCGTTGTATGAGGTTCCTCATAGTTCATTATGCAAAAGATCTTGACCGGGTTAACGTGATACGTCTAACCCCCTGATTTCAACTGATTGCGGATCAATGAAGCCCCATAGTAGAACAGACGATTCCGCTGATCCTTTCTATATGTCTTCTGCATTTCAACAATCAGTTCCCTGCCATCGCTTGTCCTGCACCACAGATCGAATACAACAGTCTTGTCGTTCTCAAACACTTTCGTTAGCTCAGACTCGCGAAACTCAACGTTGGTTATAGTCTCGTCAAGAATGTCATTAAGCAGCAGAACCAACAGATCTTTGTGATTGTAGAACAGGTGTTTGAAAGCCCAATCACTGGTGAGATTGAGGTATTGTGATTGTGAGAGCCGCTGTGCGATCGCATCCTTCTCCACCTCAGGAAGGTTCCTGTACCGATCTTTTTCTTCCATCAGCTCACGACAAAGGACATACCTCATCCTGAACATCTCCTCGGCGCTTAAGTCTGTGCCGCTTCCCTTGCTGCCATCAACAGCTGTTGTCTCAGCAGCCGTGTCATTAACAACGCATAGTTTGTCTGAATCTTTCATAGTTTGATATGTTGAAGTTAAATACATTCGTCTCCGAACCGTTCAGAGACACGTCTGCAATATCGGCACACTAAACGTAAAAATTGAAAAGAAACAGAAAATTCGTCTTAAAAAACAGAAATATTTTTCTTTATGCATCCGAATGATAAAGCATATGGTATTATTGAATTTTTTTCTTGCATCACAATTGATGAATATATGACATATATGCTTATGTTTGTTTAATTTAAGTATATGGCAGAGATGGCACTAATCAAATATCACTATGCGTATGATGAAAGTAAGCAGGTCATAAATATTAACGATGTGTCTTCTATTGAACGATCAAAGCATTCTTACTATTGCGTTGGTTGTGGAGCTGAAATGATACCTCGTTTAGGAAAAATTAAGGTAATTATATACGAGTTGACTACTCTTACACATTACGTCTGTTCCCAT
>OLZV01001004.1_pt1 | contig 10871 bp, 7 predicted proteins | sample 1644531 | NCBI WGS metagenome assembly OLZV01 (sample SAMEA103958115, study PRJEB25191) | human gut metagenome | biome: human-associated habitat [ENVO:00009003]; feature: intestine environment [ENVO:2100002]; material: feces | place: Germany | collected 2013/2015
ACTTTATAAATATTATTCATCATTTGGCAAAAAAGATGAATTTATAGAAACGTGGAAAAATCTAGATAAGATTACTAGCGAAGTGTTTCATCCAATTTATGGTACACCATTAGATGAATTGTTTACAAGATATATGTATTATGAACGAGCACTTGCAGAGATAAAATCATCAACAACAGAAGCTTTGCGCAAGTTTTATGAAGGAGATGGCAGTTATCCTCTTTTGCATCAGCCAAAGACATTGAGTAATCTTGTAAGCCTTGCCAAATTTTGGCAAGATGTTAACAATCAAGAAACAGAACGTTTCTCAGATAAAGTTCTAAAGCGTTTGTTCGTACTTAGTTATGCTCCTAATGGAATGTGGACGTATATCACTTCTGTGTATTTTATGTACCATCGTGATGAAAATGATGAAATAGAAGAAAATGCTTTTTGTCGTTTCTTGGACTGTATAACAGCTTTCATATGGGCGTATGCTATAACTAATCCAGGTGTTAATTCTTTGCGTACCCCTGTGTATGCGGAAATGGTTAAAATAATCAAAGGCGAAGAAGTAACATTCTCAGATTTCAAATTTTCAGAAGAACGTTATCGTGCGCAAATAACAAATTATGTATTCAATAATAGTCGTGCGATTACAAAATCAATGATTACTTGGTGGGCTTTTCAACATGATAATCAATCATTATTGTCATTGGAAACTAGATTCGATATAGAACATATATATGCACGAAACAGACGGGATAAAGAAAAAAGCTTATCAAATCCTCAGAATGTAGAAATACTTGGGAATAAAGTTCTTCTTGAGAAAAGATTGAATATCAGAGCTTCCGACTATCGCTTTGTAGATAAAGTAAAATATTATAAAGGTTTTACCACTGCTAATGGTCAGGAAAAGAATGGCTCTCAAATTGTAGAATTGGCAGAGATAAGTAATTCATATAGTGATTTTACTGAAACTGATATTATTAATCGTAATTCTAAAATTATTGATTCGTTTGTGAATTTCCTTAGAGCGAATCAATTATTGAAAGAGTAAAGTTATAGCTTTGAATATCAATTTGTTTTTTGACATAAGCTTCCGATAATTTACAATATCAAGAACATGACTCCTGAAGAAAAAGCAAGAATAAAGATAGACCAGTGGTTTGCCGATGCTGGTTGGAAAGTAGTCAACAGGGAGGATTATGAACCTACTTGTACGGCTGTAGCCATAAGAGAAGGTTTATTGAAAGGAAATCTTGAGGCAGATTATTTCCTTTTCATTAATGGAAAAGCAGTAGGGGTACTTGAAGCTAAGCGTGAAGAAACAGACGCTTTTGCCTCCAAAGTATGCGAGCAAGCAGCCTTATACGCAAGAAGTGTTCCGAATATCTATCAGGCATATCAAAAGCCATTGCCTTTTATCTTCACCTCGAATGGTAAGGAACTATATTGCTGTGATTTTCGTGAACAAGATTTTTGTTTCAAGCAGATCATGAATATCCCTACACCACATGAATTGGTAAAGAGGCTGGGAATTGAAGATGCATTTGCCGGACTCCCTACATTGAAAAAGAAAGGGCTGCGTGATTGCCAATATGAGGCGGTAACAGAACTTGAAAAGAGTTTCCGTGCCGGGCAAAATCGGGCGTTGATGGTTCTTGCCACCGGTGTGGGTAAAACATATACTGCTTGTCTTGCTGCCTACCGGATGCTTTCTTATACACCAATGCGTAGAGTGTTGTTTCTTGTAGACCGAAATAATCTTGGAAAACAAGCCGAGGGAGAATTCGGAACTTTTCGTCTGACAGAGAACGGGGATGCTTTCAATACTATCTTTACGGTCAATCGCCTTTGCTCGTCTTCTATTCCTTCTGATAGCAATGTCGTTATTTCTACAATACAACGTCTATTCTCATTCTTGAAAGGAGAAACGATTGAGGATAATGATGATGACGAGAATGAACCTATAGAGGAAGTAACCTTGCCTCCTAATCCCAACTTACCGCACGACTATTTTGATATGATTATCATAGACGAGTGCCATCGCTCCATTTATGGGAACTGGCGCAAGGTGCTGGAGTATTTCGATACGGCAAGATTGGTTGGTCTGACCGCAACTCCTATCCCTGAAACAATGGCATTCTTCAATAATAACTGCATTGTTAACTACACATTGGAAAAGAGTATTGTTGATGGCGTGAATGTGGATTGTCGGGTATATAGAATAAAAACGCAAGTCACAGAAACGGGTGGGGCTATATTAGAGGGTGAGAAATTTAAAGAAGAAACAAGATATACAGGTGAGGTTAAGATTGTAAGTAGTAAGGAAACCAAAATCTATACAAATAAAGAACTTAATCGGAGTATTATCAATCCGGCACAGATAAAGTTAGTCCTTTCGACCTATCGGGATGTGGTTTATACAGAGTTGTTTAATGACCCGCAACGTGAACCAAATATGGACTTTTTGCCCAAAACATTGATTTTTGCTCTCAATGAAGCTCATGCTACAAATATCGTACAAATAGCTAAAGAGGTGTTTGGACGGACTGATGGCCGCTTTGTTCAGAAAATTACCTATTCGGCAGGCGACAGTAACGAACTGATACGCCAATTCCGTAACGACAAGGATTTCCGTATTGCTGTCACCTGTACGTTGGTTGCCACCGGAACAGATGTAAAGCCGCTGGAAGTAGTGATGTTCATGCGTGATGTGGAGTCATTGCCTTTGTATATTCAGATGAAAGGGCGTGGAGTGCGTACTATTGGTGATGAGCAACTTCGCAATGTTACCCCGAACGCATTCAGCAAGGATTGTTTTTATTTGGTTGATGCGGTAGGCGTGACGGAACATGCGCAAACAGTGGCACCTATAGATGATGCTCCTACAACAAAGACGATTACTCTAAAGGAGCTATTAGAACGTATTAGTCATGGCTATATTCCTGACGAGTATCTCAAACGGCTTGCTGCAACGCTTGCCCGAATATACAACAAGGCGGATGATCCGCAACGGAAAGAGTTTGTCCGTTTGTCTCATGATGACATGAAGGAACTTTCTGCCAGAATATACGATGCACTGGAGAAAGGCATTCTTCCACCGTTTGTAAGCACTGATGAGCCTAACAATGAACGTAAGGGGCTAGTCGCTCCGCTTGCCAATCATGCGGATGCTCGGAAATACCTTCTTATACTTGCAGCCGGATTCGTCAATACATTGATGCCGGGTGAAGATACGCTTATCTCCAAAGGGTTTTCCATTGAGGAAGCAAAAAATACGACAGAGGCTTTTGAAGATTTTTGTAAAAAGTACTATGACGAAATAGAGGCACTGCGCATCATTTACAACAATGAGGGAGAGCCTATAACCTATTCGATGCTAAAGGATTTGGAGAACAGACTTAAAATGGCAAACAATCATTTTACATCCAAACAACTCTGGAACTCTTATGCCATAGTTAACCCTAAAGTGGTAAGGCGTTCCACAACCAAAGAAGAAAGCGATGCATTGACCAATATCATACAACTTGTGCGCTTTGCTTTCCACCAAATCGAACGATTGGATAGTGTAGTTACTACCTCTAAACAGTTTTTCAATCTTTGGTTAGGACAAACCCAGCGTGAAATAACTGACAAACAGCGAGAGGTTATCAGTCGTATTGTGGATTACATCGCTTCTAACGGAGCTTGTACTATCAGAGATATTCGTGAAGATGATGCTACCCATGCAGCCCAAATGATTAGAGCGTTTGGCAATATGCAGAAGGCAGACGAGGCACTTCATTCACTTTACACATTTGTAGTTTTAAGAAAAGCAGCATAAAGAAATGGCAACAAATAATACAACAGAGCAATCGCTCACCAAAAAAGTATGGAATCTGGCAACCACTCTTGCCGGACAAGGAATTGGATTCACTGATTATATTACCCAACTGACCTATCTTTTATTCTTGAAGATGGATGCCGAAAATGTAGAAATGTTTGGAGAAGAGTCGGCTATTCCAACTGGTTATCAGTGGGCAGATTTGATAGTACTTGATGGCTTGGATTTGGTAAAACAATATGAAGAGACCCTTAAATTGCTTAGTGAGCAGGATAATCTGATAGGTACGATTTATACGAAGGCGCAAAACAAGATAGACAAGCCTGTTTATCTGAAAAAGGTCATCACCATGATTGATGAGGAGCAATGGCTTATTATGGACGGTGATGTGAAAGGAGCTATCTACGAAAGCATTCTTGAAAAGAACGGACAAGACAAGAAAAGCGGGGCAGGACAGTATTTTACTCCTCGTCCACTTATTCAGGCAATAGTAGATTGTATCAATCCGCAAATGGGGGAAACGGTTTGTGACCCGGCTTGTGGAACGGGTGGATTCTTGCTTACAGCTTACGATTATATGAAAGGTCAGTCAGCAAGTAAAGAAAAACGTGATTTCTTGCGTGACAAAGCTTTGCATGGTGTGGATAATACGCCTTTAGTGGTGACGCTCGCTTCCATGAATCTTTATTTGCATGGTATTGGTACAGACCGTAGTCCGATTGTTTGTGAGGATTCTTTGGAAAAAGAACCGTCAACTCTTGTTGATGTGATACTTGCCAATCCTCCTTTTGGAACTCGTCCGGCTGGATCGGTGGATATTAACCGCCCGGATTTTTATGTAGAGACCAAGAATAACCAGTTAAATTTCCTCCAGCACATGATGCTTATGCTCAAAACGGGAGGACGTGCAGCAGTTGTACTTCCTGATAATGTTCTCTTTGAGGCTGGAGCAGGTGAGACTATTCGTAAACGCTTATTGCAGGATTTTAATTTGCATACTATCTTGCGTTTACCTACAGGTATTTTCTATGCCCAAGGCGTAAAAGCCAACGTGTTGTTTTTCAGCAAAGGACAACCGACCAAGGAAATATGGTTTTACGACTACCGTACAGATATAAAGCATACGCTTGCCACCAATAAACTGGAACGGCATCATTTGGATGATTTTGTTTCTTGCTATAATAATCGAGTAGAGACATACGATGCAGAAAATAATCCGCAAGGTCGTTGGCGTAAATACCCTGTAGATGAAATTATTGCCAGAGACAAAACAAGTCTTGACATTACTTGGATAAAGCAAGGTGGTGAGGTGGACAACCGTTCATTGGCAGAATTGATGGCTGATATAAAGGATAAAAGCCAAACGATAAGTGCTGCTGTGGTTGAACTTGAAAAGCTACTTGCGAATATTGAAGAAAATTGAGTTATGGGAAAAGAGATTATCACAAATGATAAAGATATAAACGACCTGTTCTTGAAGGTTGTTGACCTTGTCACGCAGGCAAGGGAACGTGTGGCAACAGCCGTCAATATAGCTGAGGTTTATACTAAGTTCCATATCGGACAATATATAGTAGAATATGAGCAAAAGGGGGAGACAAGAGCCGAATATGGAAAGGCGGTGCTGAAAGAACTCTCCAAACGTCTGACTGATAGGTTGGGAGACGGATGGTCATATTCAACGCTTAAGAATATACGGCAGTTTTATATTGTTTTTTCTAAAGGGCTAACCAGTGGTTGTCCAAAGCCGAGTCAAAAGGCTAACCAGTGGTTAGCCGATTATCCGAAGTCAGAGGAATGTATCTCTGAGCCGACATTCGCTCTCTCATGGTCTCATTATCTTATACTGATGAGGGTGGAAAATCCGGATGCCCGCAGTTTCTATGAAATAGAATGTACTCAACAACAATGGTCTAAAAGACAACTCAGCCGTCAAGTAGGAAGCTGTCTTTATGAGAGATTGGCTTTGAGCCGTAACAAAGATGAAGTAATGCGGTTGGCTAAGGAAGGACAATCTATTGGGAAACCATCAGACATTATCAAGAATCCCATCACATTAGAGTTTCTTGGTCTAAAACCCGATGCAGTTTATTCAGAGTCTAAATTAGAGAATGCCATTATCAACAAGATGCAGCAATTCCTATTAGAACTTGGCAAAGGATTTCTATTTGAAGCAAGGCAGAAAAGGTTCACATTTGATGAGCAGCATTTCTTTGTTGACTTGGTGTTTTACAATCGTTTGCTACAATGCTATGTGCTTATAGATTTGAAGATAGACAAACTAACTCACCAAGACCTTGGGCAGATGCAGATGTATGTCAACTATTACGACCGCTATGTCAAACAAGACTTTGAAAAGCCGACAATTGGTATTCTACTGTGTAAGGAGAAGAACGATGCACTAGTGGAACTTACCTTGCCTAAGGATGCTAACATCTATGCTTCTGCTTATCAACTCTATCTCCCCAACAAGGCTTTATTGCAAGCTAAGGTGAAGGAATGGATTGAAGAGTTTGAAGAAAATGAGGAATTAAAGAAACTGGAAGAACATGAATAGTAATTGTGCAGCCAAAACTGCACAATTACAAACAGAAATATAACGATGGATACAAAAGCGTTACGTCAAAAGATACTCGACCTTGCGATACATGGAAAACTTGTACCCCAAGATCCCAACGATGAACCAGCATCAGTTCTGCTCGAACGAATCAAGGCTGAAAAAGAACGACTGATAAAAGAAGGCAAAATCAAGCGGAGCAAGAAGTCTGCAAAGACTTCTGATACGCCCCATTATGAGAACGTGCCGTTTGAGGTGCCAAAATCGTGGGTGTGGTGTAAGCTGGAAGATATTGTATGCGAATTAAAATATGGAACTTCTGAGAAATCATCAAGTGTGGGTAAAATAGCAGTTTTACGAATGGGGAATATTACTAATGTTGGTACAATAGACTATTCGAATTTAGTGTATTCTTCGAATGATGAAGATATTGAACAATACTCTCTTGAAAAATACGATTTACTGTTTAATCGCACAAATAGTAGTGAATGGGTTGGAAAAACAGCAATCTACAAGGATGAACAACCAGCCATTTATGCAGGTTATCTTATTCGTATTAGACCTTTATTGATTTCTCCTGACTATCTAAACACTGTGATGAATAGCGGCTATTATCGTGAATGGTGTTATAATGTGAAAACGGATGCTGTTAATCAGTCTAATATCAATGCCAAAAAACTGTCGCAATTAATGATACCTATTCCTCCATTAAGGGAACAAGGAAGAATTGTAGCAGAGATAGATAAGTGGATTTCGTTAATTGACATAGTCAAGAATGGTAAAGGAGATTTGCAGACTGTAATAAAACAAGCCAAGAGCAAAATCCTTGACCTTGCCATTCATGGGAAACTTGTACCGCAAGACCCAAATGATGAGCCAGCCATTGAACTCTTGAAGCGCATCAATCCCGACTTCACACCTTGTGATAACGGGCATTATACGTTTGACGTTCCGAGCGGGTGGATAACGACAAATTTAGGGTCAATATTTAATGTCGTATCAGCTAAAAGAATTTTGAAGTCAGATTGGAAGCATAGTGGTGTTCCATTTTATAGAGCACGTGAAATAGCCAAGCTGTCTATTTATGGACTTGTAGATAATGAATTATATATTTCAGAGGAACATTATAACTCATTAAAGGAGAAATTTCCAGTACCCAAAGCGTCAGATATTATGATTTCTGCCGTTGGTACTATTGGCAAATGCTACATTGTAAAAGAGTCTGATAAGTTCTATTACAAGGATGCAAGTGTACTTTGTTTGTGTAATGACTATCAAATAAATACGAAATATATTTACCACATCATGAGAAGCGAATATATGCTAAAACAGATGTATGATAACTCAAAGGGTACAACTGTTGATACCATTACGATTGAAAAGGCAAAACAATATATATTGCCCCTACCTCCACTTGCCGAGCAACAGCGCATAGTAGCCAAGATTGAAGAGACATTCTCCATTTTTGACGGTATTCAAAATTCCTTAGAAGCGTAAACAAGAACGCTTCTAAGGACTAATGTAACTTTACCAGTTCACCACTTTATCCACAATCTTCTGCTGTTCGCTGGCAGTGCGGCGTAAATAGATACGAGTGGTTTCTATGCTTTCATGCCCCATGAGGTCGGCAAGTAAAGCAAGGTCGTTAAAGCGGTCAAGGAAGTTTTTGGCGAAACGGTGACGGAATGAATGAGGGTAAACCACCTCTTTGTTCATCCCGTATTTTTCAGCAAAATGTTTGAGTTGAGAAGCTATTCCACGAGTAGTAATGCGCTGTCCAAACCGATTCAGAAAGATGTAGCCGGAAGTAAGTCCTATTTCTCTGAGCCATTTCGCAGCCTCCGTGCTCAAGTTCTTCGGGATATACAAACGGCGTATCTTTCCTCCCTTGCTGTATAGGTCAAGATGCCCGATTTGTATATGTTCTGCTTTGATATGGAGTAGTTCGCTGACACGTGCCCCTGTAGCCGCCATAAACCACACAATAAAATACCACTCCTCATAACCATCTACTTTAAGTTGGGCTTTAAGAAATTTATAATCAGCATCGCTGATTACATTTTCCAAGAAGTTCTTTTGCTGTACTTTTACGAACTTCACTTTTAGTTTTTCTTGTTTCGTAAACTCCAGATACTTATTGATACCTTGCAGCCGAAGGTTCACCGTCTGTGGCTTAAAGTTCTCCACCAAGTACCCCTTATATGCCAAGAGGTTCTTCTTGTTTACTTCTCCATAATGATTGAGGAAATACTGTACCGTCCACACATACGATGTAACGGTGTTCTTGGCGAGATTAGTCTTTGCCAAATGATTTTTGAATTTTGTTACCATACTACATTGATTTATAATGAATACAGTAACAATATAAGAGAATATATCGAACATGATAAGAAGTTGCCTGAAGGATGGGCTATGTGCAGGCTTGAATAAGTTGTAGATTATGAACAACCTACTGCTTATATTATAAATTCAACGGCTTATGATGATTCCTACTCAATACCAGTCTTAACAGCAGGTAAGTCTTTTATAATTGGTTATACCAATGAAACGACAGGGATATGCTCAAATCTTCCTTGTATAATCTTTGATGATTTTACAACAGATTCAAAACTAGTTGTTTTTCCTTTCAAGGTAAAATCATCAGTAATGAAGATTCTAAAAATACACAGTGATATTGAGATTGATTATGTGGCAATGTTTATGAGTGTCACATATCAATCTGGTTACACTCATAAACGATATTGGATTTCTGAATACTCAAAATAAGAGATACCTATACCACCGAAGGCAGAACAAAAACGGATTGTTTATACAGCCCGTAATATTTCATTCATCGTATCAAGCACCATATCTATTTTAGCCACAATTCGTTCTTGCTCTTTATATGGCGGTATGGGTATTAAAACATTACCAATAGATGTTTTTGTTAAACTGGGCATAGCCGTACTTTTATCTAATTTGCTAAAATCAAATGATAAGCAGAAATAATACAGATATTTATCAAGTATAGCATCATTAGCCTTCAAGCCAAAAGCTGTATCAACGTTCCAAAAATGTTCCTCTACGAATATAGGATTATTAATTGTACCTTTTCTTCCAATTATTGTAGAACCTGCGATGCAAAGATACTGATTAGCTCTGCCTATAACACCGCCACTACCATAAATTGGATATATACCGTTAAGTGTTTCAACATTTTTTTGAGACTTCCCATTCGTTATACTTGTAATCTGTTTCATTTTACAAATAGCCCATCCTTCAGGCAACTGTGTATAATGCCCGTTATCACAAGGTGTGAACTCGGGATTTATACGTTTCAATAGTTCGATGGCTGGCTCGTCATTCGGGTCTTGCGGTACTAGTTTACCGTGAATGGCAAGATCAAAGATTTTGGATTTGGTATAGGCTATAAGATTTTGAATGTCAGTAATGTTTTGTTTGAGCGAATCAATCAAAATATCATACTTAGACACCTCTTCAATTATTCTTCTAACTTCATTTAAAGGCGGTATTGGTATTCGCATATTTTGAGATTGTGTCAGTGATATATTAACCTGTCCGGCAGAACCTCGTGTGGCAATAGAATTTATTTCTGACATTTCCTCTAAGTAGACTTTTAGATATGATACCAACACCTCTTTAAATTTATAAGGGCGTATTAGTATAGCGGCCTGATTAAAATTTGCTTGTGGCAATGTTGTAGGAATAATTGCAAGTTTACCAAGAGGTGGTCCAACAATATTCATAATAAGGTCTCCTACTTCTGTGCGCGAACGCTGGAGCTTTCCATTATGCACTTCTTCTGTAATATATTGTGGATGATAGGCAAAATCTATTTTTTGATTCCTGAGATTGTACATCTTAATGTAAGGAACACCATTCTCTACAAAGCATGTTTTATCTGGTGTACTTCCAGATGCAACATAAGCTATATCTTCCAATCTACACCATACCCACGAATTCGGCACCTCAAACGGCACATTCTCATAATGGGGCGTATCGGAAGGAAAAAAGGAGAGGAAAAATCCTCTCCTTAATCTAAACCATGTATTAGACATTTAAGTTTTTCATCGGCAATCCATAATTGTTTTGGTTGAAAATTTATATGCAGCATATTCACATTCATACTAATCAGCCTTCTTCATTCTAATGGTACAAGTAACATTTGATAAATAGAATAAGAAACAAAGCACTTATTCTTCATTTATCCGATAAATAACCATCGGAAACAATGCTGTCATTGCAGCAGGTTTGATCGTGACAAGAGAGGTTCCGGCAAATACGGTTGTGGGCGGTGTTCCTGTCAGACATATCCGTAATATCAAGGAATAAAGAAAGGAGATAACCAATAGAAAGTTATAAGCAAATATGCCCTCATGCTCTCATTATGTATATAATCCATTGATAATGAGTGTTAAATGAATGATGGTAGCATATTTTTGAAGAAACAATTTGCCCTCATGCTCTCACTGTTTAATTATACTGATTATTATTTAATATGTTTAT
>OLZV01001010.1_pt1 | contig 10839 bp, 8 predicted proteins | sample 1644531 | NCBI WGS metagenome assembly OLZV01 (sample SAMEA103958115, study PRJEB25191) | human gut metagenome | biome: human-associated habitat [ENVO:00009003]; feature: intestine environment [ENVO:2100002]; material: feces | place: Germany | collected 2013/2015
ATGCTGTACGCCAACGTGTCAGACCCCGTCGCCGTCACCAGCTCCTCCGGTTCCCGCACCGGGGTGGCCACGGCTACTTCCTACCTCGGTCTGGTTGCCGTGGGCGATTCCTCCGTCTCCGCCGCCAAGGCCCAAGGAGGTATCAGCACGGTCTCCAGCGTGGACGTCAAACGTGAAAACATCCTTGGTGTCATCAGCAAGTACACCACCACCGTCAAAGGCAACTAATCCTCTTGCGGTGTCTTCATACAGCCGCGCGCCGAAAGGCGCGCGGCCCCCTCGCTCATCGTTTTCCCTTTCTATTACCTGTAACTTCCAATTTTCCAGAACGCCATGAAATTACATCTCCCTATCACTCTCCGCAGAACACTGCTCTCCCTGCTCCTTCCGGTTGCAGGCATATCCCCGTCCATGGGCACCGATCTTTTCGAGAACTCTGAAGAAACGCTGTCTTTCAGTAATAACAGCCGTCGCTTTTATTATGATTTAAATTCGTCCGATCCCCCTACATTACTTTTATCCTTTCAGAATAATCAGGCCATAGAATTCCTCAATAACAGCATTGAAAAGAGTAATGGAGCAGCAATTAGTGTAATTCCAATGGGCTATGGCAACTCCAAGGGACAGGTGGCATTTTCAGGTAACGCCGGCTCCATCAAATTCATCAACAACACAACAACCAATGACGGCGGAGCAATAGCTGGTGGATGGCTTAGGCTGACATTTGAAAACAATCTCGGAGAAATCCGTTTTGAATCAAATCATGCTGGCTCATATGGTGGAGCTATTTCCGGAAGAAGCGGGAATGTATTCACGTTTCAAAACAATAACAACATTATCTTCCTGAATAACTCGATAACCGCCCTTGATAGTCCTTCTAATAACTACACATCAGTCGGAGGAGCTATTCACACTTACGGAACTGTTCAATTTGACGGAAATAACCAGGTTGTCTTTACCGACAACAATGCTCAGTCCGCCGGCGCCATCTACGCCGCAAACCTAAGCATTACCAATACACAGGAGGAAGTCCGCTTCAACGGCAACAAAGCAACAGGAGAGCTTCATCAGCCGGAAAATGCTCACGGCGGCGCCATCTATACTCATTATAATAGTGAAGACTTCCAATTTGACATCAGCGACAATGCCAAGGTTACCTTTGAAAACAATACCGCGACAGGCAGCGGAGGGGCCATCGCCCTGCATGGGCTAGGCTACAGCAACCAAATACCTGTGTTCCAGAAAAACGGAGCACTATCTTTCATTAACAACTCCTCAGGAAATGACGGCGGCGCCATTAACAATGGTGGCAATGATCGCATCATCTTTCAAAAAAATGACACCATCTCCTTTGAAGACAACACGGCTAAAGGAAAGGGGGGAGCCATATGCGCCAACTCAAGCGTAGGCATCTCTTTCACAGAAAATAAACTGGTCTCCTTCACAGGCAACAGCTCAGGAAGCGCAGGTGGGGCCATCTGTGCCAGCAGAGGAACCGTCTCCATCGTCAACAATGAAACCGTTGAATTCCGGGGCAACTATGTAAAACAATACGACGGGGAAGGGAATCTCACCGGAGCCGTACTCAACAGCATCAATGGTACTCCTGAACTTTCCACCCAGGCGAACGGCGGGACCATCACCTTCTACGATCCCGTCGTCAACGCGAGTAGTGTCCACTTTGATCTGAACCGCTATGAAGACAGCGACGGCAATACCGTGACGGGAACCGGGGACATCATCTTTTCCGGCAAATATGCGGAAGAAGATTTAACGGCTATTTTCCAGACGCTGGGGCTGGACGCAACCGGAGCAACGTTCCGGAGCTGCCTGGAAGACTCCCTGACTTCTTCCTTCAAGGTCGGCGGCAAATTCACTCTTCATGGAGGTTCCCTGAAAGTCACGGATGGAGCCATTCTGAATATTTTAAACGGTGATTTCACAGGCGGCAACTATATTGCAAAAAACAATTCTCTCACAGAGCTATCCAATAACGGAACCCTGAATATTGACCGTGACGCCACGTTTGAAGGCGGCGCCAACCTGCGGATCAGCCAGGCAGCCATGACGGCGGGAGGGAACTTCACGTCATCCGGATATGCCCATCTCTACAAGGGAACGCTGAACATTGGAGGGGACGCCGTTCTGAACGGCGGAGGCTGGATTGAACTTCAGAACGGTTCCTCCGTCACAACGGGAGGCGGTTTCACCGTCCAGGAATCTTCCAACGTGACGTTCAACGGCGACGGCAATATCCTGAATGCCGCAGGCAATATCGTCTTCAACGAAGGTTCCTCTCTGGAGCATTACTACGGCACGGGGGCGACCCTGAAGGCTCCCTCCGTCTCCATGACGGGAGCGGATCTGCGGATACGCCCCCAGAATAAGGGTTACGCGTTAACCGTGGACGGAAATCTGACTTTGGAGAACGCCGCCATCTGGCTCTCCCCGGAAAACCATGGAGGAAATCCCACAGCCGTCTTCAACGGGATCGACATTGCCGGAACGCTTTCCGTCTCCGGTTCCACCACCATCAACCTCAGCAGCGAATATGCCGGCCTGATCGGGGAAGACGGAGCAACCCTGACGTTGTTCCGGCTCAATGGAGAAACAGGAGACAACTTCACCGGAAATATCTCTGACTGGACTCTCCAGAGCTGGACGGAAACTTATGACGCCGGCACGGGCGCCTGGGCAAATACCTTCAACCCGCTGGAAAATGCGGAATTGACAAAAACAATCCTGACTGACGGGAAATGGGGCGTCATCTTGAAACTGGCGGGAGGAGAAACGCCTCCCACGCCCGGTGAAGACGATATCTATGTACGTACCGGAGAAGAAAAATCCATCACAGATCTGAGCAAGCGCGTCCATCTGCTGGGCGGCACGCTGGACGTGACCGGCCTCCCCCAGGACACGCCGCTCACCAATCAGACGCTCGTGGAAGGTACAGACGGCCTGCTGGTCATGAATGAAGACCAGAGCCTGATCCTGACGGGCAATCTGACGGGAGACGCCAAGATCGGCTACGACATTGACGGAACCGGCGGCGGCAGCGCCGGAGGCGTCGCCATCGGCAGCGGCGGCGGCTCTCTGAACAGCGGCGCCGTTGACCTGGGCGGGGAAAGGTACAACATCGCCTCCCTGAATGTCCGCAGCGGCCTGGCCAGCGTTAAGGAAACAGCCACACTGGGGCACGAAAACACGAGCATCATCGTCGGTTCTTCCCTCAATAACGGAGAAACCAGCGCCGCCCTCATCAATGACGGCGCCATCCGGGGCAATTCCCTTACTGTGAACTCCGGCGGCTCCGTGACCAACAACAACATCCTGAATGTCGCGGAGATTACCCTGAACAGCCAGTCCGCTCTGGCGAACACAGGGAATCTGACGGCGGAGGAAATCACCGTGGCGGAAGGCGCCCTGTTACGCAATACCGGCTCCCTGGAAGGCAACGTCACCCTCCGGGGCAGCATGAGCAACAGCGGCCAGACCGCCGGCATGATTCTGGTGCAACATGGCGCGTCCCTTTCCGGCGGCGGCATTTTCGATTCAGTCACCGTCCAGCAGGGAGGCAGCCTGAACATTCATGGAGCAGCCAGCTTCAACGGCCTGACATTTGAAGAAGGCTCCGGGATGGAGTTTTCCGTCAACGGAACAACCCCCTTCAGCTCCGGGATGAGCATGGCGGAAACCTACTCCCATGCAACCGTGGGAACCCTGTCTTTCAATGGGACGCCAACCATTGAGGTGAACATCGGCTCCGGCCTGATCGCCTCGGGGTCCGAGTCCTTTGCGCTGAACCTGCTCCAGGCGGAGGAAATCACCGGAACTGCCGAGCTGGAACAACAGCTCCGTCTTACCGGAGAAACCGGCCTGCTGGAAAACGGCGGAGTTCTGGAATGGAACCCGGAAACAGGGGTTCTTACCTTCTCCGGCAAGCTGAATACTGCCGCCGCAGGCGGCCTGGCGGCCCAGGACGCCGCGCTGCTGGCGGACACCCTCTGGAGCAGCGTATCCTCCGTCGCCTCCTTTGCCCGTACGGCAAATGAACAGGGCAGAATGGCCGGGGTCAGATCCTCCCGCCTGTGGGGCGCCGGGTTGGGCTACTTCACCTCCATGGGTACGGAAAACTCTCTGAGCGGGTTCTCCTATCAGGGCGGCGGTTATGCCGTTGGGGCAGACACGGCCGTCACCGGGGATGTTGTGCTCGGCGCGGCCTTCGGGCAGATGTTCGGGACGCACAAGAGCGACAAATCCCTGCTCTCCGACAAACAGCGTTCCTTCATGTTCGCCCTGTACGGCAACATGCGCAAGGAACTTGCCAAAGGCAATACGCTGAACCTCTCAGGCTATTTCTCCTACGGCAGCGTAGACCATACCGCCAGAACGCACGTGGGCGGCTCCGGCCAGACGCCCGGACGCGCCAGCTGGGATGACAACGTTTACGCCTTCGGCCTGCTGGCTGACTGGAACATCAAGGCCAGCGACACCTTTACCGTGTCCCCCTACACCGGCATTACCTACATGTACGGAACCCAGGGCCCCATTGAAGAGACCTTTGACGGCGGCAGCCGCTCCTTCGGAAACGGCGGCCTGCAGTCATGGAGCGTCCCCGTGGGCGTCACCCTCAAATCCGTGTGCGCTCTGAGCAATGGCCAGGCCCTCCTGCCGGAACTGAGCGTGGCCTATGTAGGGGACATCGCCCGCAGGAACCCGTACACCCGCACCTGGGCTGCCGGGCAATCCGTAACCGGCCGGGGACACGCTCCCGGCAGACACGCCCTGATGACGCGCGCCGGCCTGGGCTGGCAAATCAACCGGAACTGGCAGGCAGGCGCCTGGTACACGCTGGAAGTCCGCAGCGGACAAACCAACCAGAGCGTCAACCTCAACGCCTCCTACAGCTTCTAAGCTGCTGCCCACCAGCCGTGGGCCGGGAATCCGGTCCGCGGCCTGTTCACCACAAACACTCCTGAGAATCCAAAAACAGCATAAAAAATAACCGCATACGCTCATGAAAAAATTATCTCCGGCATCTGCGTCGTACTCCTGCCCCTAACCGCCGTCTCCTGCAAGAAAAGCAGTAGGGAACAATACATGGACATGCAAGAAGAGATGATCGAATTTATCCTACAATGCATTTTAATTATAAAAAATAATATCCAGCAATATGGGACTATTTAATAGAAATTCAAAAGAAAAAAATTTCGCCGGAGGGAGCAAGAATGTCATGGAATCCATACAGCGAGATCATGATACAAACACTCTCATTTACCTTGATCCCCGTGAAGATTTCAACACAGAATCAATCATTACCGTGGCTCCTAACGAACAGGTTATTTTTATTAAAAATGGCGAATTGTTCGGAACACTGTCGTCCGGTCGTCATGAAATAAAAACAGAAAATTACCCGGTTTTCACTCGAATCAGAAACATGCTGACAGGCGGAATGAGTTCTTTTACTTGTCAGGCATATCACGTCAGCACTTCTGAACAAAATGTAAGTTGGGGCACATCTAGCGCCATTGAAATCCAAGATTTCTTCTTAGGGCGGGGCGAAATAGGAGTACCTACATTGATTCGAGGGGCAGGAGAATTCCGGGTTCGATTCAATATCCGTGAAGACGATAATGCTAGCATTCAAACATTTATGCGTCTAATGGGGGATAAAAGTATTTATACAGTAAATGACTTAAGCATGCTTTTCAGAGCTCAGATTTCTCAAGAAATCAGCGATGTTGTAGGAAGAACTCTGGAAAATATCTCAATGAATCGCTCTATCAATGCTATTTCAAGTCAATTGAAAAGTTTTTCAAAAGAATTGAAACCTTCCTTTGATGAATTGTTCCATGAATATGGTTTGGAACTAGTTAATTTTTCCTTCTATAATCTAACAATCGATGAAACAGAAGAACGGAAAAAATATATAGACAGGCGTGTTGCTGCAGCCAACGTGGCCGACGCTCGTTACAATCAAGCCGTTCAACAAGAACTTCTTAAAGATATTGCAGTCAATCCTGGAGCCGGTGGTCTCGCTGGAGCAGGGGCGGGGCTTGGCATTGGCTTAGCTGCAGGAAGCGCCTTTGCGTCAATGAGTTCTTCTACTTTTTCACAGCAACAAGTTCCTGTTACACCAGCACAGTCAGATCCTATGGAAGTATTAGGCAAACTAAAAAAACTACTTGATGCAGATCTTATTACTCAAGAAAAATACGACGCTAAAGTGGATGAAATTATGAGTAATTTATAAAATCAACAACCATGAAAAAAGCATTAATGAAAATCATCATACATTTGGTGTTTTTGGCTGTATTCAATATGATTTTCTTCTTTGAAGGAGTCGAACACACAAACGCATCTTGGTGCTCATATGGATTTGCAACTTTTGCATACCTCTGCCTATGTGCCACTCCGATATTTGCAAAAGGATCCTCCTCGGCAGTTCTAATAGGAAGTCTGTGGATTCAAAGTACAACATTTTTCTTTGTAGAACTTATTGCTGCTATTATTTGCATATTCATAAATCCGGAAAGCATTAAATGGCCGTTAATCATCCAAAGCATCTTGTTGGCACTTTTCATTGTTATACAGCTTATGACGGTACTTGCAAATGATTCAACTACTGCATCTTTGCAAAATCAAAAAAAATCTTCTTTTTTTAAACAAAATTTAATTAACAAGATCCAACAAAAAACACGCGAAATCAAAGATCCTGATATCAAAAAATTGTTAAATCGTTGCTTTGATGCATTAAACAACAGCCCTCTTCAAACCTATCCCGAGACACAAGATATAGATATTACTCTAAATAACACTATAGATAATCTTTGTGAAAAAATAATCGAAGGAAATAGGGAACAAATAGAAGCGCTTTCTAATCAAGTCATCTATACCATTCAAGAAAGAAATTTGATAATTAAAGTGGCAAGATTAAATAATTTCAAAAATTAACACAAAAAACATCATGTCAGAAACACTAGAACTGCAACAGGTTATTTGCCCAAGCTGTAAACAAGTAATTACGTCATTTAGTCCATTTCAGGCAGAAGTTGAATGTCCTTATTGCCATAACAAAGCATTCAATCCTCTTATTACTGCTAAGAAAGTTCCTATTCCAGAACGTTTGATCATATTTCGAACATCCGAAAAAGATTTCGAAAAAGCAATGATTGATAACTTAGTAGATCATGATTATGTACCAACTGATATTTTCCAATGTATCAATCCCGGAAATGTCATTAAAGCATATCTTCCCATGTTCCTTTATGAAGGCACCTATCAGTCTTCATGGTCATGCGAAATGGCTATAGAAACTACAGAAGTCAGAGCCTCATTCTCAGGGAATAGTTTAAACAACGAAAAAGTAAAGAAATTTATTCCACAAACAGGAACATCTCAAGGTAATTTTGCTTTTCTCTGTTTAGCTTACGAGGGAAACGATATACCAAACGAATTGAAAGCATTTAGCCAACAATACAAATATAATGTGATGGCCTCCAAAGAGTATGATCCGGCTTTGCTTGGCTTGGAATCAGGGGAACGTCCTTTAACATTGGCATTGGACACTGAAACCGATTTGACTTGGAACAAGTATGGCGATGCTCTTGTAAACGATATCGCTACACAAAACGCTCAAAAACAGTTATCCGGAAATGAAATACAAAATTTCCGAGCAAGTAACAGCTATCACCTGAAGCATAATGGCCGTTACGTTCTGGCCCCGTTTTGGTTTGTATATTACACCTATAATAACACAAAACATTATTTCATCATGGATGGGCTGGGCGAAGGGACATCAATGACAACACCTATCGATCAAGAAGAAGTTAAGTTTGTCAAAGGAAGAAATCTAATTAAATCCATTTATAAATATTTATGGATTCCGACTTGGTTTGTATTCTGCTGGCTTGATTTAATTTACGCATTAATCTATCTTATGATTTGGTTTATATCTAAGATCATACTTAATTATCTTATGGATAAACAAATAAAAGATCGTCTTAATGCTTCTCGAGAAGCACGTCGTTTAGCGGCACAAAATCTTGGATAAACTATAAAAACGTCGCTCAAACATACTAATTCTTGTTATCCCCTGATTGATAATTTTGTCAGTCGGAAACACTTTAAACCAATCATCCAATACATCCAAATTCACAGAAAATCGACTTCGACAAACTAAAATAATCCCAATCCCCATGACATTCCGATTCTGGCTGTGAATAAACTGTCATCATTCATGGTCATGGCATTTGCCTTGGCGGCGGTCAGTTTTTGGGCAGTCTGCGGCAGAGAAGAGGGGGAAGGCGGAAGGCGAGAGTCGGCGCTTTCCAGAGAATCAACGTAACCCCACCACGAACAACAGGCCAATCAAATCCGGGTAGAACTCTGGTTCTATTGGGAAAAACGGCTACAGCAAACATGTAGCCTTTTGCAGCAGCACTACGTAAGCCGACCGGAACTGGCAGAACCCTTAAACAATCACAACAAGCATGGCTGACGACCAGAGACGCCACCATGCAAGCCTACAAACTATGCCTAAAACAAGGTAATCCGCAACAAACGGAAGACGGATGGTTCAACGCCCATATGAACCTCATCATTATTGAAATGACGAAAACGCGCTGCCTCATTCTAGACTCAACACCATCCAAAGCTGCGATCTTTAACTCATTATCTCCCTCCACACACCATGAACATATTTCTTATTTCTGTGTCAGCCATAAGCACAACCCTCTGCGGAACCGAAACATGCGCAACAGATACCAAAGCGCCCGAATCTATCGCCGGGGCGGCAATCAAGCTGAATGAGGCTATATACAGTCCGAGCGATATCACGATTGAACGATATGAACCCGACAAAAACACCGCCCGGTTGATTATGCGCTACTCCAAGCAGTTAATGCCCAGAATCTCGGAGGCGGCGTCACTCACCGGCGCGGCCACGACAGAAGGGGTCCATGAAGAAAAAGTTAAACCGGCCCTCGTCACCTTTACCGGGCAAAAAGGCCGTGTTTATTCGGGAACCGTATCGGGTTCCTTTTATTGCTCCTCTTTTTACAGAGGCAAGGAAGACGAGAAAATCACCATTCTGAAGAATGAAAAAATTGAGTTTATTTTTCCTGACAACGGTCGCCCTGTGGCGGGCGTCATCAACGGCCCGGAAAAGCTGGGAAAAGGGGCCATCATCCAAATCAGGACAGATAAGAGAAGTTTCACCTTTACAATAGGGAATGGGTGCGAGGTATCAAAATACTTCCTGAAATATCCGGATGAAAAAACAGCCGTCCTTGAGCTGGAACCGCCCAAGGACCCGGAGAATCCGAACGTCTCTTTCTGGATGTCCGGAGAGGATAACCTCAAAGAAGTGATGACGGCGGACACCCCCGCGCCATACATCGCATTCACCAAAAAATTGTCCGATAAAATTTATGAAGGCGCCTTCTTCGGTTATTTATACGGATACACGGAAGCTCCGTCATCAAGTGGCGGCCTGTTCCAGGATTACGTCATCAAATTCAAGGAGCAGCTGCTCAGCATAACCATCACTCTGCCGTAAATGCTCTCCTGGTATATACTGAACAACAATTTTCACGAACCATATGACGAAGAGACATCCCCTCTCTGCTCTGCTGGCCGTTTCTGTAGCTCTTGCATGCGTCTGCCCCGCCCTGGCTCAGGAAAGGGCGCAGGCGCCCCAATCCCTGAACGGCGCTTCCATCAGAATCAAAACAGCTGAGGAAAAGGAAATACTCTGTAAAGCGAAAGATTTGCACATCATCCTGTACGAACCGCAGGGAAGCAGCGCCCGGCTCATCTTCACCCATGCCGAGGAAGTGAACGGCACGTTCCAAAAGATCCGATACAAAAAGCTTTCCGGAGATGAAGCCTACGACGCGAAAGAACACAAGGGAACTCCGGCTCTCCTTACTTTTAACGCCGTCAAAGGCTCCGTTTACCATGTTTCCGTGGAAGGCGGCTTCTGGACCAGCAGCTCTTCCGACCAGGTTGAACCCATACAGAGCATGGAAATCATTTTCCCCACGAACGTATCCATTCATGGGGATGAAGAATGCATCGAAATCCTTCCCGAGACGGAAGAATTCGAAGAACCGCAACAGTCCTGAACCCATTTCCAACTCAGAATAATCTGAAAGCCCCGCACTGCGCCTTACCCCAAGAGCCATTTTAACCCATTACATTCCGATGATTCCCTCATTTTTCAGCAAGCCGTTATCCGCCCTCCTCCTTTTCCTGTTTTTGCTTACTCCCCAGTCTTTCGGCCGGAATGACAGAGACAGGAAAAGCCCAGAGGATCCATTCGCATCCTTATTGAGCGATACTGTCAAAGATTATTTCCGCAATAAAGAAGCATCGCAACTATCAAACAAGGGCGGCAAGACATCTTCCCTTTCCGCCAACAAGCAGAACCAGAACCAGAAAAAAACTGGAAAGACTGCTCGAAAAATCGGCCCGGGAGGCGGAAAGGCTGATTAAAAAATACAAGATTGACGTCAATCAGGAAGTATCGTTCGTCCCTTTTGGCAGTTCTCAGGCCATATCAACTTTTCCCACCGTCATTGCGGCAGAAACCGGCAATGTCCCCATGATGGAAATACTCATCAGGAACGGGGCAGACCTTAACCAGCGAATCAATCATAAGAAGCAGGCGCTCTGGTTTGACAGAGGGGCGTTCAATGCTTCCCACCCAAACTGTCTGGTCACCATCGCAGCAAAAACCGGCAATGTCCCCATGATGGAATTGCTCATCAACAACGGGGCAAGTCTCGACGTCAAAATGGAGAAGTCCTATGTGATGCCCAAGCACTATTCCGCCGT
>OLZV01001016.1_pt1 | contig 10802 bp, 7 predicted proteins | sample 1644531 | NCBI WGS metagenome assembly OLZV01 (sample SAMEA103958115, study PRJEB25191) | human gut metagenome | biome: human-associated habitat [ENVO:00009003]; feature: intestine environment [ENVO:2100002]; material: feces | place: Germany | collected 2013/2015
GCCGTTGAGGTTGCGGTAGTTGGTCATAAGATACTTGGGATCGTGAATCGTATCATAAGAGAAGATGAAGGTCGGGACATCGTCGAACTCGCCCTTATGAGCCGCGCACCACGCCTTTGCGCCGCGTAGACCCGCTTCCTCGGAGCCGGTGAGGATAACGCCGACTTCGGTGTTCTCAAACTCGATGCCCTCTTCCTTGAGAGCCTTGAGGATGGCTATGCCCATATAGCAGCCGTTCGCGCCGTCAACGACGCGGTTCTCGTTCCACATCCAATAAAGGCCGATAAGGAACGGTACGAACACAAGACCAATGAGACGAAGAAGTCCGAGGGTCTCGTCTGCGTCAAACGAGACATACTCGAGTCCGTTCTTTGCTACGAGCATTATGGAAATGACAAGATAATAGACAGCGCCGATGCCGCAGATAACCGCGTGACCCTCAAAGCCGACACCGCCGAGCTTATAGTTGACAGGCCACTCCCAGGCGGCATCCGGATGGCCGTTGAAGAATATGCGGCGCTTGACCTCGCCCTTGCAGCTCTTGACTGCGGTGACGTTATGGCCGGTCTTTTCGGGGAAGAAGCGATCGATGAATTTCTTATAGAGTCCGAACTGCATAAAGACTATAAGCAGACCGACGACGATAAGAATTATCGAGACGAGCGGATAGAAGAACGAAATAGCGACCGCCGCGAGAACGAAGGTAATCGTGAAATATATCCAGCCGAAGAACGAACCGGGGTTCTCTTTGAACGACTCGACGTCGGCTCTCTCGCATCCGCACTCGTTTTTCAGTACGTCCGCCATATACTCACATGCCTGCTGCTCGCCCTTGGAGCCGGGATCGCGTTTTTCGAAGTCCTTGCATATGTGGGTTATCTCGCTCACCATATACTCGGCTGCTTCTTTCTTCTTGTCAATGATTGACTGAAGATTCATTTTTATTACCTCCTTAAATATAAGTCAAGCGGCCGCCCGAAACCGCAAATACGGGTCGCGGCAGCCGCTCAAAACAGTCTTTTATCTGCGGGGACCGGTAAAGCCGTTCGCCTGCTGGAACTTGTCGATCTTGTCGATAACGCCGAGGACAACATCGAAGCCGTCGCCGACGGTGTCAACGCTGAAGCGCTCGGGCATATCGTGCCAGGTGTGATAATAATAGGTCAGGGTCGGATCCTGAGCCGCAAAGGTAACGGACTTCATGCCCGCCTTGGTCATCGGGGTGCTGTCGCAGCCGCCGACGGGGTTATGTATGCAGCCGTTGGACTTGCTCTGAATACCGAGCTCCGAGAAAGTATCCTTGAACATTGCCTCAAGATCCTTGTCGAAGCGGCAGAACTGCCAATCGTCCTTGATAACGACCTCGAAATAATCCTTATCGGCAACGGAGTCGATATTGATATTCCATGCGTTCTGAAGGATCTCCTCGCCCTTATGAGCCCTTGTGAATGCGAGCGAGCCTCTGAGACCCGCCTCCTCGGAGCCGCAGTTGAAGTCGATGATGCGGCAGTTCTTGGGCATCTTGTCGGGATTCTCTTTGAAATACTTTGTAACAGCATAGCTGATAGCGCAGCCGGAGGCGTTATCCATAGCACCGCGGGATGCGTTGCGCGGATCGGGATCAGCCCACATGACAAGGAACGCGCAGCCGATAGCGGTGACGAGGGGCAGGAAGCGCATAGCGAACATGAAGTTCACGAACGCGGGAGAAGCGAAAGCTTCCGCTGCCCAGCTTGCACCGAAATAATAGCCGGTGTAGAGGGTCGCGACGGCAATCGAAGTGCCTGCAAGGAAGAAGAAGCAGAGAGCGCCGAAGCCGACCTTGACGAAGGTGGCAACGAGGCCGAGTGCGGGGTTTGTCTTAGCGAACTTCGAAGCGTGCTCGGAATGACGCCAGTTCCAGCTGGTGTCGGTATGGCCGGAGAGGATGATGGTGTAGTCATACTTGCCGTCCTCCGGGAGCAGCTCGCCATAGGTGTTCTGCGATACTTCCTGCTTGAAGAACATATCGAACCAGGTCTTATAAAGGAAAACGCTGCAGACAAGCCAGACGATGCATGCCGCCGATGCGAGCGCCATGCCGTACCAGACTGCGGGGATGCCCATTGCGATATAGACAAGGGCGCTCAGCGCGAGACCGAGCCAGCCTGCATAGGGGATTCCGCCGATGGACGCACGCGGGGAAACCGCAAACTCTTCGCGAACGGGCTCGATGCCGATCTCTCTGAGCTTATCGCCCATATAGGCAGCAAACTTTTTTTCGCCGTCCGAACCCGGCAATCTCGCGCCGATGTTCTTCGCGGCATGATTGATTATGTCGTATACCTCTTCGGCATACTTTCTGTGTTCTTCTTTCATGAAAAAGCGACACTCCTTTTGAAAATGTGCCATAATTATACAATAATTAGACGCAAAATTGCAATAGGGTTTAAAGAGAATATAAAAATTTCTTTAAATCTTTGTGAACGAGTAAATTTTTTCGGCGTCGGGCGGAAACGATAATAAATGCAAAGGCGCTTTTTTCTATCAGAAAGGATAAAATTAAAATGAATAAAGAAACCGACAAAAAATTCGACGGCAGCCACTGCCCCACACCGAGCTCCGAACCCGTCATGGGCGAACCCGAGGACTCATTCGACATGGTGAACAAATACGGAACCTACAACATTCAGCCGACCTCGCAGACGGAAAATTCTTTTCCGCATATTGCGCAGGGACTGCCGAAAAAGCGCAAAAACGGGAAGAAGAATTAAAAGGTTACCCCCTCAGTACGAACATTACTTTTTTCGGTATTAACTAAATTTTTTTGGGCAAAGCATCCAAATTCATTGACAGAAATTGTTTAAAGTATTAAAATGCAATAGGAAGTTTTTTGTTCTTTTTTGGGGGTAGATTATATTGAGAATTGCGGTATGTGACGACGATTTGCGGGAACTTCGGGAGATAATGTCGCTCATTGAAGAATATCCGCGAAAGGCAGCCTACGGAATAAGTGCTACGGCCTTTTCAAACTCCGAGGAGTTGGCGGAGAGAATCGGTGAATTCGATGTTTTTCTTCTCGATTACCGAATGCCGGATATAGACGGGTTCGAGCTTGCAAAGCGTATCAGAGAAGAATATATGACAACGAAGACTATTATATTCATCTCGCAATACGACGACATCGTCTACGACGCTTTTGAGGTTCATGCGCATCGCTATCTCACAAAGCCCGTTGAGAAAGAGAAGCTCTACCGTGCGCTCAACGAGCTGGACAAGGACGCATATTCATTCCGCCGCCTGCTCGTCAGAAACGGCGGGGATTCAAAGCTCATCGACATAGACAGCATATATTTTATAAAAGTCGAGCGTAAGGACGCATATATCCACTACGACAGCGGCGGCGAAGAGAAAGTGTTCGTCTGCAAAAGGTCTCTCGACAGCCTTGAAAAGGAGCTTACGCCTTTTCACTTTTTCCGCACGCATCGCAGCTATCTGACGAATCTGTCGATGATAGATTACCTTAATACGGATGGTATATACATAAAGAACCGTGAGGAGAGCATTCCGATCAGAGCGAAAAGCTTAAACAAGATATCCAGAAAGCTTCGCGAGCTGGCACGGCAGCGCAACGCACTTTAAAGTATAGGGGTAACAGAAGATGAGCAATGTTAAGGTACTAAACGCCGTTTGCCCGCCGCTGAACCTCATCAGCTGCGTGTGCTGTATACTGCTTGTGCACACATTTCTGCATTCGGTCGGTTACGAAACGAAAACGAGGAAAATCCCGCTCGACGTTTTCTGCCTCGGCCTCGCCGCACTGAGCTTCGCTCCGGCATTTTTGCCGAAATACCTCGATGTAGCCGACACCGTTGACATGACATCGACTCTGTGCCACATCGTCTATCCCTATCTGATGTTCAAGTCGCGCAAAAAGACGGCCTTTTTATGGATAGGAATAGCCATGGTATCGAGCCTTGACTACCTGGCGTTCATATTGAACTATGCCATGAGGCTCGGCGTCATAGGTCAGCTGATAACCCGTATTGTCATATATCTAATTATATTCGCCGCCACCGCGCTGATCGTCAGAAGGCGCGGACGGGCAGACCTCACGGAAGCCTTCGACAAATTCCCGCCTGTCGCAAGCCTGATGATATACGCGGCATTTCTCGCCGCATATTACAGCGTCACTGTGTCGCTCAACGCGGATTATTCCAAAGAGACGGCAAACGCGCTGACTATGCTTTCGTCCGTGCTCATCGTCGGATGCATAGCGTATCTGGTTACAAAATATCTTATCGCTTCGCAGAGAAAGCGCGCGATGGAGAAGCAGCTTGAGCTCGAGCTCAACCACTACAATAATATGGTTCAGAAGAACCGCGATATGCGTGTGTTCCGCCATGATTTCAAGAACAATCTTACCTCCGTCAGGGCGTTGATATCCGACGGGCAGTACGGCGAGGCGGAAAAATACATAGACGAGCTTTACGGCAGGCTCGACGCGACGAAAAGTGCATTTTCGACAGGCAACCACTTTGCCGACGCCATACTCGCCGAGAAGAGCGCCGCTGCGGCAATTTGGCAGACTAAGCTTGATTTCGACGGAATAATACCCGCCGACGGGATTGAAAACATCGACCTCTGCACTATTCTTGCGAACGCGCTGGACAACGCTGTTGAGGCAAGCAAGCTTGTTGGCAACGCGGTCATCAGCGTTCACGCCGTTCAGGATTCGGCGGTGTTCATGCTGACCGTCAGCAACCCCACTCTCCACCCGGTCGAGATAAAGAACAACACTGTCAAAACGACGAAGCTCGACAGCATGAACCACGGGCTCGGCATCGGCAGCATAAGAAGCGCCGCAAAGAAATACAATGGCGAGGTCAATCTCAAATATGAAAACGGATATTTCACTGTTGAAGTGATGATGATAATGAGAAAGGGTGCAAGAAACAATGAACAGTAAAATCAAAGCAACGCTCAGGAAATTTTTGAGCATTGCGCTCGCGGCACTGACCGTGTTCGGCTGCGCCGGAGCGGCTTTTGCCGCAGGCTCGGACGCAAGCGGCACAGTCAACGGAGTCGATTGGGTCTACACCTCGGCCGACAAAACGCTCGTTTTGAGCGGCAGCGGCACACTCGGCGAAGATGTTGCCGACTTCGGGCTTTTCGGCGGCTCATGGGTCGCCGAGCATGTAAAGATCGGGGCGGATGTAAATATCACAACCGGTCGCGTCTTTGAGAACTTTGACTTTGTAGATGAATATGAGGTAGACGCGAACAATAAATATCTCTGCAACCCCGACGGCGTGCTTATGGACAAAGATAAGACTGTGCTCATAAAATACCCAGCTGGGAGCAAAGAATTTTCGTTTTACACCGTTCCCGATACCGTGAAAACCATTTCTTACCGTGCTTTTGAGTTTTCTTCCGCTCTCAAAACAATATTCCTTAACGACGGTCTTGAGACAATAGAAAACTTTGCGTTTGACAACTGCGGCAATTTGCTCTATATCACAATACCCGGCACGGTGACCTCGATGGGCAAAGGCGTTCTGGCTCAGTGCAATCTGCTCAACAAGGTAACCATTGAAGAGGGCGTTACCGCGATACCCGAAGACGCATTTGACAGATGCAGAAGTCTCGAAACAGTAAATCTTCCCGATTCACTGACAACTATAGGCGACATCGCATTCTTTGGCTGCACCAAGCTTAAAACCCTGAAGCTGCCGAAAAATCTTCAGACATTTACCGACTCCCCCGGAAGAAATTTCGGCGGACTCAATATTGCCATGACAGTCGACCCCGAAAATCAGTATTTCAGCACGGACGATCTCGGTGTGCTCTACAACAAGGACAAGACCCTGCTCTACTACTGCCCGAATCTTCCGTATACTTTTGACTACACCGTCAGATGTGATCTCAATAAATATGCATTCAAGGGGTGCGAAAATCTCAGAAACGTTGACATTGCATATAACCTGCGCGCCATACCGACATATGCTTTCAACGGCTGCAAAAATCTCAATACCGTAACTCTCCCCGCGACGCTTCAGAGAGTTGACGGCGCTGCGTTCGATTCATCGCTGAATACGGTAAATTACCGCGGCACAGAGGAACTCTGGAAGCTCATAACTATAGACAGCTACGACAACAGCGCCATTAAATCGGCAAATGTTGTTTATAATTACAGCGAAGAGGAAGAGCCGGAGGAGATAACCTTCACCTTCGACAGATCCAAAAGTACTGTAACCATAACAGGAAGCGGCACTTTGACGGTCAATGACATAAAGAAATGGGACACCTCGGAAATAAACACATACGCTCTCAAGGTTAAAATCGGCAAGAACATAAACGTAACCGATGCGAGAGTGTTCTGCGACTCGATACAGCCGTTCTATTACATGAAATCGTTCGAGGTCGATTCCGGCAACCCGTATCTCAGCTCGCTCAACGGAATTCTCTACAACAAGGACAAGACAAAGCTCATCAGGTTCCCTGCCCAAAATACAACGGCTGACTACGATGTTGTCGAGTGCACGGTTGCATCTACTGTAAAAGAAATCGCGCCATATGCGTTCGCGAACACGGGAGTTACAGATGTCAATCTCCCGAGCGGACTTGAAACCATCGGCGATTACGCTTTTTACAGTGCGACAAAGCTTGTTGACATCACTATCCCGGGCTCCGTAAAGACAATAGGCGTCGGCGCATTCCGTGACTGTTGGAAAATGACAAAGGCAACTCTGCCCGAGGGTCTTGAAACTATTCCACGGGAATGCTTTATTGGCTGCAGAAAGCTTGAAAGCGTAAATATTCCGGATTCTGTCACAACGATAGGCAATATGGCTTTCACAGGCTGTGCGCTCAAAGAGATAAATATATCGAAAAATCTTACAGAGATATCAATTCCCGGATACACTTTCAGCGGCTGCCCTGCGGCAATTACGGTAGACGCTGCCAACCCGAACTACAGCGCAGACGAGCGCGGAGTGCTCTATAACAAGGACAAGTCGCTCCTGCTCCACTGCCCGAACTTCGAGAAAGCTTTCACATTCGATATAAACTGCAACATAGATCAATATGCTTTCTACAACTGCGCGAATCTTACTGATGTAACTTTCTCATATGCTATCAAGAAAATTCCGTATGCCGCGTTCAGGAACTGCGGCTCGCTCAAGATAACCACAGTCCCCGACACAGTCAGAATGATAGACCAGGTAGCATTCGACGGATGCGGAATGACAGAGTTCTATCTCCCCGACTCGGTTGAATATGTAGGAACTCAAGCATTCAGCAGCACACCGCTGACACATTTTGAGTTCAATGACAAAGTAGACACTTTCAAAAATATATTCTCTATATGCCCGAAGCTCAGAACCGTCGTTGTCGGAAAGGGCATAAAGAAGATAGAAATCGGTGCGCTCGGCGGCACGAACAGGATAGATACTATATACTATCGCGGCACAAAGAGCGACTGGGACAAGATAAATGTTGTTGACGTTGCATCTGCGCTCAAGAACATCAAGATTGTCTACAACTACGGTCAGACGAGCGGCGTATGCGGCGACAACCTCACATGGAGCCTGCAGCCCGACCTCTTCCAAATAACTGTTGAGGGCAGCGGCGACATGTATTCCTACGACAACGCTGAGGACTTCACCTGGAGCAGCAACGCCGATCTGATCACGGGAGTTGTATTCGGCAACGGAGTGACCTCCGTCGGCAAGAATGCGTTCAACAGCTTTCCCCATCTCAACGAGGTACTGCTCGGAAGCGATGTAAAAAATATAAACTCCCTCGCATTCGCAAACTGCGGCGACCTCATGACCGTTGCGATAACAACGGAGGGCGACACGGAAATAGAGTACGATGCGTTTGACGGTCACAACGAAAAATTCCTGCTCATATGCGACGAGAAAAACACCGCCGCGCAGGCTTTCGCCCTTGATAATGAGATGCCGCTTGTGACAGTAAGCTACGACGAGGAGAAGAAGGTTATAAACTTCAAGGGCACGCTCACCGTCTTTGAGAGCGTTGCCGGAAGATACCTTGCCTACTACGCGTCGAGATATCCCGACGCCATGTATCTCCACTTCGACGTTCTGACCTTCGACGGAATCAAGACGGCAGACTCTACGGACGGCAAGAGATTCGAGTGCGTCGATCCAGACTCCGAGTACCTCACCTTCAAGGATATCTATGTAAAGATAAGCGTTATGAAGGACGGCGAGGAAAAGGACGTCACCTTCGGCGAAATGCTTGAAAGATACGAAAACGGCGATTACGACGCTTTCTATGCCGAAATAGAGAACGACAACGGCACGGATAAATCGCTCGTTGTCAAGGCTTTCCAAGCAATCTTCAAGCCGATTCTTAACATCACGTCATCTATAATTAATTTTATAAAGAAGCTGTTTAAATAACACAGACGAGCCGCTCTGCAAAACTCGCAGGGCGGCTCTTTTTCGTGTTTCGTTCGCGCTTTTTATTGATTTTCTTCCCGCGAAATGATATTATAAAGGGCAACAGATTTTCGGAGATGAGTTTTGTGTTTATTCTGACGCTCGGCAGCACCGACCCGTTTTTCAACCTGTCGGCTGAGGAATACTTTCTCTGCGAAAAGGACGAAGATTTTTTCCTGCTTTGGCAAAACGAGCCGTGCATTGTAATCGGCAGAAATCAGAACGCGGCGGACGAGATAAACGGTGATTATGTCCGCACCCGCTCGCTGCCCGTTGTTCGGCGGATGACCGGCGGCGGGGCTGTCTATCACGATACGGGCAACCTCAATTTTTCGTTCATTATAAACGGCGAAGCGGACAGAGTTGAACTGTGCCGACCCGTTATAGATGTTCTTCGCTCCATCGGTGTTGTGGCGGAGATATCCGGGCGAAACGACATTCTTGTCGGCGGCAGAAAAATCTCCGGCACGGCGATGTGTTCGCGCGGCGGCAGGTCGCTGTTTCACGGCACGCTGCTGATAAGCGCCGACCTTGAGGCTATGTCCGAGGCGCTGAAGCCGGACGAAACCAAGCTGATCGGGCACGGAGTGAAGTCAGTCAGAAGCCGCGTTGCGAATCTGTCGGAATACACGAAAGAAGAAGTCAGCCCCGACATTATCGGCGCGATGCTGGCTGAATATATGACGGAGCGCGGCGGAGAAATATATGGACTCGGCGAAAGCGATATAGAAGCCATTGAGAAACTTCGGGACAGTAAATATTCGACCGACGAATGGAACTGCGGCGCCGAGCGGCTTCAAAAATCCGAGCGATCCCGTCTTAGCTGCGGGACGGTTTATATAAAAAAGAAAACCGCCTGCGGGCGGATAGAAGATATACGCATTTTCGGCGATTTTATGAACATCGGAGATATTTCAAAGCTCGAAGCGCGGCTTCGCGGGGCGGAGTTCCGGCGCGAAGAAATAATATCGGCGCTCGAAGAAGCCCGGGTTGAAAAATATATTTCAAATCTGACCGCAGACGAGCTTGCGGACATCATAATGAAAAGCGAGTGATACACATGGAGAGACTCAAAAGGGCTGCTGCCATACATGATATTTCGGGCTTCGGCAAATGCTCGTTGACAGTTGCCCTGCCGATAATCTCTGCCATGGGCATTGAGGTTTCGGTCATACCGACCGCCGTGCTATCGACGCACACTGGCGGATTCACGGGCTTCACCTACCGCGACCTCACGGGCGACATGCGCCCGATCGCGGAGCATTGGAAGAGCCTCGGAATAAAATTTGACGCGATATACAGCGGCTTTCTCGGCTCGGTCGAGCAGATAGACATAGTGACCGATTTTATAGACGATTTCAAAGAGAAAGACACGGTCGTGCTCGTCGACCCTGCGATGGCGGACGGCGGGAAGATGTACACGGTGTTTGACATGGACTTTGCAAAGCAGATGACGCGCCTTTGCGCCAAGGCGGACATAATCGTTCCGAACTTCACGGAGGCGGCGTTCATGCTCGGCGAGGAATACCGCCCCACCCCCTACTCAAAAGAATATGTTGAATCGACGCTTCGCAAGCTCTCTTGTCTCGGACCGTCAAAGGTGGTTCTGACGGGAGTTGCATTCGACGGCAGACAGGTCGGCTCGGCATCATACGACCGCTCGACAGACGAGATAAGCTACGCCCTCTCGGACACGGTGGACGGATATTTTCACGGCACGGGCGATGTGTTCGCGAGCGCGCTGCTCGGCGCATACATGAACGGACTGAGCCTCGCCGAGAGCGCGAGGATAGCCGTTGACTATACCCACGGCTGCATCGTGAGGACAAAAGAAGCGGGCACGGATCTTCGCTACGGCGTTGATTTTGAGCACGAAATACCCGATCTGCTCCGGCAGACAGGAATAATATAAATAAAGAAAAGGCAAAGAGGAGAGGAAGAAATGAGCTACGCAGACGAGGTATTTATCGCCAACTGCAAGGATATACTCGAAAACGGCACATGGGACACGGACTACAACGTCCGCCCGCACTGGGAGGACGGCACGAGTGCGCACACGATAAAGAAATTCGGTATCGTCAATCGCTACGACCTTTCAAAGGAGTTCCCGGCGATGACGCTCAGAAAAACTTTTATCAAGAGCGCAACGGACGAGCTGCTCTGGATATGGCAGAAGAAATCTAACAACGTCAACGACTTCAAGGGGCATGTCTGGGACGCTTGGGCTAACGAGGACGGCAGCATCGGCAAGGCATACGGCTATCAGCTTGGAGTCAAGCACCACTATCCCGAGGGAGACATGGATCAGGTGGACCGGGTGCTCTACGATTTGAAGCATAACCCCGCCAGCCGCCG
>OLZV01001019.1_pt1 | contig 10790 bp, 13 predicted proteins | sample 1644531 | NCBI WGS metagenome assembly OLZV01 (sample SAMEA103958115, study PRJEB25191) | human gut metagenome | biome: human-associated habitat [ENVO:00009003]; feature: intestine environment [ENVO:2100002]; material: feces | place: Germany | collected 2013/2015
ATAAATAGTATCATATAAAAGAAAAATGGAAAACAATAAACTGTTTTCCATTAATTTTTCTACTCATCCCAGTTATGATATACATCAATTACATCATCTAATTCATCTAGTTTTTCTAATATTAATTCCATTTTTCTTACTCCATTTTCATCTAATGAAATGTAGTTGTTTGGTACCATTTTTACATCTGCTTCTAAGAAGCTTATTCCATTTTCTTCTAGAGCTTGGCTTAATTTAGAAAATTCTTCTGGTGCTGATGTTATTTCATATACTTCGTCTTCTACTTCCATGTTTTCTGCACCATTTTCTAATGCTAACATCATTAGGTCATCTTCGCCTAATTTGCATTCTGCTTTTTCTATTACAATTACACCTTTTTTCTCAAACATGTATGATACACATCCAGATGTTCCAAGGTTTCCACCGAATTTATCAAAAACGTGTCTTACATCAGCAGCTGTTCTGTTTTTATTATCTGTTGAAGCATTTACAATAATTGCTACACCATTTGGTCCATATCCTTCATATGTAATTTCTTCGTAGTTTTCGCTGTTTCCTGCTCCTGCTGCTTTTTTTATAGCATTGTTTATTGTATCGTTTGGCATGTTGTTTGCTTTACATTTTGAAATAACATCTTTTAACTTAGAGTTTCCAACTGGATCTGGTCCCCCTTGTTTAACAGCCATTAATAATTCTCTTCCAAGTTTTGTAAAAACCTTTCCTCTTGCTGCATCTGCTTTACCTTTTTTAGCTTGAATATTGTGCCATTTGCTATGTCCTGACATATGTTTTCCTCCTTTTAAAAATTATATATAATTTAATTTCATATTTACAACACTACTATTTTACCACATTTTTCTTAATTTGTGTAGTGTTTTGCAAAAATTCTTCTATTCCGTTCTAAGTGCAATTACAGGGTCGCGTTTTGAAGCTGCTTTTGCAGGTATTAGTCCACCAATTAGTGTAAGGATAATACTTAGTACTATTAGAACTGTTGCATTGCCTAAAGTTAGGGTTGCATTTAGTGGAATATTGCCTGTAAAATGATGCAATACAGAGTTTATTATTGGTATTAATGAGTATGTTATTCCTATTCCAAATAGCCCTGATAATAAGCCTATTATAAATGTTTCTGCATTAAATATTGAAGATATGTTATGTTTAGATGCACCTATCGCTCTTAAAATTCCTATTTCCTTTGTTCTTTCATATACAGAAATGTATGTTATTATTCCTATCATAATTGAAGATACTACTAAAGAAATTGATACAAATGCAATTAATACATAAGTTACAGCGTTTACAATTGTTTTTACAGAACTCATAAGAATTCCTGTTGTATCTGTGTATTTTATTTCCTTTTCATCTTCCCCATTTGCCTTTACTTTTTCATTATATGAATTTATAAACTCTTCAAAATGTTCTTTTCCTTCAAAACTGTTAAAATAAAAAGAAATATATGTTGGTTCTTCTTTATCTTGGTAGCCAAGTGATATTAGGTTTGATTTTGCTGTTGTTTCTGTTTTATTCATCATTGCACTTACAATTCTTGTAATTTCATCTTCTGTAATTTTAAGCTTAAATGCACTTGATATTTTGTCTTGGTCAACATTAAATGAAGATGCTATACTGCTACTTAAAGAGCTTGTTATTTCTCCAACCTTTGTTAAAATTGTTTTTTTCATAACAGCTTCTGTCATAGCTTTTGCCATTGTTTCTGCAGTTCCTTGTATTGCAATATTTTCCATATATGTTGTAATAACTTGTGAAGCTATCTCTTTATAAACTATGGCAACTGGGTTCTCAATGTTTTCTGTAAGTGATGGATCTGTTGCATAATATGAGTTTATATATATTTGCAAAAGTCCTTTTAATAGCCCTGAATATGTTGTTTTAAAAGTTTCTGCTGGTATTACATAATTTGCTTCAAGGTTTGCTACAATTTTTGTTGGTTCATCTTTAGATAAATAACCAGATACAGTACTTTCAATATCATTTAATGCTATTTTATCTGTTATATTATTAAATAGACCCTTAGCTAAATTCTCAAGTCCATCTGTAAATGCCTTTTTTGCAGGCTCTGTGTTTGTAGTTATTGCATTTGAAATCTCATTCATATAGCCTGCTGTTTGATTTTGAATTTTATTTGTATCTATGTTTATATTAAATGCACTTTGTAGTTTTTGTTTATCTATTTCAACTAAATCTTCAAAGTTTAGGTCAAAATTATTTGTTTTGCTATCAAATTTTGAACCAGAAAATACATCTATTGTATCGTCTGCAAGCTGTTTTTTTACAATATCTGTATTTGCTGAGTAATCTATTATATAGTCTATTAATCTGCTTGTGTATGCAACACCTGGGTTTAGTGCCATTGTTGTAACTCCTGGTTTTGCAGATACCACACCTACTATTTTTAGGTTAATTGCTTCATCAAATGTTTTTTCTAGGTATTCTTCATTTTCGCTCATATCCTCATAAACATCATATTTATCATTAAATTTGTAAAGGTCTGTTGGTCTTATTAGTTTAAGATTTATATTCATTAAATCTTCATATGATAAAGTCATTGGCTCGTTTTTAACATCTATTGTTTCACCACTCATGGCTTTTGTTATCATATCTGTTAATTCCTTTGTATCTCTTAAACCTAGTGAATATACAAGTAAATCTGAAATTGTATTTGGTTCTGATAATACAATTACCATTTCATCATAATTTTCTGGCCAACGGCCTGCAAGCACGTCGTATGATGCATTTAAAGCTTCTTTATCATCAATCATTTGAGTAAATACAGAAGCAAATGATGAGTAAGAGCTTAATACATTTGAATTTCCATATATAGAGTTAAAGATATTGCTTGGGTTTAGTTTTGCAATTTTCCCTGTTGCATCTTTAGCGTATATAAGTGGGTCAATACTGTATGAATATTTAACATTAGATATATCGTTTTTCACTTCACTATAATTGCTCTCTAAGTATCTCTTAAAGCTTTTTAAATCGTTTGTACTTAAACTAGATAGCATGTTTGAAATATATTGTTCTTCCTTAACCCCAGATGTGTTACCATTATTTCCTTCTCCACTTCTTAAAGAAAGCAAAGTCCCTGCAATGTCTGTTGATTGTTGCATTATAGATAATGGATATGAAGTTAAAGTATCCTCTTGAATATGGTCTACATAGTTTTGGAAACCATTTGAAACTGCAAGTATTAAGGCAATTCCAATTATGCCAATTGAACCTGCAAAAGCTACTAATATTGTTCTTCCTTTTTTAGTTAGAAGATTGTTTAAACTTAGCCTAAAAGCAGTCCAAAATTTCATTGATGTTTTTCCAATTTTATTTGTTTCTTTTGGCTTAATCTCCTCATTTTCCTTTATGGAGTTGGAATCTTCTGTAATAACTCCATCTAGTATTCTAATAATTCTACTTGAATATTTCTCTGCAAGTTCTGGGTTATGTGTTACCATTATTATTAATTTATCTTTGGAAATCTTCTTTAAAATTTCCATTACTTGAATACTTGTTTTAGTATCTAATGCACCTGTTGGCTCATCTGCTAAAATAATGTCTGGGTTATTTACTAAAGCTCTTGCAATAGCAACCCTTTGCATCTGCCCACCAGATAACTGATTTGGCTTTTTATGTATTTGGTCTTTTAAACCAACTTCTTCCAATGCCTTAATAGCACGTTCTCTTCTTTCCTTTTTAGGAATACCACCTATAGTTAGAGCAAGCTCAACATTGGAAAGAACAGTTTGGTGACCAATTAAATTATAGCTTTGGAATACAAAGCCAACTTTATAGTTTCTATATGCATCCCAATCTCTGTCTTTAAAATGCTTTGTTGATTTACCATTTATAATTAAATCTCCACTTGTATATCTATCAAGTCCACCAATAATGTTAAGCAAAGTAGTTTTTCCGGCAACCACTTTGTCCTAAAATAGAAACAAATTCAGACTCTCTAAATTTTATACTAACTCCTTTCAAGGCTTTAACTTCCTCGTTTGAAGTTCCATACACTTTAGTTATATTTTTTAGTTCTAACATAAAACAATTATCTCCTAATTTCAAAAATACAATAAATATTATGAACCAAAATGGCTTAAATGTCAAGAAAATAAAAATACAAATTGCAATATATTTTTGCAATTTGTAATATATATTTAATATATTTCTACCGTTATTTTAGTTTTTCTATTTCTTCTGGATTTAAGCCTGTTACTTTACTAATAAGTTCTATATCGATATTTTCTTTTAGCATATTTTTTGCTATTTCTATGTTTCTCTCATTTTTTCCTTCTGCTTTTCCATCAATATACCCAGAATATCTTATATTCATTTCATCTCTTATGGCTTTTAAGCGTAATTCATATAACTCCCTATCTTCTGGGTTCATTGCTAGTTTCTCTAGCTCTTTCTTTGCTTTTTCTATTTCTTCATTCTTACTCTCAGCCATCTTTATCTTATCCTCCTCATCACATATTAAACACAGCCACTGTTCTAGTTTGTTGCTCATATCTGGGTCTTTCTTTCTAAATTTTGGTAACTCTATGAAATGCATCTCTAGGTCTTTTGTTGCATATTTATCTTCTACTATATATCCTAGGTCTACCTTCTCATTTTCTTTGCTTTCCTCAAACATCATTCTTGCTACTGAATGATAACTATTCCTTTTATAGTAATCAAAATTTAGTATATTTATTACTACAACTTTCTTTACCTCTATATATTGTTCCCCTTCTTTTAATTGGTCTGAATATATTTTGGTTAAATATGTAGGACTTCTTTTATCTATATTATGTTGGTCTTGTACTTGCATTTCTACTTCTGTTATTTCGTCTCCATTTAATTCTGCTCTTACATCTAGTATTCCTATTTTTCCGTCCTTCATATTCTTTGGTATCTCTGGGTTTTGTATGGTTATACTTTTTATTTCAATATTCAAAATAGATTCTAATAAATCTTTCAATATTGATTCATTACCATTCTTTCCAAATACCCTTTTAAATGCATAGTCTACTGTTAGTTGCATTTTTCCTTCTGTTTTATTTTGTTTTTTTGGCATATTTTATTTCCTTTCTATTGTAACATATATTTTTTAGTTCTTCAATATTTTGAGATTATTTTTTCGATAAAAAATTTTTAGATAAAATCATATTTTGAACTTTGGTTTGACCTTCTAGAAATTTGGTCAAAGATTATAATTACAATGTAACTAATATACCACACAAACCCATAAATTGCAACAAAAATCGTTCGTCAAATTTTTACATTTTTCGACAAACGATTTTATTTATTATTGGTTTAGAGCTATCCTAATTTTTACTAAACTCTAAAGTGACTTCATCTGTTCTTCGGTTACGACCTCAACAGTTGTTCTAGATTCATCAATTTCTGCCTCAACTCTTGTTTTCATTATATCATTTAATACATAAATTTTGGAATTAGTAGCTAAAGTATAAAAAGCCGTTCCTCTAACGGTTGCATTTGTTGCTAACACTTTAACTTTAGATAAATCTGTACAGAAATGAAATACATCGTATCCTATACTTGTTACACCATTTGGTATTGTTACACTTGATAAACTCGTGCATTTAAAAAATGCACTATCTCCTATGTTTGTTACACTGTTTGGTATTGTTACGCTTGATAAACTCGTACATTCTTTAAATGTTTCATCTTCTATGCTTGTTACACTGTTTGGTATTGTTACGCTTGATAAACTCGTACATTCTTCAAATGCTCTGGCTCCTATACTTGTTACACTGCTTGGTATTGTTACGCTTGTTAAACTTGCACATCTATCAAATGCTTGAATTCCTATGCTTTTTACATTTTCAGGAATCTTTATACTTGTTAAGTTTGTGCAATACATAAATGCATATTCATCTATGCTAGTTATTTCACTTGAAAGAATAACTTTTTTTAAACCTGTATCTCCTCCAAATGCATATCCTCCTATATTTTTTATTCCTTTACCTACAACAATTTTGCTTACATATGGCATAATGCATGTATCACTTGCGCCCATCATATACATTGCTGTTGACTTATGCCAACCGGTTGCTCCTGTTATATTATTTCCTTCTGTTGTCATCAATGCTCCCATTGTGCCTGTACCTTCAATTACTAAATTGTATTCATCTCCTTCATTAAATGTACATGTTTTACCATTAAACTCAAAACTACTTGGAGTTATCTTGCTTCCTGTTTTATATAGTTTTGCTACTATATCTCCTTCGGCTGTTCCACCTTCTTCTATTGTATCACTCCAACTTCCTCCATCTGCACATGTCCATGCCATTACCCAGCCATCTGGGTCATATTGCTCATTGCCTTCTATATAGTCTTCTATACTAGCATATTTCTTTCCATTAATTTCAATTGTTCCTCCATTTGATTCTTCTTCTGCAGCTTTACTATATTTATTTACTGTTTTTTCTGCTGTTCCTATTAAATTACTTTTTATTAATACATTTACACTTACCGCTACTAATATTAGCATTACTATTATTGTAATTATTAACGCAACTAGCGTAATTCCCTTGTTTTGTTTTAATTTTTTCTCCATTTAAAAAACTCCTCCTTTGTTTGCTTCTCAAATTTTCATTTTTATTCTATAATAAAAAGTTACAAATTGCAAGTGTTTTTGTAATTTGTAATATAATTGTAATAATTAATAACAAGCCTATATAAAGCAAAATAGAACCTAAAGACTTAGGTTCTATTGCTTTATTGTTTCCTTATAATACTTTGTTATTAGTTCATCTAATTTTACACTTAACTTATATACTACTTCATAATCTTCTCCGTTTATAATACTATTATTTAGTTCTTCTCGTAACTTAAGGATTTGTTTATTTAACATTCTAAGCACTCCCCTTTTTTCTATTGTTTGTCTTCTGCTTGTTAATAAAATACCATATTTTTACAAAAACGTCAATATAAAATAGCGAAAAAGTTAAAATTTTGTGAAATTTCGTATGTCTTTTTTCCTTATTTTTCACAGTTTTGCACTGTTTTTCATTTTTTTATTTTGCTATTTGCCAATTAATTTGAAATTCCGACATTTTTCCATATTTTTCCAGGTCTTGTGAATAAAAAAAGAGCTTTAGCCCTTTTTTTATTATTCAATTCCGTATTTTTTCTTGAATTTATCTGCTCTTCCTCCAGTTGTTTCTCTTTTTAAGTTACCTGTCCAGAATGCATGGCAGTTAGAGCATATATCTACTTTTAAATCTTTTTTTGTTGAACCAACTTTATATACTTTTCCACAAGCACATGTTATAGTTGTTTCTTCATATTGTGGTTGTATGTCTTTTTTCATTTAGACTTCACTCCTTCTTTTTAATCTATTTGCTAATGTAGCTCTAAGTTATGTTTTATTAGCTGTTTGTTCCTTTTTATACTTTTCTTGTAAGTTGTTTACAACTTGATAAAAAGATACTTTATATGAAAGTTTTGAAATTATGTTCCACAAGCATGCGATTATTAATATTATTAAGCATATTTTTTTCCATGATTTTGCAAGCATAATTCTCATCTCCCTTTACTTATACTAATTCGATTATAACTTTTTCTGCTGAGTCTCCTCTTCTTGGACCCATTTTGTATATTCTTGTGTATCCACCTTGTCTTCCGGCATATTTTGAAGCTAACTCTCCAAAAAGTTTTGCTGGTAAATCTATTTTGTTTCCATCTTTGTCTTTTACTTTGTTTGTGTTTGCCATTATTTTTCTTCTTGCATTTAATCTAGATGGCATATCTTTTTGTCTTTTTTCAGTTGTTTCTACTTTAACAACTCTTAAATATTCTTTACCATTTTTGCTTGTAACTTTTTCTAATTCTTTGTTACCTTTACTATCTAATTTTGCTTTAACAACTTTTTGATCAACTGTTTCAAAGTTATCCTTTTCTTTTATTGCAAGAGCTATTAAATTTTCAGCTAAACTTCTAACTTCTTTTGCTCTAGCTTCAGTTGTTTCTATTCTTCCATATACTAATAAATCAGTTGTTAAGTTTTTAAGCATTGCCATTCTTTGGTCTGTTGTTTTACCTAATTTTCTAGCCAATTTTTTCAGCCTCCTCTTTCTTTATTCTTCTTCAGAAGCAAAGTTTAATTCTAATGAATGTAATTTATTTGTAACTTCATCTAGTGATTTTTTACCTAGATTTCTTACTTTCATCATATCTGCTTCTGTCTTATTTGCTAAATCTTGAACTGTTGATATTCCTGCTCTCTTTAAGCAGTTGTATGATCTTACAGATAATTCTAAGTCTTCTATTGGCATTTCTAATATTCTTTCTCTCTTAGATTCAGCTTTTTCTACCATAACTTTAGTATTTTTAGCTGTTTCTGAAAGATCTATGAATAATTCTAAATGTCCTGTCATAACTTTTGCTGCTAAGCTTAATGCTTCATAAGCTTTTAAGCTTCCGTCTGTCCAAACTTCGATTGTTAGTTTATCATAATCAACCATTTGGCCAACTCTTGTATTTTCAACTTGATAATTAACTTTCTTTACTGGTGTAAATATAGAGTCTATTGGTAATACATCTATAGCTTGATTTTGAGTTTTGTTCTTTTCTGCAACATTATATCCTCTGCCTCTATCAACAGTCATCTCCATATGTAAGAAGCCACCTTCTGCTACAGTTGCAATATGTAAATCTGGATTTAGTATTTCAATAGATGAGTCTGTAATTATATCTCCTGCTTTAACTTCACCTTCACCATTAAAATCTATTTTTATAGTTTTTACTTCGTTTTCATGCATCTTTAATCTTACACTTTTTAAGTTAACTATAATCTCTGGTACATCTTCAATTACATTTGGTATACTAGAAAATTCATGTAATACACCTTCAATTTTTACGCTTGTAATAGCTGCTCCTGGTAATGAAGATAATAGTATTCTTCTTAAAGAATTTCCTATTGTCATTCCATAACCTCTTTCAAGTGGCTCACATACGAATTTTCCATAACTTTCGTCTTCATTTATTGCTAGGCATTCAATATTTGGTTTTTCAAATTCAATCATTAATTTTAACCTCCTAATTTAGTTTTGTGTTTAGCCTTATTCTAAACTGCAAACTCTAAATTCTTAAACTCTATCTAGAATATAATTCTACTATTAAGTGCTCTTCTACTGGAATATCTACTTCTTCTCTTGTTGCTAATCTTAGTACTTTTACTTGTAATTTGTTGTTATCTTTTTCTAACCATTCTGGTATTGGTCTTGTTTTATTAGCTTCAACATTTTCTTTAATTGTTTTGTTATCTAATTTGTTTTCTCTAACTGATATTACATCTCCTGCTTTGATTAGGTATGATGGAATATCAACTTTTTGACCATTAACTTCAAAGTGTCCATGGTTTACAAGTTGTCTAGCTTGTGCTCTTGAAACTCCAAAGCCTGCTCTATATACTACGTTATCTAATCTACTTTCTAATATTTGTAGTAAGTTTTCACCTGTTATTCCTTTTTTATTTTCAGCCATTTCGAAGTATTTTCTGAATTGTTTTTCTCCTACTCCGTAAAAAGATCTTGTTTTTTGTTTTTCTCTTAATTGTGTTCCGTATTCAGATAATTTTTTCTTTCCTTGTCCATGTTCACCTGGTGCATAGTTTCTTCTTGTTACACTGCATTTATCTGAATAACATCTTGAACCTTTTAAGAACAATTTTTGCCCTTCTCTACGGCAAATACGACATTGTTCGTCTTTATATCTTGACATTTCCTTTCCTCCTTATTCTATACTCTTCTTCTTTTTGGTGGTCTACAACCATTATGTGGAATTGGTGTTACATCTTTTATTGCTGTAATTTCAAGTCCTGCTGTTTGTAATGATCTTATAGCAGCTTCTCTTCCTGAACCTGGTCCTTTTACAAATACTTCTACTGATTTTAATCCGTGTTCCATTGCTGCTTTAGCTGCTGTTTCAGCTGCTTCTCCTGCTGCAAATGGTGTGCTTTTTCTTGAACCTTTAAAACCTAGTTCACCAGCACTTGCCCAAGAAATTGCATTTCCTTGAACATCTGTAATTGTAACGATTGTATTGTTAAAACTAGAATGAATATGAGCCATACCTTTTTCAATATTTTTTCTGTCTCTTCTTCTAGTTACTGTTTTTTTAGTTACATTTTTTGTTGCCATTTTTAATTATTCCCTCCTTATTTAGGCTTTGTTACTTTTGCTAATTATTTTTTGCTTTTGCTAACTAATTTTCTAGGGCCTTTTCTTGTACGGGCATTAGTTTTTGTTCTTTGTCCTCTAACTGGAAGACCTCTTCTATGTCTTAATCCTCTGTAGCATCCGATTTCTGTAAGTCTTTTAATGTTAAGAGCAACTTCTCTTCTTAAATCTCCCTCAACTTTGTATGATTCGTCAATAACTTTTCTTATGCTATTAACTTCTTCATCAGTTAAATCTTTAACTCTTGTGTCTGGGTTTACTCCAGCTTTTGCTAATATTTTGTTTGAGCTAGCTACTCCTATACCATAAATATATGTAAGTCCTATTTCTACTCTTTTTTCTTTAGGTAAGTCTACTCCTGCTATACGAGCCATGTTTCTTTGCACCTCCAAATTTTTTATTTGTTTGTCCTTATTTTTTTTAAAGGTGAAATGCATCTAATTTAATAGATCTTTAAAAATTAATATTGGACATATATATAAACACAAATCAGAATTAAAAGGAAAATGAATTTTCCTTTCAGCCGCTATCTAAAATTTGTGTTATATTCAATAATTATAATAAATTAACCTTGTCTTTGTTTGTGTT
>OLZV01001025.1_pt1 | contig 10756 bp, 6 predicted proteins | sample 1644531 | NCBI WGS metagenome assembly OLZV01 (sample SAMEA103958115, study PRJEB25191) | human gut metagenome | biome: human-associated habitat [ENVO:00009003]; feature: intestine environment [ENVO:2100002]; material: feces | place: Germany | collected 2013/2015
TTGTTTTTAAAATATTTGTCAGCAAAGCGAAGGAATTGTTCCCAATCGTATGGAAGAACAGCATGAGGTCCTTTGCGATTGTGGTATGCGATAGGGCCATTCATGTAGGGTGTATCTACGGGAGGCATTTCTTCACAACCTATTCCGCCCAAACCATAGAGGGCATATACAGGTTCAGCTCCTTTACCTCCTAGAAATTCACCTTTTTGGTCGGACCAGTTGTCTTCTTCTGCACTGGTCGAAAGGCAAGTATTTTTCCCGGTCGTTAAATTGTTTATAATTACCGCAGAACCAATGAGGAAAACGTACATTCATAGCTTCTACAGTCTCACCGAAACAACGACGTGAGATGGCAACTCCACAACATCCCGAATTCCCGGATATGACTAAAGCAAAACGCGGATCGGAGGCTCCGGCCCAGACAGCGGTTTTGCCAAGACGAGAATGACCTATCACGGCGATTTTTTTGGCATCCACTTTTTTGTCTGTTTCCAGATAATCCATGGCACGGCTCATGCCCCATGCCCAAGCTGCAATGGAACCCCATTGATCCGGATCTGGGAAATTCTGCCCTTTCTCATAATAATAAGGATGCACACCATTTTGGAAGTCATCGTCAAAATCGGGATCCACATCATTATAACAGAAAGTGGCCAGACCATATCCGTGTTCCAAAATTTTATCAAGCTGCCAGGATTTGTCCATTGATCCCCTGAAAGATCTTTTCTTCATTTTTTCATCTGTTATTTCGGGGACAGATAAATCGGGATCATCATATATCGTGTAATTGGGCATGAAGCTGATACCTAGAAAAACCGGAATTTTTCCTGATACATGATTAGGAAGATACAGTTGCAAGTCGATGTGGGGCCCCTGTGGATCGTCTGTTAATTGGATGGTTATTTCTTTCCGGGTGGCACGTCCGTTCAGAGCTTTTTCATTGATCCGACTGACTGTACAAGGCAGTTTGTGTTTTAATACAGGTGCTTTGCCAAACATATAAGTCGTGAACAGGTTTAAAATTTCGGGGCGGCGTTTTTGCTCCCATTGTTCCTTGGTCTGAACCATTTCTCCGTCGTGACACATTAATACGGAAGGTAAGGTATATTGCGGAACCTTACTTTCATCATAATTAGCTAATTTGGCATAGTCTTTTCTAGGAGATTTTCCATTTTGGGCGTCAGTATAAGTTATACTCAAGAGGAGCATAATCCATATCATTATGTTTTTCATAAGATCCAGTTTTTATAGAAGTTTGATAACGATTTCTTATAATTAAATTTGTTTTACACCTTTCGGAAGTTTCACTTTGGTTGCGATTTTACCATCGGCTTTCTTCTCGTGGCTGACTTCTATCACGCCCCAAGGGGTGGGATAAGTGCCTTTAGCCCATTCTAATTTACCTAGGTGTGGCTCAATACTGATCTGCTTGCGTTCCACGTTCACGATTTTTATACCTAATACATGATCTGACAGCCATGTGGTAGGTCCTGAGGACCACCCGTGGCAAAGGCTGTGACGGAATCCGGGATAGCAATAGGCGCCGAAATCGCCATGTATGTCTTTTTTTCCGGCTGGAACAGGTTCGTCTATAGGAGCGGCATTAGGAATCCAGTCCAGATTGAAATCTTCCCAAAACGTGGTTGCTCCCAAATCCAGCATGGCCCCCCAGAAAGTGTTAATGATATCTATTGCTTTCTCATACTCACCTGCTTTGGCTAATGCTTCCAGCATATAATACCCGTAAAAAGTGGAAAAACCTTTTCCACCACCTACAGAGACAACTTCATCGCAAGCCTGTTGGGGATCCATCAATCCAGCGATGGCCATTAATGAAGCTGCCTGTTTCAGATTGTTGTGAGGTAATATCTTTTTTTTCATCCGGTTGATAATGTCCAGACATAATTGAGCATCAGAGGTGTTGCCAAGTTTTAAAGACAATTGATGCGCATCTTGCATGGCCCATACGATCAGTGCGCGATAGCCTGCCTCAACTCCGGCTTTATTTCCGCTGGATGGCCAGTCCAAAAAGCGGGCAGGTGCTAACGTTTCATTTCCCGCATCATCCACTTTTCCGTTTATCAGATGGATTAATCCGCTGATATAGTCGGAATGTTTCTTTAAAAAATCAATATCTCCGGTCTGGTGATACCATTCATATTGGTTGATCAGATACCATAGGCTGTATGCACTCATGCCATTCATCCAATCGGGTAAAGGAAATTGTTTGCAGGCCAGGTCCAGACTGTTGGGAATTACCTCATTGTATCCGAAAACACGGCTGACAGCCATTAATTCAGGATGCATATCGCCCAGCCAGACTACCCGGTCACGTTTGATGCCATCCCATAAAAACTCCTGCATGTTCAAGTGGACAGTATAGGCTCCGGTAATCCATATTTTGTTTAAACGTTGGTCGTTGCATTCAAAAGACCCCAGATAGGGAATATCACGGTAGCGCAGGATAGCTGAAATTTCTTTTAAAGAGATAGTAGCGTTGTTTTGCAGCAAGTCGAGGCGGACAAAGCGGAAACCGGTATTACCTATTTCAATCATGCCGTCACGGGGAATTTCCATGATGATATCACGTTTGGCATGATCGTCTGTTGAAAATCCCACTTTCCATTCGGAATTTGAAGTGGTACTGTTGGCTTCTCCAACAGATTCTCCGAAACGTATTCTTACCAAAGAAGGCTCCCTACGGTTGGAACTGCCCATGACGAGCTTTAATCCTCCATGCAGTTCACTGCCGAAATCCAGTAATAAGGATGCCTTCTCTGTTTCAGTAGAGGTCATTATGCAACATTTTTTTCTGTTCATTTCCGATTGGCCGTTTCCACGCTCTAACAAATAGTGTTCGTTTTTTATTAGATTATTCTTACATCCTGCGTATTTGGTAACAATACGTTTGGGGGTGATGTAAGCACGGTTCATGATATCTTTGGTCATTCTTTGTGAGGCATCGCTTTGTAGGGTGGGAGGGATACCTGCATATAGAAGTGCGGGTAGCAGAACGAATGCAATTATGCTTTTTCTGATTGCTGGTAATAGTTCCATAGTATCTTTGATTTTTGATTTATGCAAATATAGACGAAGAAGGTATCTTACCTATGGAATTTTATTCATTTACATGGAATATTGTTCATCTTCTTTCTGTTCTTTTTCCATATACGGATAACAATCTTTATTCATCTTGTTGGATTTGTATTGGATTTTAGTTATTGATTTTTTTGGGGGGGCTGACAGATAGCTTCTTTATATGAAAAGAAATGAGTGAATGAACTGTACAGAACTTGTTGATATCACTTTTCTTTTATAATCCATATTCCTTCAAAAAAAGGAGCCTCACCTCGTAGCTTTCCTTCTTCTGTTTTATATAGTCGTGCGCTCACTATATCGTTGATTTGTATTATATAAATATCTCCTTCTTTTGTGTAGTGGCTTGTCAGAACCAATGGTCCTGGTGCGACAAATCGGCATAGCGTGTCGTTCAGGAAATCTATGTAATCTATTTGTGGATTGCCATCTACAAGTTCATAGCGTATAGTTTTTTGTTGTTTGCATCCCGCTATTAACAAGAATAGTGTAGTGAAGCATATAAAGACCGATTTTTTCATTATAAAATAAGTATTTATGGTGTGGAAAATAGGGGAGTACTGAATCCGGCACTCCCCTTATTAATTATTGACTGCAAAAATCTAGTCTGTTAATAGCCAGGATTTTGCATTGCGGCTTTTTCTTCATCACTTAAATTCGTACCGTCTTCATGTTGAAGTTGGTCTAAGAATGTTTGTGGAATAGGACGAAGCAAATGTTTGTCTGCTATATTGGCAGCTGCTTCCGGATTGAATAATTTAGCACGTTGAACCAAAGTCTTGGTACGGCTTAATTCTTCCCAGCGGTTCCATTCACCTAGGCATTCGCGGGTACGTTCGTTTAAAATGAAATTGATCAAACGGTCTTTGTCCCCATTTACGCCCATAGCTGATAGAATAGCTTCATCCTCGGCCGGTAATGATGAATAACTTGAAATTTGCAGACTGGAAGCATCTGTTGTGCGTTCTATACCAGTTGAAAGATAGTAAGTGTTCTTTTGAAGGAAAGAAGCCTTGAATGCCTCTGTGTTATTGATCTTGGTACCATTGGCATCTTTGCATTTGCCTAAAGTGCTTAGTGCGGTTGAATTATCTTCGTCACCGCCTGCGCTTTTCAAGAAAGCCATAGAACCATCGGTGTAGTATTCGCGGTCTTCACCATTTTTCCATTCGGCACGTGCACGGAGCTGGTTGATGGTAGAGATAGCATCCTGGAAGTTACCGGAACGTACTTGAGCTTCCGCTTTTATCAGATAAGTTTCGCCTGTACGGGCCATAATGACATCACGATGTGCGTCACCTTTCTCTGCTGTACGCGATCCGTCATCAGTTTTATTGATACCACAGAATACATTGGACTGTGCTGGATTTCCGCTAACACCATAGGTGTTCAATACATATTGACCACCGGCATATACAGGGAACACATTCGGCACCCATTTATTTGTTTCGGGGTTTACAAAGGAGTGGGCTATACCACCACGACCTACTGTTCCATAATCGGAGTTTGTGGCGTCTTTAAAACGGTTGTCACTTTTTTTATTAAGAATAAAGATGATGCCTTGGTCGCCTAGTGTTGGAACCTGATCGGCTGTAATACCGTTTGTAGCCACTACATCATCTGCTTTCGATGCAATATTATTCAATCCGTAGACAGTTTTGAATGTTTTCCACATACGTGAGTCATTCACATTGTCAAAGATAGCATAAGCGTATTCTGTAGGGCGGCAACGTTGGAAGTCCATACCACCAATATATTGGCCACGTTGTGTCCAACCACCGGAGAAGTTGGAGAATTGTGGGTTGAAGTAACTATAAGTACGGTTTCCGAAACGTCCGGTTGCCGAAGAAGTGTGTTGGCATGACATTAATATTTCATTAGACTCCTCGGCTTTGCAGTCTATACCGGTCCATTTGGCGTAAAGGTTATTATAATCACTTTCTAACGGACATTTTGAGATGACTTCATCGCATAACGTAATCGCTTTTTTCAAATCAGCATCAGCAGGATAACTTGAGTTCCAGTCGCTGCAACGTTCAGACTGACGGTACAGCAAAGCTTTTGCCAGGAAGTGTGCTGCTGTGTATTTAGTCCATGTACCTGTACCACGCCATCTGTCTGTAGGCAGTTTGTCGTAAGCGTTCTGCAAGTCATCAATCACTTGGTTTAATGTTTCTTCTGCAGAAGCGCGAGTAAAGGTTCTGACCACACCTTCAGTAACTTGGGTTTGCAGAACCACACCACCATATTGTGCGAAAAGACGATAGTAGTTATATCCACGTAGGAAATAAGCTTCACCCAAGCATTTTTCACGGACTTCCGCATCAGTAACATAGTCAGCTGATGCGATAACTTGATTGGCAGAAGCGATGCCGTAATACATCTGATCCCAAAGAGCCGATACACCCGGACAGTTGTTGTTGGCGGCACCGTTCGCCGTTGTACAGTCCAACGGGTTCAGACGGCTGTCATAAGTGTTCCATGGTTCTGCAGTCAGGTCAGAGCCGTTTGTAAATTCATCGGTGCCGTAAAGGGTAATACCATACGCCCATTCATAACCGAAATGCCAACGGATGTTACCGTACAGTGCGGTAGCCAGATCTTGAATGCCCTGTGACGTTTTGAAATAATCAGTGGTATAGGATGACTTGTTTTTTTCATCTAGGAAACTATCGCTACAAGAACTGAAACCGGCAGTCATTGCGACAGACAGGGCAGCTGTGAATAATGTATATTTTAAATTTTTCATTTTAAAAACAGTTTAATGTGTTATTATCAAATTAGAAACCAACTTGTAAACCGAAAGTAAAGCCTCTATTGTAATAAGTAGTGCCTAAGTCCAAATCCATAAAATCTACTGAAGAATAGAGGTTGCCTATATTCTTAGCTTGTGCATATAATTTAAGAGAACTGATTCCGATGTTCTTTAATGCTTTGGAATTAAAGTTATAACCCAGAGAAATGTTACGGATCTTGATGAATGAAGCGTCTTTAAAGCCTAGCAGACTTGAATAAGCATCACCACCCGCTGTACTGTAAATTGGTTTTTGATAATCAGCACCAGTATTGTCTGGAGTCCAATAGTTTATTTCACGTTGGTTATACATACCGTTTTGGCCTTCACCACCCGTATCAACTATATAACCAAATCGTCCGTTCAGCTCGATACCTAGTTCAAGACCTTTATAGTTGAATGTATTGCTCCATCCCAGTACCCATTTAGGATTTTTGTTGCCAAGAATAATACGGTCATTACTGTCTATAATATAGTTACCATCCTGATCAACTGGTTTAACCATACCTGCTTCAAATTTATGTCCGTTGGCATTGAATTTAGCCATTTCTGCCGCATCACTTTCCTGCCACAGACCATCGTTGGCAATACCATAGTAAACATTGATTGACTCACCAATGAACCAGGCATTGGAAATGTCATCCTGCTTACCGTTAGCAAGTTCTAAGATTTCATCTTTTTGATAGGCTGCATTGATAGTGGAACTCCATTCAAAGTCTTTAGTTTGTATGGGAACCAGGTTCAAAGATAAGTCAACACCGAAGTTTTTTGTTTTACCTACATTGGCATAAGTAGAATTAAAGCCAGTTAAGGTTGGAATAGTCATGCTTAATAATAAGTCATTGGTGTTAGAGTGATAAATATCCATTGAACCGCTGATACGTCCATTCAAGAAACTGAAATCTATACCATAGTTATATTGTGTTGTCTTTTCCCAACCTAAATTTTTATTTGCCATTTTTACTTGAGAAGAAGTGTAATAAGGTTCATTAGTAGCATAAGCAGGGGTCAGAGTAGAGCCAAAAGGTACATAGAATGACTGGATGTTACCTAATGTAGAATATGCACTTACAGCTGAGTTACCAGTTGTTCCCAAACCGAAACGAAGTTTTAACTGGTTTATCCAAGAAATATCTTTCATGAAGTCTTCTTGGTCAATGCGCCAGCCCAAGGCGGCAGAAGGGAAGAAACTCCATTTGTGCCCGTCTGCTAATACGGAAGAACCGTCATAACGTCCGGATACAGTCAATAAATAACGGTCGTTGTATGCGTAGTTTATACGTGCCATGTATGATGCCAGCTGATTTTCAGACATACCGGTACTCATACCAGCACCATAAGTTGCTGCATCAGTAATATCTACACTGCCCATGTTGTACCATTCAAAATTCTCATTAGGAATGGCGTTAGCACTTTCGGAACCACTTTCTTTATTATATTTGGAAGCTGATTGCAATAAGGTTACGCCTAAGTTATGTTTGCCGAATGTCTTGTTATAGTTGATCTGATTATCCAGTGTCCATGACAAGTAACGATCTGTTGCATATTTAGCATAGTTTTTTGAGCCCATTTTCACGGCAGAGTCTTTGCTGATAAAAATACCTTGACGATAGTGGCGGAAATCAGGACCGAAAGAGATTTTATAGCTTAGTCCCTCTAGTGGTGCCCATATTTTTCCAAAATCAAATTGTCCGTAAAAGCTGCCTAGTGCACGGAAAGTTTGGCGGTTATCGGTTGACTTATTCCATTCGTCAATTACAGTATAAACATTGGTGGTGGAGCCACAGGGGTTGGTAATGATATTGCCTTCTTCATCATAAGGAACACCAAAGCGTGGAATAGCTTTTGCCGCGCTATATATATCAACAGGGCCCGAGCCTGAAGATTGTCCGGTACGGGAATAACCATAGTCTTGAACCGCCCATGAACCGTTGATAGATCCGCCCATTTTAAACCAAGGTTTTACTTGTAAATCGACAGACATTGAAAAATTATAACGTTCATATTCCTGTCCTTTCTGAGTTCCTTGATTATTCAGGTAACCAACAGAGAAGAAAGCTTGCGCAGTTTCGTTACCGCCACTACCACTGATGGTGTGTTCATGAGTGATACCTGTTTGGGTCACTATGTCTGCCCAGTCGGTATCTGTTACTCTACTTCCATCCCAAGTACCGTTATTCCAACCTTTATTTACATTAGCCAAAGCTGCGGGATCACCTGATGCTGCGAAATAAATTTGGTCTTTATCGTAGTTAGGTTGGTCACCGCGAGGATTGTTTACCGGATCTGAGTTATAATAAGCCCAACGGCGCCAGGTAATATAATCGCTTGCACTCATGGCAGGTGATTTGTCTTTTAGGTTTTCTAATGTGACAGAACCTGAGTAGTTTAAAGCGAGTCTACCCACTTTACCGCGTTTGGTAGTTATCAATATGACACCATTGGCACCGCGAGAACCGTAAATAGCTGTAGAAGAGGCATCCTTTAAAATATCAATGGATTCTATGTCACGCGGATTGATCGTTTCAATTCCTCCAGCACTCAAAGGAACTCCATCTACTACATACAGAGGGTCTGATGATGCGCTGATAGATCGGTTACCACGAATACGGATTGATCCTACAGTACCCGGACGTTCACTTGAGGTGATATCTACACCGGCAGCTTTGCCTTGTAAGGCTTCAAAAGCATTGTTCACAGGTCTTGTATTCAATTCTTCAGAACCAACACGTGCCATAGCACCAGTCACATCACTTTTTTTCTGAACACCATAACCTACTACCACAACCTCATCCAGTGTTTCAGTATCCTCCTCCAAGATTACCTTAACGGTAGATTGTTCTTTCACCTGGATATCTACGGTCTTGTATCCCACGAAACTTACTTGGATAGTTCCATTATCAGGAACATTTTGAAGTGTGAACTTACCATCAAAGTCAGTAATTGTACCATTGGTAGTACCTTTCACCACCACACTGGCACCGATTACAGACTCACCTGTCTTGTCAAGGACAGTACCCGAAACGGTTTTGCTCTGTGCAAAGGCCCCTACAGCCAATACGGATAACAAAGCAACGAAGAACAGCCGCTGGAACTTGTCCAGGCGACCCAACAGACTTGAATTCTTTCTGTCTTTCATACTTTAATTATTAAGTTAAACAAAAGTTAGTTTTCTATTCTCTCAGGAGAAATAGGTCTCCTACCTGTGAAAAAGTGTTGCAAATATATGCGTGAATATGAAAAAAGCCAATGTAGGATTGTACAAAAGCATGGAATTTTCCGTCTTTTCAACTGAAAAATAGTACAAACTTCTGTGAACAATCTCAAAATGGATAGTTTCAAGAGCATTTTTGTTATACAAGAGTGCTTTTATTTCTGATTGTTACTTTAATATTGTATTGTAAAACGTATAAACTAAAATTTGAATATGGCTAATCTTTCAATAGTAATTGTGCCTGCTAAAAAATTATCTAACGGTAGACATAGAGTCAGGATCGCAGTGGCTCATCGTTCACAAACGAGATATATTTCAACCCAATTCATTTTGGATTCTGCAAATCAAATGAAAAATGGACGAGTAGTAAAACATGAAAATGCAGCTAATATAAATGCTTGTTTGCGCAAGTTGATTAATGAATACGAAGAGATTCTTTCGTCTATTCATTATCAGTCGAATATTTCATGCACTGAATTGATACATGTTATAACTCGGGAACAACAAAAAAAAGGAATAACCTTTAATACGGTAGTGAAAGAATATCTTTCAATGATGGAAGCAGACGATCGTAAAAAATCACATAAATTATATAATATAGCTTGTGCAAAGTTCCTTAAACATATGAAAGGTGATTTTCCTTTGGTACAACTCAGTCCGACACATATACAAAGTTTCGCTGATGTAATGAAGGCTGAAGGATTAAAAGAAACTTCTATCAGAATTTACCTCACTTTAATAAAAGTAATATTGAACTATGCCAGGAAAATGAATTATGTAACTTATTTAGTTCATCCTTTTGTCTTATTTAAAATGCCAATTAGTAATATCAGAGAACTAGATCTGTCCGTTGATGAATTAAAAAGAATACGTGATGTAAAATTATTCAAATCTGTGCATATCATGGCTCGAGATATATTTATGTTAACTTATTATTTAGGTGGCATTAATCTAAGAGACCTAATGGAGTATGATTTCACTAAAGGGAACTGTATGAGATATATAAGACATAAAACCCGTAATAGCAAAAAGAATGAAAATGAAATAGCTTTCACTATCCAGCCAGAAGCACAGACAATTATTGAACGATATATTTCTGAAAATGGGAAATTAGTTTTTGGCAAATATGAATCTTATGAAAAAGTATATAGTTTGGTCTTTAGACATATAGGGAAAGTGGCTGGTCTAGCAGGCATAAATAGAAAGGTTTCATATTATTCTGCAAGAAAAACATTTGCACAACATGGTTATGATATAGGTATCGAAATAGAAAAAATAGAATATTGTATTGGCCATAGCATGAAAAACAATCGTCCTATATTTAATTATATACGAATAATGCAGGAGCATGCCGATAAGGTTTTTAGAGAAATCTTCGATCAATTGCTTAAATAGCCAATTCTATTATTATATATGCATAAATGCTTTTTCATTTCATGTAAATGTTATTATTGTATTACCTTAAAAAGTAAGTGTGGTTCATAAATCAAGCAAATGCACTTAGACAGCTAATAAAGTACACTTGCTTTTTGGGGATATTTTTTAAGTTTAAGTCAGGATATAAACTACTCCATATAAATTTGAGAGCAAAGTGAAATATTTCATAAATACTAACTAAAAGAGTTTTTTTTCCAACAGCAATAAGAGCACTT
>OLZV01001030.1_pt1 | contig 10738 bp, 5 predicted proteins | sample 1644531 | NCBI WGS metagenome assembly OLZV01 (sample SAMEA103958115, study PRJEB25191) | human gut metagenome | biome: human-associated habitat [ENVO:00009003]; feature: intestine environment [ENVO:2100002]; material: feces | place: Germany | collected 2013/2015
GATCTTCTCCGGCGAGTAGGGAACGCCGGTCGTATAGAGCTGCCCGGTCATCTTTTCGTTGGCGATCTCCTCGGCGAAGTTTTCGATGCGGGCGATCTCCTCGGCAGTGTAGGGCTGCGTGAGCAGGCTGTCCAGCCGCAGGTCGCGGTGCAGGCCCATCTTCACGGCGATCTTTTTCACGGCGATCGATACCTCCGGCTGGCGGGCCTCGTCGGTCTTGTAGTACGCTTCGATTTTGTTCATCAGCTCCTTGTACTGTCCCCGGGTCTTGCTCTCCGTGAACGGCGGGGTCAGGTAGGAGATCGTCGTAGCGTACGAGCGGCGTTTGGCCATCATGCTTTCGCCGACGTTGCCGATGGTGTAGTAATAGAAGTGGGGAATGGTGCCCACCAGACGGTCGGGCCAGTCGTAGCGGCAGAGCGCCACCTGTTTCCGGGGCGTGAACTCCAGGCTGCCGTGTGTGCCGAAGTGAATCATCGCGTCGGCTCCGAAGCCGTATTGCGCCCAGAGGTAGGCGCCGATGTAGGGGTGGGGCGGAGCGGTTTTGGCGCCGTGTACGATGGCGAAAGCGTCGTCGCCGACCGCAGCCATGGGCTGCGGCAGCAGCACGACGTTGCCCAGATCGATGCGGGCTACGGCCAGGCACGGCTCGCCCTCCCGGACCGTACTCATATAGCGGCCCGGCGCTTCGCCGTACAGTTGCACGACGTCGGCATAGAGCTCTTCGGGCAGGGCGTCTTGCACCCAGGATTCGTATTCCGACTTTCCGACCAGTGCCGGACGGCCGTTTTTCAGGAAGTCGTCGAAAGCTCCTTCGGCATAGGTGCTCAATACGGCACCCTGCGTCATCAGCAGCTTTTCGAACTCTTTTTCGGTCGCAGGCAGGTTTTTCACCGTGTAGCCTTCGGCCTTGAGCCGTTTCAGAAGATTATAGAGCGACGGCACCGTTTCCAGTCCCTGGGCCGTCAGCGAGGATTGTCCGGCGCCTTTGAAGTAGTAGATCGCTACTTTCTTTTCAGCATTCGGCTTCCGTTTCAGCGAGATGAAGTTGCCGATGATCCGGGTGAAATTCTTCAGCCGTTCGGGAATGGCCTTGAAGAGGTAGATTCCCTCTTCGTCCAGTTCCTGATCGTTCAGCACGTAGGGGTAGATCGCGCCGTCCAGTTCGGGTACGACGATACTCTGGGACATGAATCCCCCGAACATCCCCATCGGGTCGCTTTCCCACTCCTCCTGCGTTTCCAGCATGGAGAGCGGCGAGAAGATCGGGATGTTCCGCTCCTTCAGCCACTCCACGGCTGCGTCGGCCTGGCCCATGACCATGCGCCCATGCGCGAAGTGGATGACCGCGTCGGGGCCGATTTCCCGCAGGAACGCCAAACGCTGGCGGTACGACGAAACGGGATAGACGTTCATTCCTGCGTTTTGCAGCGATACGATCAGGCTGTCGATGTTGGCCCGGTTGCCGCTGAAGGGGTCGTTCAGACCGCCTACGATTGCGATTTTAGGGGCTTTCTCCCGATAAATTCCCTGTTCCCGGAGGTATTTCTCATAATCTGCCACCGTCTTGAATGAAAGGTCTTCGTCCAAGTGGTAGAGCACGTCCGAAGCGCTCTCGACAGCTTCTTCAGCCGGTGTGACGAAGAGGCGCTTCGCGTCGATATGCTGGCGGACGTAGCGGGCCATATTCCGGTAATTCCGCTTGTTGCCGTTGCCGATGTAGGCCGAGATTCCGGCCTTGGTGAGGCTGTCGAGGCTACAGATGTCGTTCTCCGGGTTGGTCGCGGCGTAAATGTAGATAGGGGTGCCTTCGTCGGCTGCCGCGAGGATCTGCGCTCGCTGCTCTTCAGTGATTTTCAGACCCATGCCGAATCCCAGCACCAGGTCGTAACGTCCGAGCCGGTCGAGCCGGTCGAGCGGTATTTCTTCGTATTCGATGAAGTTGTCTTCGTTGGATTTGACGAGGCTGGCCGTCTGATAGTTCTGGAAGTTCACCAGTCCGATCCGGGTCGTGGATGCCCATTTGCTCCACGCCGCCCAGCAGCACAGGACCACTGCGAGTACGGCGACGGCCGCGAGGATCCATTTCTTGTTTTTTGCCATTATTCGAAGTGTAAATTGTTAAGATTCTTGAGGATTGCCGGCGTCCGGATCCATACCGGACGGGCCGTATCTTGAAAACGGACTCTTTTTGCGTGGTTTGGCCGGCAGTCCCGTAGTTCCGGTGCTGCCAGCCAATCCGATCGCATCATTTCGTCTATTTCAGCAACTCGTACTCCAGTTGCGGACGTCCGCGCTCACCGTCGTCGCCCGAACCGAATTTGAGGAACCGGAGCTTGTAGTAGTTTTCCGCACAGTCCTTGATGACGAAGAAACGGTCTGCCTTGACACCCGGATTCTCCACGCCCGGCATCGCGGGGGTGCGCCAGTTGGTGCCGATCGTGTTCGCTTCCGTCTGGAACTCCGCAGATGCCACGTCCGCACGTTTGAAGTCGGCATACGACTTGGTGTCCGTCATGACGATCGCTGTTTCCGCGCCGCCCAGGTTGTTGATCGTGATTACATCCTGCGTGAACGAGATCACCGGTCCCGATGCCATCATGGTCGAAGAGGCGGCGTAGGCCCACATGATGTCCCATTTGCTCTTGGCGGGCTGGAGCACCTGTTCGCCGGTTTCGAGCGAGAGTCCGATGAAGCTGTAAATCGGGTCTTTCGTGATTTCGACGGTTTTTGGGGTCGTATCTTCCACCTTGCCGTACTCTACCTTGTAGCCGTTGCCGCTGCGGGTGACTTTCACTTTGTACCAGAGGCTCCGGTTTTCCGTACCGTCGGTATTGGTCTTGTTGTCGGCCGAGGCCACGAAAAATACCTTGTTGTTCGCATCCGTAGCCGATATTTCGCCGAATGCGGTCTTCGACAGGTCGCCCGTGACGTCGTCGATCCATTCCGCCTTGAAGTCTTCGGACATGCTGCCTGCGGCGATGTTGGGTGCGCTCTGCGCATCTTCGAGGGTTACGGCTGCGAAGTCCGTTTTCTCGGAAGCGGCCGCTACCGTTGCGTATGAAGAGTTGAGTACCACGCGGAACTCATCGCCGCAGTAGAAGCCCAGGTTCCAGCTCTTGCGGTCGATCTGCATCTGGCTGTTATTACTCAGATCGACATAGACCATGTTGGCGTAGTTCTGGTCACCGACTTTCCCTTCGAGCGTCATCGTGCCGCCCGTGGAGACGATCGGAGTGAACGAGAGGGTCATCTCCTTGGTCGTGCCGATCTTGTAGCCTTCGGTCAGCGAGAGGGAGAGAATCTGGAATTTCGCCGTTCCCTCGGGGTTTTTACCCGTCGCTTTGGCTACGGTGAAAGTGCCCGTGGACTGTCCGGCCGGAATATTGACCGTGATCTTGCCGTCGGTCATGGCCGGGGTCGTCGTGATGTCCGCGTCGGATACGTCCGAAGAGGTCATTTCCATCGTTACGTCCAAGCTCTCGGTCGTAGCGCGGCTGAGTTTCAGGCCGAGGCTGACGGTTTCGCCGTCCATGCCGGCTTCCGATACGGCGAATTCGACCGAAATGTCCTGCAACTTCAGGTTGTCGTCATCGTCGTTGCATGCCGAGAATCCGAAGGTCATCAGACAGGCTGACAGTAAGTAAAGTAATCTTTTCATAGAATGGTTTTAATTAGTTAATATTGAATTTGTTATTTTTTGAATTTTCCGTTCAGCATCAAGTTCAGTCCGATGAAGTAGCTGCGTCCGCAGCCGAGATAGCTGACCGAAGGGGTGTCGTTCGCGGATTCTACGATCGTGCGTATGTCGGTCAGGTTGAAGAGGTTTTTGACACCTACGTTCAGGCTCAGGAACGAGGTCAGCTTCTGCGTGACGGTGATGTCCCCGTAGTGGTAGGAGGGGAGTCCCCTCAGGTAAATTTCGCTCTCTTTCTTGTTGTCCGGGGTCGTGTATTCGTGGTAATAGTACTCCTTGCGCTGGCCGGTGTATTTGTAGAAGAAACTGATGTCCGTTCCCGACTTGGCGATATGGTAACTGATGGTCGTACTCACTTCGGGCGAATAGCGGAACTGGGGCAGGCTTTTATCGTCGGAGGCATATTTGTTGTAGCGTCCGATCAGCGAAGCATTGACGTTCACGCGTAATCCGCCCCATGCCAGCGAGGTTTCCAGTGCCCCGCCCAGGGTTTTGTAGCGGCCGATGTTGTAGTAGGTGTTGTAGTTGGGAATATCGACGTTCTGCGCCAGGCTGATCTTGTCCTTGAAGACGTTGTAGAAACCGCTCAACGTGGTGGTGAGCCGGATCCGCGCGTTATGCAGGATGCGGTAGGTGAACGATCCCGTGACATTGTTCGAATATTCGGCTTTCAGGTCCGGGTTGCCGTCGATGTCGTGGTTGTCGTTGTGGAACGAGAAGTAGAGCTCCTGCAGGGTCGGCGTACGGAAGCCGTAGGCATAGGAGAGGCGGATGTCCATATCGGGTGTCAGATCGAACTTCGTTAAAATCGAAGGTACGGCCACAGGAGCTTCGTAGTCGGCCATCAGGAAAGCCCGAACGCCGGGGCGTACGCTCATCCAGCTCCAGGGTTTGTATTCGGCCGAGATGAAGAATGCCAGATCGGAGATCGTGGGGGTGCCGTCGATGCGTCCGCCCTTGCCTTCGGTCCATTGGTATTCCAAACCGGGCTGAAGGCTGATCTTCGGGCCGATATTCCAGGTTGCCGTCGCCCGTGCGATCCAGGCTTTGTACTGGGTGACATCCTGACTGGCATCTTCGGCCGAGAGCCATTTCTCTCCGGTCGAGAGGTCTGTCCAGGTGGTCTGCGTGCGGCGCTTGTAGTCCTGGTAGGAGAGGGCGAGATTGACGCTCAACCGGTTGTCCAGTCTCCAGTCTGCCTGTAACTGATGGGTGTATCGTTTGGTCAGATAGTCCTTGTCGGAAACCTTCTCCGGTTCGATGGCGGTACCGTTCAGAGGACCGAAGATTTTCTCGTCGAGGAAATCCAGCCGGTACCAGACGTTCAGGTTGCGTCGCTGGAACCCTATCATACCGTTGGCCAGCGACTGATCTTTGGGATGCCAGCGCTTTTCGCGCCCGGTCAGGTCGCCCTGCCAGCCGCCGTTGTCGTTGCGGGTGTAGCCGCCGTTGAAGTAGAGTCCGTTTTTAAGGTTGAACCCCAGATCGATGCTTTCGTTGTGAAGACCTTCGCCGTTGAAGAACTGGTACTCCTTGCCCATCGTTTCTTCCTGAATGCGGGCGCCCACGCGCCAGGTGCTTTCTTCGGAATAGCCCGGTCCCTTTTTGGTGATGATGTTGATGACTCCCGCAAGGGCATCCGTGCCATAGACTACCGACATCGGGCCTTCGACGATTTCGACCCGTTCGATCCGGTTTACGTCGAGTTGGCTGAGGCTCTGTTTGGTCGAGCCGCGGTCGATCATCGGAATGCCGTCCATGAGGATTTTGACATTGTTGCCGCTCATACCCATCAGCTCGAAGTCCGTTTCTCCGAGCGCCATGTCGTTCGAGAGGCGGATGCCGATTTCGGTGTTGAGAAGCGACTGTACATCCAGGGGTGCCTTTTGCCGGATCTGATCGCTGTTTACCGACCGTACCTTATATAAGGAGTTTTTCATGGATTGCGGCGAGAACTGTCCGGTGACGACCACCTCCTCCAACTGGTTGATATCTTCCTTGACTTCGATGTTCGGGAATACGTTTTCCCGACCGGTTTCGATGGTGACCGGAAACTCCTTGCGGTGGGCGGTTACGGATTGGACGACCATCGTATATTCGCCCGGGGGAGCCGCAAATTCGAAATTGCCGTCCCCGTCGGACATCCCGCCGAATACCGTATTTTTCAGCGAAACCGTGATGTATTCGGCCGGAGCGCCGTCTGTGGTGATGACATTGCCCGAGATTTTGACCTTTACCCGGTTTTGTCCCGCTGCGGGCAGGACGGACAATAATAATAGGATGACAGTGCAGATATTTTTAATCATGGGCTTTTGGTTTTATTCGTTTGCAAAAGTAGGGGGGATGAAACGGGCGGGCAATCACCCGTTTTAGGTATTTCGGAGGCGAGAGGTAGTCAAATGTGGTGAGCTTGCCCGTCTGTCGGATTCCTGAGCTGTTTCCCGGATCTTCCGTTCGGTTTGCGGAGCGGTCCCTTGATTTTTGTCCGGCCGGAGGTGGCGTTGGGGCGGTTGCGATAAAGTCCGGTCGTTTTTCGGGTTTGGCGGAGATTTTGTACAAGCAGTATCGAAAGAACTTAAAAAATTATCGATTATGTTTTTCTTGTGGTATTTATTGATAGGTTTGGTTGCCGGATGGCTCGCCAACCTGATCGTGAAAGGGCGGGGGTCCGGCCTGATCGTCAATTTAGTTGTCGGCATCGTCGGCGGGGTGCTCGGCGGCTGGATCTCGCTGTTCGGACTTTTCGCCGTAGGAACCATCGGCAGTATCGTCACTTCGGTAGTCGGTGCTATCGTATTGTTGTGGATCGTAGCTGCCGTAGGCAATAAAAAAGAGAAAAAGATAGACTAAAAAATTATTCGTATGAATGAGAAATTGAATGCGGACAAAGAGCGTCTGAAGGCGGATCTGTCCGATACGGTACAGGATGTGAAAGAGCATGTGGCCGCGAAAGCCGGTCAGGTGAAAGAACAGGTCGTAGCGAAAGCCGGCCAGGTCAAGGAAAGCGCCCGCCAGCAGGCGCAGCAACTGAAAGGACAGGCCAAGGAGCAGGCAGGCAAAGTGCTCGACAAGACCAGGGAATTGGTCGATAAGGCATCCGAAAAGGTGAAAGAGTGGTAATAAAAAATAGAATGGAAAAGAGAGGCCGGCCAGCCATAGGGCCGGCCTTTTCGTTTGTGTGTCCGGACAAATGGATTATCTTTGCACCCCGACAGGCCGAAGTTCCGCTGCAGAGGAACCGAGGCCGATATTATTAATCACTTTAATTTTTACAGGATGAAAGAGATCCAAACAAAGCGTACTCCGCGCTTCAGGCGCTGGTGTCGCAAGGGGTACGCCGCTTTCGCGAGCCTTCGGCGCCAGGTTACCATCGGAGTCCTCTCTGTTTCGATGTCCACCATTCTCCTGTCCACGACGACGCCCGTGCAGGCGCAGACCGTCGATTCGCTTACGATCGCCAGAGAGCTGGAGATCGAAAAGGTCGAGGTGACGGGGGTGAAAGCTACCCCCACGCGCAGTACGATGTCGTCCACCTCCGTTTTCGATCGAAAGGCGGGTGCTTCGGCGCCGGTCCAGACCCTCGAGTCTGTGCTGCGTTTGAGCCCTGCGATCGATCTTCGGGAACGGAGCGGCAGGGGAACGCAGGCGGACATTATGATCCGGGGAGGTTCCTTCGACCAGACGATGGTCATGCTCAACGGTATTAACTTTACGGATGCCCGAACGGGTCATCAGTCGCATTCGCTGCCGATCGACATAGATTGCATCGCGGGAATCGATCTGATCGACGGCGTATCGGGCGTCGGTGCGTATGCAGGGGCCCTGAATATCCGCACGATGCCTCTCAAATCCCGCTATCTGCGCATCGAGGCGGCGGGCGGCGACGACGGCTATGCGTACGGCAATCTCTCGGGGGCCGTGACCAAGGGACGTTTTTCCCTTTTTGCCGCCGGGTCGTACCGTCGCAGCGACGGGTATATCCACAACACCGATTTCGAGAACTACAACGGTTACTTGCGGATGAACTACGACAGTGAAAAGGCCGGATTTTTCGATTTCCAGGCCGGTTATCAGAACCGGTCGTTCGGTTCGAACGGTTTCTATGCCGCGTACAATCCCGATCAGTTCGAGCATACTTCGACGGTGCTCTCTTCGCTGCGATGGGTGAAATCCGTCGGGCGTTTCACGCTCAATTCGTCGGTCAGCTACCGCAAGAATTTCGACCGTTACGACTGGACGCGCGGTACGCCGATGAATCATCACAATACGGACAATGCGGGAGCCGAGTTCTGGGCCGACTGTACGTGGAAGGGCGGTGTGACCTCCCTGGGAGGCGATTACACCTACAACCACATTTACAGCACCAATCTCGGCGAGCCGCTTCCGACTCCGCACGGCAAATATACCCATGCCAAGGACCGTCACGTGGGAAATCTCTGGCTGCGGCATGTCAAACAGTGGGAGCGTTTCGACGTTTCCGGTTCGGCCGGGGTGAGCTTCACGCCTTATGGGACTTCGGCCCTGTGGAGTCTTTCGGGAGGCTATCGTCCGGTGCGTGGGCTGCGGCTCGAGGTCGGTGCGGCCCAGTCGATGCGACTGCCTACCTTCACCGATCTTTATTACACATCCCCTGCACAGCTCAATAATCTGGATTTGAAGCCTGAACATGCGATTACCTATCGTTTCGCGGCGGATTACGCCCGCAGCGGGTGGAATGCTTCGCTGTTTACTTACTACCGGCAGGGGCGCGACATCATCGACTGGGTTTGGCGCGAGGAGCTGGGCAAGTGGCACTCCGAGCAGGAGAGCAAGCTCGACACCTATGGACTGGAGGTTTCGGGCGGTTATACGACGACCGGGTTTCTGCACCGGATTTCGGTTTCATACGGCTATATCCATACGAGCAAAGTCGATCGGGTCATCACTTCCAGTGCGCTGGATTATATGAAGCACAAAGCGGCGGCGACGGTCGAATTCCGTTTTCTGCGTAACTGTTCGCTCACGCTGACCGGTGCGGTATATGACCGCAACGGCAGCTATACCTATTATTTGCGTAATGCGGACGGTTCCCTGATGTTGGATCCCGACGGCAAGATGATGACCGAAGTGCGTGACTTCAAGCCTTATTTCCTGTTGGACGGCCGTCTGTCGTGGGAAAAGAAGGGGTGGAAACTCTATTTCGACGTGATGAACATGACCGATACCCGTTATTTTGATTTCGGCGGGTTGGAGATGCCCGGCGTCTGGTTTTCGGGCGGTATCGTCGTGACGATCGGGTAATGTCCGGAAAAGTTTGTTTGCGGCGGGCCGGGATCGAATCCCGGCCCGTTTTATCGTTGCGAAAAGTGTCGTATTGTGAGATTCGGCCGTGGAATACGTGATAGTTTGTAACCGTATAGTCCGTTTCGATAAAAGATTTGTAACTTTCTTTGGAGGGATATTTATTTATTTCGTATATTTGTAGGTCTGTTTTACGGGCTAATTCTGAAGCGAATACAAATTCTTAACATACTCTAAAATACATGGAAAAACGTATTATTGAATGCGTGCCCAACTTTAGCGAGGGCCGTAACAAGGCTGTTATTCAGCAGATTACTTCCGCAATCGAGGCGGTTGACGGAGTCAAGTTGCTCGACGTCGATCCGGGTGAAGCGACCAACCGTACGGTGGTTACCTTCGTCGGAGAACCCGAAGCCGTGCTGGAAGCGGCTTTCCAGGGCGTCAAGAAAGCTGCCGAGGTTATCGATATGCGTAATCATAAGGGAGCGCATCCCCGTATGGGTGCCACGGACGTATGTCCGCTCATCCCGATCGCGGGTATTACGCTCGAGGAGTGCGCCGAGCTGGCCCGTCAGTTGGCCAAGCGCATCGCCGACGAGTTGCATGTGCCGACCTATTGCTACGAGGCGGCTGCCTTTACGCCGGAGCGCCGCAACCTGGCCGTATGTCGTGCCGGTGAGTACGAGGCGCTGCCCGAGAAGATGAATCACGAAGGCAAAGCTCCCGATTTCGGCGACCGTCCCTTCGACGAGGGCGTAGCACGCACGGGTGCCACCGCCGTAGGTGCACGCGACTTCCTGATCGCCGTGAACTACAACCTGAACACCACTTCGACGCGTCGCGCCAACGCCATCGCGTTCGACGTGCGCGAAAAGGGCCGTCCGGTACGCGAAGGCAATTCGCCCGTAGGCAAACCCTTGAAGGACGAGAACGGCAAGACCATCATGAAGCCCGGTACGCTGAAGGCTACCAAGGCGATCGGCTGGTTCATCGACGAGTACCAGATCGCCCAGGTTTCGATGAATATCACCAATATTTCCGTTACGCCGCTCCACGTGGCTTTCGACGAGGTTTGCCGCGCCGCCAACGCACGCGGTGTGCGTGTGACCGGTACCGAGATCGTCGGCCTGATTCCGAAGCGCACGTTGATCGAGGCGGGCCGCTATTTCCTGAAGAAGCAGGAGCGTTCGACCGGTATTTCCGAGGAGGAGATCATCCGTATCGCCATCAAGTCGATGGGTCTGGACGAGTTGAAGCCGTTCAAACCGGAAGAGAAGGTGATCGAATACCTGATCGAAGCGGACAATAAGAAGAAGAAACTGGTCGATCTGACCTGCACCGGCTTCGCAGAGGAGACCGCCAGCGAGTCCCCGGCTCCGGGCGGCGGTTCGATTTCCGCTTACATGGGTGCGCTGGGCGCTGCCCTGGGTACGATGGTCGCCAACCTGTCGTCGCACAAACCCGGCTGGGACGCACGTTGGGAGGAGTTCTCCGACTGGGCGGACAAAGGCCAGAAGCTGATGACCGAGTTGCTGCACCTGGTCGATGAGGATACCGAAGCGTTCAACCGGATCATGAACGTATTCTCGATGCCGAAGGGTACCGACGAGGAGAAAGCTGCCCGTAGCGCCGCATTGCAGGAGGCTACGCTCTACGCTACGCAGGTGCCTCTGCGTACGATGCAGACCTCGTTCAAGGTGTTCGAAATCGTGAAGGCGATGGCCGAACAGGGAAATCCCAATTCGGTAACCGACGCCGGCG
>OLZV01001032.1_pt1 | contig 10714 bp, 10 predicted proteins | sample 1644531 | NCBI WGS metagenome assembly OLZV01 (sample SAMEA103958115, study PRJEB25191) | human gut metagenome | biome: human-associated habitat [ENVO:00009003]; feature: intestine environment [ENVO:2100002]; material: feces | place: Germany | collected 2013/2015
CCTTGCTGGGGTCCTTGCCGGAGAAGGCACCGCCGCCGTGACGGGCATAGCCGCCGTAGGTGTCCACGATGATCTTGCGGCCGGTCAGGCCGGTGTCACCCTGCGGGCCGCCCACAACGAAGCGGCCGGTGGGGTTGATGTAGTACTTGGTGTTCTCGTCCAGCAGCTCGGCGGGGATGGTGGCCTTGATGACCTTTTCCATCACGTCTGCCCGCAGCTGCTCCATGCTCACGCTCTCACTGTGCTGGCTGGAGATGACCACAGCATCCACACGCACGGGCTTGTTGTTCTCATCGTACTCCACAGTGACCTGACTCTTGCCGTCCGGACGCAGATAGTCCATCTCGCCGTTCTTGCGCACCTCGGTCAGGCGCTTTGCCAGCTTGTGAGCCAGACTGATGGGCATGGGCATCAGCTCCGGGGTCTCATCGCAGGCATAGCCGAACATCATGCCCTGATCGCCTGCACCGCCCACCTGATCGTTGGTGCCCAGTGCGATGTCGGGGCTCTGGCCGTCGATGTTGGAGATGACGGCACAGGTGTCGGCATCGAATCCGAACTTTGCGCGGGTGTAGCCGATATCGGCCACGACCTCGCGGACGATCTTCTGGAAATCGACATAGCAGTTGGTGGTGATCTCGCCCATGATGTGGACAAGGCCGGTGGATGCGCAGGTCTCGCAGGCCACGCGGGCATTGGGGTCGTGGGTCAGGATCTCGTCCAGAATAGCATCCGAGATCTGGTCGCAGATCTTGTCGGGATGTCCTTCGGTGACGGACTCAGAAGTAAACAGGTGTCTTGCCATTTGTTTTGCCTCCTAATTTTTTACAGCAGGGTGTGTATTTCTTGCTCCAACATTCCGTTCAAGCTTTTTTGCGCGAAAAATAAAAGCGCCCAGAGCCCGAAAGCTCTGAGCGTTGCACTCTTATCTCTCGGTTTCCCGCAGGATTTGGCACCTTACGCTCACGCGCAGGTTGTCGGGCTTCACAGGGCCTGTCCCCTCAGCCGCTCTTGATAAGTCGGTATTCAGTTGGTACGTTGAATATTCTATCATTGCTTCGTCAGATTGTCAAGAAGAGTATCACTCTTTTTATACATTCTTCCAATTTTGATGAAGCTTTTGCGGCTTTTGGGGTTCCAAAAAAGAAAAAGCACAGCCTCAGCCGTGCCTTTTCCATAAAGTTTGCTCAGTAGCCCTTTGCCTGTTCGCCGTTCAGGATCTTGACGGCACGGGAGGTGCCCAGACGGTCGGCCCCCAGCGCAAGGAAGGTCTCCATATCCTCCACGGTGGAGATGCCGCCGGCAGCCTTGACCTTGCAGCGGCCATGCACGCCCTTGACCATCAGCTCCACATCGTGGAAGTTGGCACCAGCAGTGGAGAAGCCGGTGCTGGTCTTGATGTAGTCAGCGCCTGCCTCGCAGACGATATCGCACATCTTTTCCTTTTCTTCATCGGTCAGCAGGCAGGTCTCGATGATGACCTTCAGGATCTTATCGCCCACCGCCTGCTTCACGGCGCGGATATCCTCGCGCACGGCATCGTACTCCTTGTTCTTCAGGCGGCCGATGTTGATGACCATGTCCACCTCGGCAGCGCCGTTCTCGATGGCAGTCTTTGCCTCAAAGGCCTTGCTGGCGGTGTCCATGGCACCCAGAGGGAAGCCCACCACGCAGCACACCGGGATACGGCCCGCCATATACTCCACCGCCTGCTTCACATAGCAGGTGTTGATGCAGACGGATGCGGTGTGGTTTGCAATGGCTTCGTCGCACAGGGTCTGGATCTGGGGCCAGGTAGCCTCCGGCTTCAACAGAGTATGATCGACATGGGAGAGAATTTCTTCACGATTCATCTTGTTTCCTCCGTTTTACTTGCTGGCACGGCGCACCTTTGCCATGCCGACAGCACTCAGGGCAATTGCAGTTGCAGAGACCGTTGCACCAATGATGCCCAGTACCAGACCCGAGACCAGAAATGCAAAACCTTTCAGACCACGCTTCATAAAACCGTACCTCCTAAATGTTTTGATTGGTAGAACCTTACTTTTTCTTAAAAATGATCAGCTTGCTGAACACATAGTTCAGCACGATCACCAGTACATTGGAAAACACCTTCACGGCAAGGCCCCACAGTGCCTGCGCATTGTAGCGGCTGGTAACGAAAATCGCCGTGGGGCCGTCTGCACCGCCGATGACGGCAATAGCGGCAGAGCCATCCGTGACCCCCGCCGGTGTGCCTGCATAGGAGGCTGCCATCTGGATGGCCGTATCCGGGCCAAGCCAGTGGGCCACCACGCTCAGCACCCCCTGCATCAGCTCGTCCATCAGCGCTGCACCCTGCGCAGCCAGCAGATTGCCCAGCACCAGCATGATCGCCGTGTCCAGCAGCATCGTACCCAGACGGCAGGTGACAAAGGTGCCAAACTCTTTTGCCATGGCCTTGCCGGTAGTCTTGCTGCGGAACACAAAGGCGCGGTTGGTGGCGTAGGCGAACAGGATGCACAGGATGTTATCCAGCACATTGCCCCAGCTGTTGGCGGCAGTGTAGCCGAACAGCTTGTTGAACAGCGCATACAGCACAATGTTCAGCAGGGTGCACAGCACGCCGAAAACCAGATAGCTCAGCACTTCCCAGTGCTTCTTGATCCATTTTACCATAAAATTATGTCTTTATTGTATTTTTCCGCCATTTGGGAAGGAAAATCATTTTTTATTATAAAAACAGCCCCGCCGCCGTTTTCCCGGCAACGGGGCTGTTGATCGCATTGTGTCAGAAGCTTTTCTTCCGAACGAGGGGCTGATTACTCAGCGTCGTTCAGCAGAGCCTTCATGGACAGGCTGATGCGCTTCTTGTCGAAGTCAACATCCAGCAGCTTCACATCGACCATATCGCCGACCTTCAGTACGTCGGAGACCTTCTCAACGCGGTCATTGCTGATCTCGCTGATGTGGACCAGACCGTCGATACCCGGCAGGATACGGACGAATGCACCGAACTTGGTCAGGGACACGACCGGAGCATGGAAGGTGCTGCCGATGGGGTAGTTGTTCTTCAGCTGCTCCCAGGGGTTGTCCTCAGCCTTCTTGTAGCCCAGAGAGACCTTGTGGTTCTCGGTGTCGATGTCCTTCACATACACCTCGATGGTGTCGCCAACGGAGACGACCTCAGAGGGATGCTTGATGCGGTTCCAGCTCAGCTCGCTGATGTGGCACAGGCCGTCCACACCGCCGATATCGACGAATGCACCGTAAGAAGTCAGGCTCTTGACAACGCCGGTGTAGGTCTTGCCCACCTCAACGTTTGCCCAGAACTCTTCACGCTTTGCCTTGTTCTGCTCAGCGGTCACCTTGTTGATGCTGCCGACGATCTTGCGGCCGGAGCACTCGGTGACAACCAGCTGAACGTGCTGGCCAACCAGAGCAGTGTAGTCCTCGTCACGGCGCATCGTAGCCTGAGAACGGGGAACGAACACCTTAACACCCTTGACGTTGACGACAACGCCGCCCTTGTTGAACTCGGTGACATCGCCCTCGACGACCTCGCCGGACTCAGCGGCCTTAGCGATCTCTTCCATGCCCTTGCGAGATGCGAGCTTCTTGCGGGAGAGCTGGATGACGCCATCCTGATCCATAACCTTCTCGACGATGAGGTCCAGCTCATCGCCAACCTTCACCAGGTCTTCGACCTTGGCGGAGGAATCATCGGTCAGCTCGCTCAGCTTGACAAAGCCGGTCTGCTTGGCTCCGATATCCACCTGGATCTCGTTGGCAGAGATGCTGGTCACGATTCCTTTCACAATACTGCCTGCATGAACACGCTTCTCCTCGGATGCGTTCAGCATCTCCTCGAAGCTCATGCTGTCATTGATTTCTGCGCTCATACTGTTAAGTACCTCCTCAATAATAGACGATGGCGTTGAAGCCCCGGCTGTCACGCCCGCCACTTTAACATCTGCAAACCATTCCGGCCGAAGTTCGCTCGCTGTCTCGACCGTTACGGCACGCGTGTGTTTTGCGGCGACCTGTACCAGCTTTTGGGTATTGGAAGAATGATGACCGCCAATGACAACAATGATGTCGCATTGTTGGCTGAGGTCTTCCGCTTCCTGTTGCCTCGCCCACGTCGCATTACATATTGTATCAAAAATTCGGGCGTTTGTATAGGCTTTTTTGAGAAACTCCGAACTTTCTTGCCATTTTGTTACCTGAAATGTGGTCTGTGCAACTGCAAACAGGGGTTTTTGCGGGTCAGAGGGGCCTTTCCACGCCTTCAATTCGGCCAGATCGGCAAAAACGAACACCTCTCCGCGGGTGTGACCCACGATTCCCTGCACCTCCGGGTGGGTCTTATCGCCCGCCACCAGCAGCACTGCCCCGGCTTTTTCGGCCTCGGCGGCGATGCGCTGGATCTTCTGCACAAAGGGACAGGTGGCGTCGTGGTAAGGGATGCCGCGCGACTCCAGCTCGTCGTAGATGCTGCGGGGCACCCCGTGGCTGCGGATGACCACCTCGCACCCGGCGGGCACATCCTGCACGGTGTCCACTACCTGTGCACCCTTGCGCCGCATATCCTCCACCGCCTGCGGGTTGTGGATCAGCGGGCCCAGCGTAGCGACCCTGTGCCCCTCTGCCAGAAGTCCATAGGTCAGCTCCACGGCGCGGTTGACGCCAAAGCAGAACCCCGCCGTTTTGGCAACTCGGATCTCCATCTTTTACGCTCCCATCTTTTCCCACGCATCCAGCAAAGCCTGTTTGTTGGCACGCAGCTTTTTGGTATCCCGCCGGCCTTCCATGGCAAACTGGGCGGCAGGCATGGGCTCGCCGTAGATCACCCGCACTCTGCAGAACAGATGCATTTTTCCGTCCGGCGTATCGTACAGGATGCGGCAGGGCACCACATCCACCCCGGCTCCCGCCGCAATGACGAACAGGCCGCTCTTGGGCGGCAGAAGCTTTCCGTCCTTTTCGCGGGTGCCCTCCGGGAAGATGAGCAGGGTCTTGCCGTTTTTGCAGGCCTCAACGGTCTGCTCGATGGCAGCCATCTCATCCTTTGTGCCGCGCACGCACACCGCGCCGCAGCACCGGAAGAACCATGTCAGGAAGCCGTTGATCTCGAACAGTTCCTTCTTGGCAAATACGACCATCCGCCTGCTCCACCGGGTGACCACAATAAACACCGGGTCGATGGCGGAAACATGGGTCGGCGCAAGGATGCAGCCTTTGGTCTGCACCTTTTTCAGGTTCTCGCGGCCCTCTACGCGGATACGGAAACCGATGTGCCACAGGATCCATGCAAAGGGTACTAAGATGTAATATAATATCATAGTGTCGTTTTATTCCTTAAATTTATACGATTCTCGGTTTCACAAGCAGGCCGAAACCGGACAATGCAGCAGTTTTTGAAAATGTCATTTTTCGATACAGCTTTTCTGGTGAAAGCGTGTTCTGGAAACGACCGCAGTCGTTTCCAGAGCACAAGAAATAAAATAAGCTTCCGATCAATATGCCCAGAGCGAAGCGGAGGGCATTTTAAATCGTTCAGCCTGCCCTCTCCGCAATGATCTTCTTCATGGCGGCAAGGCTCTGCTCGAAGTCCAGCTCCGAGGTATCCAGCAGCACGGCGTCCTCCGCCTGCTTCAGGGGTGCGGCGGCACGGTGGGTGTCCTGATAGTCCCGCTGCTTCACATCGGCCAACACCTCTTCATAGGGAGTATCGATGCCCTTGGCCTGATACTCCTTCCAGCGCCGGGTGGCGCGGGCTTCCGGCGTGGCGGTGAGGAAGATCTTCACCGTAGCGTCCGGCAGCACCACCGTGCCGATGTCCCGGCCGTCCATCACCACGCCCCGCTGCCGGCCCATCGCCTGCTGCATGGCCACGAGTTTTTCGCGTACCTGGCGGATCGAGCTGACGCGGCTCACGCAGTTGCTCACTTCGATCGTGCGGATGCGTCCTTCCGCCCGGTCGCCATTGACGTATATGTCGCTCGCACCCCGTTCGGGGTTGAAGCGAAAGTCGATCGAGATGTCGTCGAGCAGGGCGATCACCTTCTCTTCGTCCACGATGCCCGAAACGATGGCGCCGTGTTCGAGCGCATAGAGCGTTACGGCGCGGTACATGGCCCCCGTGTCGATGAAGATATATCCCAGCTTGGCTGCGATGGTTTTGGCGAAGGTGCTTTTGCCGCACGAGGAGAATCCGTCGATGGCTATGATGATCTTTTTAGGCTTGGAGCATTCCATGGGGGATGAGGTTGAAGAAGGTGGATAAAATCGTATAGACGCCGAGTACTCCGATAATAATGCCGGCCACATGGTTGATCGTGAGCATGTGGCGGGGGCGGAAGCGGCGCCGGAAAAGGTTGATCAGGAAAGCCAGGGAGGTCCACCAGAGGATAGCGCCTCCGAAGAATCCTACGATGACGAGAAATCCCCGTCCCAGGCCGGCGACGTCGAAGGTTTCGATCGTCGAAATTTTGAAAACTGCGAAGAAAGTCAGGATATAGGGAATGACCAGCACGAAATTGGCGATCGTAAGGCCGAAAATCGAAGCGAAGTCCTGCGTAAGGCTGGTCTTGCCGGCCCGGTTGCGGCGGATCTGCGGTACCGGGTTCTGAAAGAAGATATAGACGCCTACGATGACTACGAAGATGCCGGCGATTACGCGCAGCAACTGGTTGTATTGGTCGATCTGGGCCTGAAGCATCGAGTAGCAGAAATAGGCGATCATCGCCATCGTCGTATCGGCGGCGGCTACGCCGAGCCCCGACACGATACCCGAGCGGCGGCTTTTGCTGAGGGTCCGCTGGATGCACAGAACGGCCACCGGTCCTACCGTGATCGACGCGGCGACGCCGACGCAGAATCCGCGCAGCAAAATCTCGATGATTTCCAGATACATGCTCTTTCTTGCAGGTTTTCTTCGCAAAGATACGAAAACTAACTTAAAATTCGGCCCGGTTTCGGAAAAAGGGCGGAAAAGAGGGTCGAAAGGAGAATCGTTGTTCTATAATGTTGATAAGTTCTCCATAACTTTGCCTTCTCGGGTCGGGAGAGGGATCGAAAAATGGATAATTTTGTCCATACACGCTAAAAATTCAATACTATGGCAGAAAATCAAAAAATGGAGATAGATCTGGGCGAGGACGTAGCTCAGGGTAATTACATCAATCTGGCGATCATCGCGCATTCGGTTTCGGAATTTATCATCGACTTTGCGACGGTCCTTCCCGGTGTGCCGAAGGCCAAAGTCAAGAGTCGTGTGATCCTGACTCCGGAACATGCCAAGCGCCTGCTGCTCTCCCTGCAGGAGAACATTACCCGCTATGAAAGCAATGTGGGGAAAATCGAAATACCGGCTCCGCAGCGCCATTCTCCCGGCGATTTTCCGCTGGGCGGAGGTCCCAAGATCGGAGAGGCTTAAAGTCCGGTATTTCCGGTCGGCTGGTGCGGGACGGGCGGTTGTTTTGCCGAAGCCGTGAAACAAGAGAAGGCCGGCCGGGAAGAGGCGGACGAAGGCGCGACAGTTTTTGCAGCTGGGTCGGCAGTGCCGGCCACGATTGAAAAGCCGGAAGGAAATATTTCCTTCCGGCTTTTAGGTAATGGCTTTCGCCAAAGGTGATTTAGGGTTTATTCGAGCACTTCGGCGACGACGAAATTGCTGCCTCCGATGAAGATCATGTCCTCCTCCGAGGCCATTTCCCGTGCCCGGGCCAATGCCCCGCTCACCGTGTCGGCCACTTCGCCCCGAAGACCGTATGCAGCCGCTTTTTCAGCCAGCTTGCCGGCCGGAAGCGCCCGTTCGTTGCCGGGCTGCGTGAAGATATAACGGGCCTCTTTGGGAAACAGAGGCAGTACGCTCGAGAGGTCTTTGTCATTGACGAATCCCAGTACGCAGTAGAGGTCGCGGTGGGGGGTTGCGGCCAACTGTTCCGCAACGTAGCGGATGCCGTGGGCGTTGTGTCCCGTATCGCAGATCGTGAGAGGTTTGTCGCCGAGCTTCTGCCACCGGCCTTGCAGGGCCGTGCCCGAAGCGACGGTGCGCATGCCTTCCGTGAGCGCGCGCAGGCTGATCGTCAGCGGGGTTTCCTGGTGCAGCAGGTCGATGACGGCGATTGCCGTCAGTATGTTGTGTACCTGGTAATTGCCCGTAAGGTCCAGTTCCAGGTTGAAAACTTTGTTGTCGCGGTGGCGCTGGATGCTGAATTTCTGGAAATCCCCTTCCGTCGAATGGTTGATGCACGCGAAATCGTTTTCGGCATAGACGATTTTGGACATCATGGCCGTTGCCGCCTGGTCGAAGACGTGGTTGTATTCGTCGCTCTTCTCGCCGATCACGACCGGGATGCTTTTTTTGATGATTCCCGCTTTCTCGGCTGCGATTTTGGGAAGCGTGTCGCCCAGCAGGGCCATGTGGTCGAGTCCGATGTTGGTGATGACGCTCACGATCGGGATGATGAGGTTGGTGGCGTCCAACCGTCCGCCCAGTCCCGTTTCGATGACGGCGACCTCGACGTCGCTTTGGTCGAAGTAGTCGAAGGCGAGGGCCGTGGACATCTCGAAGAACGAGAGTCCGAGCTCCTTCATGCAGTCGTAGTGTTTGTCCACGAAGTTCACGACTTTCTGCTTGGGGATCATCTCTCCGTCCACGAGGATCCGTTCGCGGAAATCGCGCAGGTGAGGCGAGGTGTAGAGCCCCGTGCGGTAGCCCGCCTGCTGGAGTACCGAGGCGAGCATGTGCGACACGGAGCCTTTGCCGTTGGTGCCGGCCACGTGGATCGTGAAATAGTTGCGCTGGGGATTGCCCAGGTGCTTGCAGAATGCGGTGATGCGTTCCAGTCCGGGTTTATAGGCTTCGGGCCCCTTCTCCTGGTACGAAACGAGCGATGAAAATAGGAATTCGAGCGTTTGGTTGTAATTCATAATGCAAAAGTTCCGGCCCCCTCCGGATTTATGCGGGTCTTGTTAGCGGTCGTATGTCTGTTCCGGTTACTTCACCAGATGGTTTTTCTTCTTGATCCGATAGGCGATGTAATAGAGGATGCAGAGTCCCATGAGGAGCTCCGAAATTCGTCCCAGGTAGTCGCCGTATCGGGTGTAAAAAGTCAGTTCGCTGTTGAGTTCGACCTCTCCGGTGAGGATGCCGCGACGGTCCCAGCCCAGCTTTTGCTGCACGTCCCCGCGCGTGTCGATGAATCCCGAAGTGCCGGTGTTGGCGCTGCGGGCGATGGCCCGGCGGTGTTCGACGGCCCGCAGGCGGGCGATCGAGAAGAGGTGTTTGTGACCGGGCGTGTCGCCCCACCAGCCGTCGTTCGACGAGATCAGCAGGGCTCTGGCTCTCTCGCGTACGAATCCGCCGTAGAAGTTGCCGTAGAGCCCTTCGTAGCAGATCGGGGTTCCCACGCTCACGCCGTTATGAACGAATGCCGGACCCGGTTCCCCCACGCCGAGTTGCCCCACCGTGCCGCCCAGGTCGATCACCAGGAATTTGAGGGCCTTGAAGATCCAGGTCGGAGTGCTTTCGACGCCGATTACCAGCCGGCCCTTGTGGTGGATCGGGAGGCAGGCGGTCGTGTCGATGCCGAGCGTCGAGTTGAATTTGTCGTAAAAAGCTCCCCGTTCGTTTTGACGGGCGGTTTCCGTCTGTTCCTCCGGCGGATAATAGACGATGGTTTCGGCTCCTGTGACGATCATCGCACCGGAAGATTTTTCGCGCAGGATCTCTCTTATTTTCGTAACGACCGGAGCCTGCGGCAGATAGCGCTCGTCGTAGGCGTAGGGCCAGACCGTTTCGGGCAGTACGATGAAGTCGGAGCCTGCGGGAGCCTCTTCGATCATCGAGAGCAGCAGCCTTTCCTGCATCTGCTCCGTTCCCGCAGCGAATTTGTCGTAACAGTCGATGTTGGGCTGCACTACGGATACCGTGACCGAGCCTTCATCGGGTGCTTCGTAACTCCAGAAAATGCCCAGCGAAACGAGAATCGGAAGGAGTACGACCGCTCCGGCCCAGGTCCAGGCTTTTGCGTCGCGCCGACGGCGCCAGGCCTCGTAAATCAGGATATTCGAGAGAAGCACCCAGAGCGTACCGCCGAAGATGCCCGTGTATTCGTACCATTGCACGGCCCACACTTCGTGCGAGAATCCGTTGCCCAGCAGCAGCCAGGGCCAGGAGAAGTCGCCGGTCGTGTACCAGTACTCCGTGGCGATCCAGCCTGAAACGAGCAGCGTGTAGGCCAATGCCTTCGGTCCCTTTTTCGAAACCGTATGGAAGAGCATGAAGGCGACCATGTTCAGGAAAGACGAGGCGATCGTCGCGGCGAAAGGGCCTACGGGAGTGGCCAGCCAGATCCACCAGATCGTAGAAACATTCCAGAGTACGAAGGTGAGGAGCGCCCAGCCGAAAACTTTCCACCACGAGCGGCGGGAAGCGTCGTACGAATCGCTGATCCAGAGCAGCGGCACCAATCCGAACAGGAGGGTGAATCCCGTTCCTCCGAGCCATCCCGGCGAGAGCAGGAGGGTCGAGCAAAGTACCGCAGCGAATTTGCGCCCCATAGAAGTTATTAATTTCTGGCGACAAAAGTAACGAAAGCCCTGCATATTTCAAAAAATATAGAATATGAATTCCTTCTTTGCGGAATATGCCGCTGATTCTCGAAACAGCCGACGAATCGCGTTGGGCGGAGGAGATCGCGGAATTAAAACGGTTTTCGGAAGA
>OLZV01001033.1_pt1 | contig 10713 bp, 9 predicted proteins | sample 1644531 | NCBI WGS metagenome assembly OLZV01 (sample SAMEA103958115, study PRJEB25191) | human gut metagenome | biome: human-associated habitat [ENVO:00009003]; feature: intestine environment [ENVO:2100002]; material: feces | place: Germany | collected 2013/2015
CGACATAGGAGGCCAGCAGCGCCAGCGCCGTCAGCGCCGCGGAACCGATGGCGAAGCCCTTGCCCATTGCGGCGGTCGTGTTGCCGACGGCGTCGAGCTTGTCGGTTATCTCGCGGACATGGGGATCAAGGCCGCTCATCTCGGCGATGCCGCCGGCGTTATCGGCGATGGGACCGTAAGCGTCCACGGCCACGGTGATGCCGGGAAACTTTCTCTTTATCTGGAGAGGTTCGTCGCCATATTCCTTGACCTTCCCGTCCTTCTCGACCAGCTGGAAGCCGCCGCTGTTGCGCTTGTGTCCCCTCGACAGGACAGCGATGTTGCGGAACGCCCAGTCGTCGCTCCGCAGCAGGGTGCGCAGGATCATCTCGGTGTGCGGAGTCTTGCCTGTGCCGCCCGCCGTGATGTTGCCGACGCAGATGGTCGGTACCTCACAGGTGCCGACTTTGAAGATGCCGTGGTCGTAGCAAGCGTGCCTCAGCTTCAGCGTCAAATAATATGGTGCAAGAAGAATCTTGTCAAGCATAGACTGCAAAGATACAAAAAATCATAAGCCATAGACGCTGTTCGCCTCTGAAATTTCAGTGTTTCCCCACTTTTCGGCTATATATTCCAAAATCTTGAACACTTCCGCCGGGTCATTCTCCGTCACGAGCCGCATTCTGGTCTCCTTGAAGTCGGGCAGTCCTTTGAAATAGCAGGACAGGTGGCGGCGCATCTCATAAACTCCGGTCGGCACGCCCTTGAGGTCCAGCGACAGGCGCATCTGCCTTTTCGCAAGCTCGACCCGCTCCCTCACCCCAAGCGGCGGAAGTTCCTCTCCCGTGGCAAGGAAGTGCTTGATTTCCTTGAATATCCAAGGATGGCCGAAGGACGCTCTGGCCACCATTATCCCGTCCACGCCGTAGCGGTCGAACGCCTCCTTCGCCTTCCGGGGCGAGTTGATGTCGCCGTTACCTATTATAGGAATATGCATCCTCGGGTTCCGCTTGACCTCCCCGATGAGTGTCCAGTCGGCCTCGCCCTTGTACATCTGGCAGCGGGTCCGACCGTGGATCGTGAGTGCCTTGATGCCCGTGTCCTGAAGCCTCTCGGCCAGTTCCACGATGATCTTGCTGCCCTCGTCCCAACCGAGGCGGGTCTTGACCGTGACCGGCTTGCCGACGGCCTCTACTATCCGTTTCGTGATCATCACCATCTTGTTGGGGTCCTTCATCATCCCCGAGCCAGCTCCACGGCCAGCGATCTTGCTCACAGGGCAGCCGAAATTGATGTCGATCACGTCGCATCCGTGTCCGCCCACAAGTTCCGGGGCGTGGTCCGCCATCTTCGCGGCCTCGACCATCGCGTCAGGGTCGCTTCCGTAGATCTGGATTCCGACCGGGGCCTCGTCGTCCGAAGTCTTGAGCTTGGCGTAGGCCTTCTTGGCGTCCCGGATCAGACCCTCGGACGGAATGAACTCAGTGTAGACCATGTCCGCTCCCTGCTCCCTGCATATCCCTCTGAAGGAAGCGTCTGTCACATCCTCCATCGGAGCCAGAAGCACGGGCCTTACTCCAAGATCTATGTCGCCTATTGTCATAATGTCGTTATTCTTTGACTTTATTTCCGATTGGCATTTTCCTTGCGGAAAGATGCCAAATATCTGCAAAATTACTACTTTTGCATGATAGTATAAAGAATTAATTCAGTTAACAAGTATTATGAAAGAGATAAAGACAATCGGAGTTTTGACGTCAGGCGGAGACGCTCCGGGAATGAATGCGGCCATCAGGGCCGTGACCCGCGCGGCGATCTACAACGGATGGAAGGTTATGGGTATCTATCGCGGCTACGAAGGTCTCATCAACGGTGATTTCAAGGAACTTACGACAGAAAGTGTCAGCAACACCATCCAGAGGGGCGGAACGATTCTGAAGACCGCCCGCAGCGAGGAGTTTATGACGGTGGAAGGACGCAAGAAGGCCTACGACAATCTCGTGAAGTTCGGAGTTGACGCGTTGATCGTTATCGGAGGCAACGGATCCCTTGCGGGGGCGCAGGATTTCGCCCGGGAATATGACATCCCGATCATCGGTCTGCCAGGCACGATTGACAATGACCTTTACGGCACGGACTCCACAATCGGTTATGACACGGCGCTTAACACCATCGTCGAGTGTGTGGACAAGATCCGTGACACGGCGACATCCCACGACCGCATATTCTTTGTCGAGGTGATGGGCCGTGACGCCGGTTTCCTCGCTCAGAACTCAGCCATCGCCGCAGGTGCCGAGGCCGCCATCATCCCTGAGGACCAGACCGACATCGACCAGCTTGAGAAGTTCATCAGCCATGGCTGCCGAAAGAGCAAGAACAGCTCCATCGTGCTCGTCTCCGAAAGCCCGAAGGACGGGGGAGCGATGCACTACGCCGAAAGGGTGAGGAAGGAGTATCCTGAATATGATGTCCGTGTCACCATCCTGGGCCATCTCCAGCGTGGAGGATGCCCTTCCGCCTACGACAGGATCCTCGCCAGCCGCCTCGGCTACGCCAGCATCGAGGCTCTGCAGGAGGGCCAGCGGAACATCATGGTCGGTGTCTCCAACAACGAGATTGTTTACGTTCCTGTCGGAAAGGCCATCAAACTGGATAAACCGATCGACAAGGAACTCATCAACGTTCTGGCCGTCCTGTCCATTTAGCCTCCTTCGCAGCGTTCCGCTCAAGGCCGGGACGCTGTTCTTTTTGTCATTGTCTCCTTTTGGGCACTCTGTGGGCTGCGTGGCAGATAAAAGGTTGAATATTAATCAGATAAACATTGACCTTGTGCTGATTATGGCACAAGGTCAATGTTTTTATTGTTGACAGTCAGCTATTTAAGTGCCACGCCCCTGTATGTCACCGCATGGCACTTCATGGCAGGATGCATTCTCTTTTTTTAGAATGAATATGTCCGGCTGTGCTTGTTTTACGAACTGTAATGGAAGTTCCGGTGGCGGTGAGGCCGCGGCGGCCATTCACCCGGACAGGGCGCTCGAAGCGTGTAGGCCGCCATATTCATACATAACACACAACTATTGAGGCATCTGTGCTCCGTACCCCGGCATCGCACCGAAGAGCAGGAGCGCCTTCTCCCAGTTGTAGCGGTTGGCGTACATCGTGACCTTGGAGGTCATTGTGCCGATCTGGTTCATGCCGAGCGCCGAACGGAAGGTGTTCACCGCCGAATTCGGGTTGTGCTGCATCTCAGCCGTGTAAGATGCGTTGAGGAAACCTTTCAGGTAAGCCTCGTCAATCTTGCCCTTGAATATGTTCGCGTCCTGAACCGTCGTGTTGCCGCTCTCGGAGTCGATGTATTCAACGTCAGAGAAATCGGCGCTGCTGATGTTGATGAAATTGCCGCCGCCAGGGATAGAAAGGTCGCCCATCCTGTTGAGGAAGAACACGTTGTTCTCCACAACAGTGTTGCGGGTGGCCTCACGGTTCTTGTCGCTGTCGATGTGCGTGTAGTCAAGCGCCGTGAACATCGAGCAGCCAAAGATGTTGTTGGCCAGATAGCAATCCGTGCCAGGCTGGAAACGGAAGCCATAGCCCATGGTCTCAAGGTTCTGCTTGAACGACCACATGAACAGCACCGTGTTGTTGGTGAAGTCAATCCTGGAATTCTCCTTCGAATCCGAGCCGCGGGCATCCATAGCCTCCATCCTGCAGTTCACGAATATGTTGTTGTCAATCGTCAGGCTACCCCTGAAAAGGCCAAGGATCACATGGTTAGGGGCGTTGATGAACGCACAGTCGTGAACGGTCAGATCCACGTTCGAGTTGTTCAGGTAAAGGATGCAGGTCTCTTTCGTGAAGGTCTCCAGGTTGGAGAGATCCGCGCCGCCCATTCCCTTGGATCCGATAGGGTTCATCTTTGGGGTCTCCACACCTTCCGGCTGTCCCTTCTGTTCCTCGTCTTTGCCGGCATAGTAAGAGATCGAGTTGCCGCGGTCGAAGATGATACCGTCGAACAGCACGTCCGGATTCCTGTACTCAAGATTGTTGCTGTACTTGGCCACATTGACCTCCAGCTGAACAGTAGGAGCCTTGGCGCTGCCGTTGGACTCAGGAGTAGGCTGGATCAGTGTGCGATAGGTCAGGATGTCGCGGGCGGTGAAGTCCTCGTTGAAACCGCCATAGATGTAGACTGGCTTGCGGACGAAGATGTTTCCCGAGCGGAGCATGCCGTAATAGTTGCCCGCGGCCACATAGACAGTGGCTCCGGCAGGAGCGATGTCCAAAGCCTTCTGCAGATTCTTCACAGGAGTCTGAGGGCTGAGGCCGTCGTTCTTGTTGTTGCCGGCCTCGCTGACATAGTAGATGGTGCCGCCGGAGTTGCCGGCCACTGATCCATTGCCAGCCACGGCTCCGCCGCCTGCAGCCGAACCTTTACCGACAGTCGGAGCGTGTCCCTTCCCGGAACGTCCTCTTCCCGCGTTGGTCACTCCCTTCTCAATGGCGTCCTCCGCTTTGTCCAATGTCTTCTGGATAGCCCTGTCAGCGCCCATGGTAGTCCTGGTCTTGACCGCGTTCTTGGCACGCTTGCCGATCTGGTTCAAGACGCTCTGCCCCTGGGCCGGAGCGCTCAAGGATAATGCGAGAGCAAAGGCCAGAGCCAGGCCAAACGCTTTCCTCATGTTTGATAGAATTTTCATAATTTGTTAATTTTATGCTATTTGATAATTATCATTACACGTAAGTAACCCTACCAGACCTTTCACGCTGTCTGCACCTTTTTCTTTCCGCGCGCAAGGAAGATGACCAGCGCTACGGCGATCACGATCAGGGATATTCCCAGAACAGGTCTGTAGGCAAGCCAAGCGATGGCGATCACGATGAAGGACCAGGCGAAGCCGACAAGCGAGCAGACCAGACCGACACCGGCCCCGATGATGTTGGCGATGAACGGAACCACCTTGGCGAGAGTCTCGATGAAGCCGAAGATGCCCTTCAGACCTCCGATCACAAGGAATATACCCAGAATTCTGAGGATCCAGAGCCAGATCTTGTTGGCCGAGTGCTGACCCTCGTACATCTGGTCGGCGGACTTCACACCCATCTCAAGCACGCTGAAAGACTTGCCGTTCTTGGCCGTGAATGGCACGAACGTGTCGCCGCTGACCTGAGCCATAAGGGATACCTCTCCCGGAAGGACCTTTGTGAAGGTCACGCGCACATCACCGACCTGCGGAGTACCGGAATTGGAGCCGAAGCTGATCACATTGTTCTGAACCTTGACAGTAAGTGTGGTGTCTACCTGGCATTCCTCCTTGAACAGTTCGTTGGAGATCCTTTCGCTGTCCTTCTCAGAGAAGACATAAGGCTGATCGCCGGAAATGGATGAGATCTGGCTCTTTGTCAGGCGATAGGCTCCGAAGGAAACGTTCTCGGCGGTCTGTCTCAGATCGTCAATCGCGATTCTGATCCTGTTCGCCCCCTGATACTCAGGATCGTGGAAATTCTCTGACGCCACAGGGGAATTTACCCATTTCTTCTCATACGTGTAGGTCGTGACGGTCTCCTGGCCTCCACCGATCTTGTCCTTGGTCTGACTCTTGGAGTTCTCCACCCACTGATAGTACTCAACCTTTCTGTTGAACTTAACCGCGGTCACCCCTACTCCGAAATCGGAATCGATGAGCGAGTCGATGGTGGCGGTCATGCCCGTGGCATGGACAAGCTTGCCGTCGAACTGAGGGTCGATGGTGCCGATGTCCGTCATCTCGACCGTCACGCCGGCGGCCTCGTTGAGCATTTTGGTTGTCTTGACGGCTCTGCCTTCGTTCCACCAAAGGAGGATGGTGCCGACAATAAAGAGGAGGATACCTGAACCGATGCCTCCGAAGGATTTTTTCACGCGCTGACCATAGGTGGTCGTTGTTGTTTCTGTGTAAGCCATAGAAATAGTTTTAATAATTATGATTCTTTTGGTTTTATAGTAATCCTTAAAAAATAACTTGGTGATCTTTGATTGTCTTTTCGGTCTATATGTCTCTTCTCATCAGTCATGTGTCACCGGCACGCTCCTTCCTCCAAAAGACATCTATCCTCGAAAATGCCGCCAGATCTTTACCCTTATTTTTTAAGCTTGCATAAGTGTCGCAAAGTTAGCCGGTATGCCCCAAAAGAAATATGGCCAAAGAAATTCCGCTATTGTCCGATGTTGCCGTCCCGCCATTGCTTCGGAGTCGTGCCTGTGACTTTTTTGAACAAGGTTATGAAATATGACACATCGTTGATGCCGCAAAGCATGGCGACTTCGGAGACAGGCTTGTCCTTCTGTCCGCTTAAAATTTCCTTGGCCATCTCTATCCTGACCTCGGTCACCAGGGCGCTGCTGCTGCCACCGGTCTGGGTCTTGATCTGGCGGTTAAGATTCGACCTCGTGGTGCAGAGCACGGCGGCGGCCTCTTGAAGATCCACTTCCTTCCCTTCCATGATCTGCTTTCTGATCTCGGCCTTCAACGGCTCGACCACATCCCGCTCCGGAGTCTGAGACGGACGTGAGGCTGTATGCTTCCTTGCCGCGTCGAGTTTGGCCATCGTGTCGTCCAGGATGAATTTTATCGACTTGTTCCTCCGGGCGAGAAACCAGATCGCGAACGCCAGCAAGGCGATGGCTGCGATGCAACACCACAGAATCCGGCGCTTGGAGTTCAGATGATGGTCTCGCTCGCTGGTGATCTGCTCATTGCGGTAGCGGGCGTTATATTCATTGAGACCTTGATTCATCTCGCTGTTATAGAGAGAGTCCTTGATGTGTGTGTACAGCATCAGATGCTCTATGGCTTCATTGGAATTGCGGGGGGTCAAAGCCCTGCTTAGCCCGTAGTGCGAGTGGCTCTTGTTGTAAGCGTCCCCTTTCTCTGTGAATACTTTCAGCGCAGCCCGGAAATATTCGACAGCCTTCTCATGGTTCCCTTTTTGGAGACAGATGTCGCCCATCTGGTTGCAACTGATGGCCCATGACTGCATATTTCCGGCTTTCTCCAATTCTGGAAGTGCCTCAAGAAGAGATTTTTCCGCATCATCGTACCAGCCGAGGGCAATCTGCGCCGCCGCCATCTGCGACAGCCGGACCGCAGCCTTGTCTTCCAGCCCCATGGCCTTGTTGATGTCATAGGCGCGGCGGGAATATTCAAGGCTCTTCTCATCCTCGCCCATGCTGTGGTGGATCTCCGCAGCCATGCCGCAGCGCACAGCCAGTTTCAGCGAATCATTCCGCTTCTCACAGATGCGGATAGCCTCAAGAACGTATTTCACGCCCTCCGCCGGCTGCTTCGACGCAAGACAGATTCCAGCCAAGGTGTTCAATGAATATGTGATCCGCTCCTCATCCTGAAGCTCACGTCCCAGCGCAAGGGTCGCTTTCGCGTATTCCAGCGACTTATGAAAGTCTGACTTCCGGAAGTACGCTATGGAGAGGATGTTGTCGCAATCGCACTCTATTTCCTTGGCGGACACTTTACGGCTGAGGCTCAGCGCCTTGCTTGAATATTCAATGGATCTGTCATAATCCTGGATGTCATAGTACCATTCTCCCGCCCAGTACAAAGTCAGAGCCTTGACACTGTCCGCTTCGCTTCCTGGAATCAACTCGACAGTGTTCTCGGTGAATCCACTTTCGGCCAGATACCTAAAGAATGCTTCCGCTGTCCGAGCGGCTTGAGAGCCTTTTTGGTGATCGAATGCCGTTACAAGTGAGTCCACCACATTCTCCGAATATGCGGACAAGGTGAACAGAAGGAATATATTTGTCAGTACAATTCTTATTGGTGTCATTTTCAACTTTGTGGCTGAACCGGCGCCGGTGTGTCTGGCAAAATCGGCAGACAAATTTGGGGAAAATATCTGAATATTCCTACTTGTGTCCGCTTTCTCTTCAGTTTTTTCTGAAGCGACCGTCTCCGATGGCCCGGCGGATTCACCAACCTGACGGCCTCCGGTCACCAGGTTTGCCGAAGTCTGGCCGTAACCTATAAAAGAATAGGTTTGAATATTTCAGAAAAAATGCCTATATTTGCGGTCCCTATGTTGTGTAGGGATCGCAATATTTTATGTTAAACCATTAAAGATCAAGACAGTGGACACACTTAGCTACAAAACAGTCTCCTTGAACAAGGCTACTGTACAGAAAGAGTGGGTTGTCATCGATGCCACGGATCTGGCACTCGGACGTCTTGCCTCAAGGGTCGCTCTTGTCCTCCGTGGCAAGAACAAACCGGGATTCACCCCTCACGTTGACTGCGGTGACAACGTCATCGTCATCAACGCCGAGAAGGTCATCCTCAAAGGCAGCAAGATGACTGATCGTGTTTACGTTCGCTACACCGGTTATCCGGGCGGACAGCGTTTCACGACTCCGAAGGAGATCCTCGCGAAGAGACCTGCTGAACTCGTCAGGAGAGCAGTGAAGGGTATGCTCCCTAAGACCCGTCTTGGTGACAAGATCATAGGCAACCTGCACGTTTACGCAGGACCTGAGCATCCTCACCAGGCACAGAACCCTAGAGAAATTAAGTTGAACGAAATCTAACAGAGCAAATGGAACAGAAAAACGCCCTTGGAAGACGTAAATCAGCCGTAGCTCGTGTTTATCTCGCAGCTGGACAAGGCAATGTCACAATCAACGGCCGCAGTGTTGAGGAGTACTTCAAGACTGACGCTCTCCGTTACATTGTGAACCAGCCTTTCGCGGTTACGAAGACAGAAGGTCAGTTTGACGTGAAGGTTAACGTTGTCGGCGGCGGCACCAAAGGCCAGGCCGAAGCGATCAGACTCGGAATATCCCGCGCTCTCAGCGATCTGGATAGAGAGGCTTACCGCGCGGCTCTCAAGGCTGAGGGCTTCCTGACACGTGACTCCCGCGAAGTCGAGAGAAAGAAACCTGGTCAGCCGAGCGCACGTGCACGCTTCCAGTTCAGCAAGCGTTAGTCTTGTCTGGATTGTCAGCGGCATAAGCTGGTTTATGAAAAAGCACAGTCCGGTGCTTCAAATCCCGCGGACTTTTCGCTGGATGAGAATCCGATGAACACTACCGGGGATTGCCGGGACTGCGGAAAATCTCAGAGACTGGTCGGGGACCACTGCTCAGGGATTGAAGAAAAGAGCCTTCAGGCTGTCGGCAAAAGGTCTGGAGGAAAGTTTAAACAAAAAACAAGAATTTTAAAATGCCACGCACAAATTTCCAAGAACTTCTTGATGCAGGTGTACATTTCGGACATCTGGCCAGGAAATGGAACCCTAAGATGGCTCCATACATCTTTGACCAGAAGAACGGGATTCACATCATCGACCTGCACAAGACCATCGTCAAGATAGACGAGGCTGCCGATGCAATGAAAGAGCTTGCGCGTTCAGGTCGCAAGATTCTCTTCGTAGCCACAAAGAAACAGGCTAAGGAGATCGTTGCCGAGAAGGCTGCGGCAGTCAATATGCCATCGATAACCGAGCGCTGGGCTGGTGGTATGCTTACCAACTTCCCGACCATCCGCAAGGCTATCAAGAAGATGAACACCATCGACAAGATGAAGGAGGACGGCACGTTCGAGAAGCTCGCCAAGAGAGAGCGTCTGCAGATCAACCGTCAGAGAGAGAAACTGGAGAAGAACCTTGGTTCCATCAAGGACATGAGCCGTCTCCCGTCCGCGCTCTTCGTAGTTGACATCCAGAAGGAGGCCAACGCCGTCAAGGAGGCCAACCGCCTCAACATCCCGGTATTCGCATTGGTTGACACTTGTTGCGATCCTACCCCGATTGATTATGTGATACCGGCAAACGACGACGCTACGAAGTCGATCGAGACCATCATGACTGTTCTCTGCAAGGCCATCGAAGAGGGACTGAGCGAGAGAAAGCTTGAGAAGGAGAAAGAGGCCAACGAGGAGGCTGCCGAGGGTGAGGCTCTCGCAAACCCTACAGGCAAGAAGCTCCGCGCCCGCAAAAGCGCGAAGCCGGTTGACGTAGAGGCTGAGGCCGCTCCTGCGGTTGAGGCTCCGGCTGCTGAGGAACCAAAGGCTGAATAATAAAGGAGAACGAGTTATGGCAATTACAGCACAAGACGTAATGAAATTACGCAAGATGACATCCGCTGGTATGATGGATTGCAAGAATGCTTTGACTGAAGCTGAAGGCGATTTCGACAAGGCAATGGAAATTATCCGTAAAAAAGGACAGGCTGTTGCTGCAAAACGTTCTGACCGTGAAGCATCTGAAGGTTGTGTGCTGGCAAAAAAGGATGGCGAATTTGCTGCTATCATCGCTTTGAAATGCGAAACCGACTTCGTTGCTAAAAACGCTGATTTCAATTTATTCGACTCTTCCGCCTTATCCCTAGCCATTCGAAGGTCATGTTCCAATTGCTTACGCTCGGTAATAGATATCGTAGACCCGATCAACGCTTTCGGTTTACCGGAAGCATCATATTCGGCCATTACCTGTATCTCCTCCCACTCATGGCGATCTTCTCCCGGAATCAACCGCTCCAGACAATATTCTTTTCGTACTTTCTTTATTTTCCCATTACACAAATCATCGAAAGCCTTTTCCACGCAAGCCCTGAAAGACGGGTGTATCTTGCTGAAATATTCCTTCAACGAAACCTCATGGGTATGCACCTCCGCTGTCTCTATATTATCTCCCGGATGTACTTTCGACTCATAGATAATCTTCCCTTCAGCCAGATTATAT
>OLZV01001059.1_pt1 | contig 10584 bp, 10 predicted proteins | sample 1644531 | NCBI WGS metagenome assembly OLZV01 (sample SAMEA103958115, study PRJEB25191) | human gut metagenome | biome: human-associated habitat [ENVO:00009003]; feature: intestine environment [ENVO:2100002]; material: feces | place: Germany | collected 2013/2015
TGTCACCCTGTTCTGGGCTGTGGTGTTCACCGCTGCCACCACCCGCGCGCTGCTGCTGGAGCGCAGCCGCGAGGAGAAGCACGAGAACAAGCCCGCACACGCCGCCGCGTAACCGAAAGCGCCGAGAGAACACGCCGTAAGGCGTGTTCTTTTTTTGTGCCGCGGGCGGGGAAAACCGGTTGACGGCCGCCAAAAAATGGGATACAGTAGGGATATAACAAGACCGGGAGGGCTATCGTATGAAGAAGATCGCAGTGATCACAGGCGCGTCCAGCGGCATGGGCAAACGGTTCGCCGAGACGGTGGATCGGTACGGCACCTTTGACGAGGTGTGGGTCATCGCACGGCACGAGGCACAGCTGGAGGCCCTGCGCAAGGACCTGTACGAGCGTGCTCTTGCCAACCGCGAGAAGCGCACCTGGGCTGCCACCACCATGGACGAGGTGAAGGAGCTGGCCAAGGCAAACACCGGCTACATCAAGACCATGTGGTGCGGCGACCTTGCCTGCGAAATGAAGATGAAGGAAGAAGCCGGTCTGTCCAGCCGCTGCATGCCCTTTGAGCAGGAGCACCTGAGCGATGTGTGCCCCTGCTGCGGCAAGCCCGCCAAGACCATGGTCTACTGGGGCGTGGCATACTAAGCTTTCCTTTTACTGACAGCACAAAAGCTCCCGGAGCATTTCGATGTTCCGGGAGCTTTTTCTTGTTTGCAGAACTCCTTCCGTCATCGCTGGCGAGCGAAACGAGACTGAGGGAGTTTTATCGTTCAAACGTGGTGCTCAGTGTGGTCTCCCAGCTTTCACCCGGGGCAAGGCAGGCGGCGGCTGCACGCTGGCTCCACGCCTGCGGGTCGGTCTCAGCGGCGGGCAGGCTGTGCCACGGCTCGATGCACACAAACCGCACCGGCTTTGCGGGAGCCGACCAGATGAGCGAATAGGGGTAGCCTTCCACATTGCAGGTGATCTTGCGTCCGGTGTCCTTTTCACAGATGCCGATGGTGCCGGTGCGCAGGCCCGCCATGCAGAAGCTGTCGTTGGCAAACAGATCATCGGTCAGCGGGATGGCCTGCTGATTCTTCCACCGGTAATAGCATCTGCCGCTCAGCAGGCCGTTGGGGCGGGTATCCAGAATGACCGGGCTCTCCGGCCGGTCAAAGCGGAACTCGTAGTCTGTGGTAGTGTGCTGATCGTCGAAGGGAATGTTGAACGCAGGGTGATAGCCGATGCCGAAACGCAACTCCCCGCTGCCGGGGTTCGATACGGCCAGCGTGTGGTGCACGGTCTTCCCGTCCAGCCGGAAGGTGCTGGTGAGCACAAAATCAAAGGGGAAGCGCTCGGCCTTGATGGCGTCATCCGAGCGCAGCTCCAACTGGATGGTATCGCCCTCGGCCTTGAGCAGGCTGTGCTCCATATCCCGGGCAAAGCCGTGCTGACCGCCCTTGTACGTTTTGCCGTCCACCTCAAAGGTACCGCCGGGCAGCTTGCCCGTCCACGGGAACAGAATGGGGGCGTGGCGCTTCCACACAGCCGGGTCGGCCTGCCAGAGCATTTCTTCGCCCGCTGCATTTTTCAGGCTGACTGCCTCTGCACCGTGGGTGTCCACGGTCAGGGTCAGAAATTCGTTGTGAATGGTTGCCTGCATTTTCAGTATCTCCTTTGTCCTTCTTATTTTCCGGGGTCTTCTGCTTCCAGTATACTCCCCCGTGTGCCAAAAATAAAGTCCCAGTCCGCCCAGTTTCAGCAGGGCTGTGCCAGCGGCAGGGTGGCTGCAAAGGTAGTGCCGTTTTCGCTGCTGCGTTCCACGGTCACACTGCCGCCATGCAGCACGGCGATCTCCCGCACAAGGGCAAGGCCAAGCCCAACGCCGCCCATCTCCCGGCTGCGGGACTTATCCACCCGGAAAAAGGGCTGGAAGATGCTCTCCCGGCAGTCTGCGGGGATACCCGGGCCGGTATCTGCAACGCGCAGTACAGCGGTCTGCTTTTCCTGTTGCAGGGTGACGCGCACCGCACCGCCGGGGCGGTTATACTTGATGCCGTTTTCCACCAGATTGAACACCAGCCGGTAGATCAGCGCATCGCTGCCCACCATGCCAAGTTCCTCGCAGTCCTGCTGCAAAGAGATATTGTTTTTCTGGGCAAGGGGGGTCAGGTCGGTCAGGATCTCCTCCACCAGCGGCGCAAGGGCGATCTGGTCGGTGCGGGAGACTGATTGCAGATTGCTCATCTCTAATAAAGTGCGCACAAGAGCGGTCAGGCGGTCCAGCTGCTCCCGCAGAGAGCGGATCAGCCCGGCAGTTTCGGCGTCCATGGCCGGGTGCTCCTCTGCAAACAGTTCCAGCTTCGTCTGCAAAATAGCCAGCGGGGTGCGCAGCTCGTGGGCGGCATTGCCCGCAAACTGCCGCTGCAACTCAAAGGACTGCGCCAGACCATCCAGCATCCGGTTCACCGACCGGCTCAACTGCCCGAATTCCTGCACAGTGTTTTCGTCCAGACGGGTGGTGGCGATGCTGTCCTGATCGACCTGCTGCGCCTGCTGCGCAAGCTGCTGTAACGGTTTCAGCGCTCTGCCGCTGACAAAATAAGCAATGGCAGCGCTGACGATGGTGACCACGACGGTGATGCACCAGCCCTTGCGGCCAAAGACCACCTTTGCATCGTAGACTTCCTGCGAAAAATGCGCCAGCAGACTGGACATTTCCTCCTGCGGGATCTCGATGGTCAACGGATCCGCACTGCCGGGCTGGTACTGCATCATAAAGCCGTTGAGGGCATCCATGCCGGTAACGCCGGTGCGGTATAAAAGCAGGTTCATGCACACGCAGGCGCAGGCGATGAGCAGCGCGGTCAGCAGAGTGATGCGCCATTGCAGGGACAAATGTTTCATTGTACCTCGCCTCCGATCTCGTAGCCTTCCCCGATGCGGTTGCGGATGGGGTCGTAGCCCAGCGCCGCCCGCAGCTTTTTGCGCAGGGCAGAGATATGCACCCGGATGGAGTTGCTGAAGCTGTCTACACTGCCATCCCAGACGTGCTCGATGAGTTCTTCCTGACTGACCGGGCGTCCCTGATGCAGCAGCAGATATTCCAGTACGCCGCTCTCCTTCCGCGTCAGGGTAAGGGTCTGGCTATCCACAGTAGCAACGCGGCTGCGGGTGTTGAAGCTCAGCCGTCCACAGCACAGACAGACGTCTTGCTGAATAAATTTGCGCCGGGTCAGGCTGCGCACCCGGGCTTCCAGCTCTGCAAGGTGAAAGGGCTTGGAAAGGTAATCGTTCGCCCCGGCATCCAGCCCCTCCACTTTATCTGCGATTTCACTGCGTGCCGACAAGATCAGCACACAGGTCTCAAGGTCGTGCCGGCGCAGGGTGCGCAGCACCTGCATTCCGTCCACCTTGGGCAGGTTGAGGTCCAGCAGTACAAGGTCGTACCGCTCTGCTGCCAGTGCCTCCAGCGCGGCCTCGCCGTCTGCACAGGCATCCACCTCGTACCCGGACAGCCGCAGCTTTCGGGCAATATCCTCCCGCAGGGAGTGCTCGTCCTCTACCACCAAAAGGCGCATCTTTGTTTTCCACCTTTCCCATAAAAATTGCGTTTTTTCTTCATTATAACAGATTATAGCAGACGGTGTTAAGATTCGTGTTAAGATTTTCTTAGCAGAGATTTTATCACGCATGGTGTATACTGATGCCATCAAACAACAGGAGGCTATGATGTTCATGACAAAAAAACAGGCGCAGCTGCTTTTGCTTGCCGCCGGGGTTCTGATGCTGCTGTTCGGCTTATGGCGGGGCGAGGCAGACACCGTATTTTCAAAAGCCATCCGGCTGTGTATGGAGTGTGTGGGCATTGGATAAGAAAAAGAAAAAGCTTTCTCCCCTTGCCCGCTTCCGGGGCTTTATACAAGCCGGGGCTACCCTGCTGACCAATCTCCACCTACCCAATTTTGCAAAAGGAGCGCTGTATCAGGGCGGCGGAAAATACGTCTGCGTGCCGGGGCTGAACTGCTATTCCTGCCCGGGCGCGGCCGGTGCCTGTCCGGTGGGAGCATTCCAGGCGGTGGTGGGCTCTTCCAAGTTCCGCTTTTCCTACTACATTACCGGCATCCTCATCCTCTTTGGGGTGCTGCTGGGGCGGTTCATCTGCGGTTTCCTCTGCCCATTCGGGTGGTTTCAGGAGCTTTTGCACAAGATCCCATCCCCCAAGCTTTCCACCAAAAAGCTGAAGCCGCTGCGCTATTTAAAGTATGCGGTGCTGCTGGTCATGGTGGTGCTGCTGCCTTTGCTGGCGGTCAATGAGCTGGGCATGGGCGACCCCTTCTTCTGCAAGTATCTCTGCCCGCAGGGCGTGCTGGAGGGTGCCATTCCCCTCTCCCTGACCAATGCGGGCATCCGCGCTGCGCTGGGCAAGCTGTTCACATGGAAGGCCTGCATCCTGCTGGCGGTCATCGTGGGCAGCGTGGTGTTCTACCGCCCCTTCTGCAAGTGGCTGTGCCCGCTGGGCGCGTTCTATGCGCTGCTGAACAAGGTCTCGCTGTTCCAGATGCGCGTAGACACCCACAAATGCGTCTCCTGCGGAGCCTGTGCAAAGGCTTGCAAGATGGACGTAGACATTACCAAGACCCCCAACCACGCCGAATGCATCCGCTGCGGGATGTGCATGAAAGCCTGCCCCACGGACGCCATTCAGTACAAGTTCGGGCTGGGGGACCAATCAAATACCGAAACAACAAAGGAGTAAAGCCATGAAGATCCATCGTATCGCCGCACTTTTTCTCAGCCTTGTGCTGGTTTTCAGCCTTGCCGCCTGCGGGCAGGGCGCATCTTCTGCATCTTCTGCATCCTCTTCTGCCGCTTCCTCTGCGGCAGCAGAAAGCAAAACCGAGGAGCAGCTGCTGGCCGAGGAAAACGAGATCCTTTCTGCAAACGATGCTCTGTGGGAGAAAGTGTTCTCATCCATGGACAAAAACGTGACCGAAACCACGATCAGCGCCAACTACGGCGATTTTCTGCTCAGCGCTGTGGAAAAGGCCAAAGATCAGTTCTCGGACGAGGAGTACAAGACCCTGACCGCAGATGCCGAAAAGATTCGTGCCATCGAGGAGCAGATCGCCGCTCTTGCCCCCGCAGAGGATGCCGCTTCCAGTGCCGCCGCACAGGGCACCGCCTTCCCCAAGTTTGAGGGCAGCGATTTAGAGGGCAACCCGGTGGACAACAGCCTGTTTGCGGGCAACGCCTTTACGGTGGTGAATTTCTGGTTCAACGGCTGCAAGCCCTGCGTGGAGGAGTTGGACGACCTGAACGCCCTGAACGAGAAGGTCAAGGCACAGGGCGGTGAGGTCATCGGCATCAACACCGAGACGCTGGACGGCAACCAGCAGGGCATCGAAACCGCCAAAAAACTGCTGGCTACAAAGGGCGCAAGCTACCGCAACATCTACTTTGCCTCCGGCAGTGAGGCCGGCAAGTTTGCACTGAACATCATGGCCTTCCCCACCACTTACGTTTTTGACCGGGACGGCAACGTTGTGGGGCAGCCCCTGCTTGGCGGCATCGACAAGGAAGAAAACCTTGCCGCTCTGCAAAAAAATATCGACGCCGCCCTTGCCAAGGACAGCGCCAAATAAACCTTTCTCCCCTGCCGCCTTCGGGCGGCTTTTTTATTTGCGGTGTGCATTGCCATGCACGTCCGGCGGCGCGGCCGAATACGCTGTGGGAGAAGCATTCCATTCTCACAGCAAAGGAGCATCCGCCTATGAAAAACACCGGCATTCTACGCATTCAGGCTTTCGGTGCCCGTCAGTCCTCGCCCATCGAGGGCGTTCTCGTCACCGTGTCCGGCAACGGCTTTACCGCTCAGCGTATCACCGACGAGACCGGCACCGCTGCCGACCTCTCCATTGAAGCCCCCTCCTGTGCGCTGTCCCTGCAGGAGGACAACACCATCCGGCCCTATGCCGTTGTGGATCTGACTGCCGCAAAGACAGGCTTCCGCACCGTGCGCATTCAGGGTGTGCAGATCTTTGCCGGGCAGGTCACACTGGCCCAGCCGGAGATGATCCCCGAGACCGAAGAGGATCGCGACGTGGTAAACCCGCCCATAGTCATCCCGGAGCATTCACTGTTCACCGGCGACGGCGGCAGCGGCCCGGACCCCATGGAGAACTGCGCGCCCCGGGTGCTGAGCCGGGTCATCATCCCCAAGAACATCACAGTGCATCTGGGCAAGCCCGCGGCCTCCGCACGGAACGTGACCGTCTCCTTCCGGGATTATATTGCCAATGTGGCGTCCAGCGAAGTGTATCCCACATGGCCGGAGCAGGCCCTGCGGGCCAACATCCACTGCCAGATCTCGCTGGCACTCAACCGCATCTACACCGAGTGGTATCCCAGCAAGGGCTACACCTTCAACATCACCAACTCCACCAGCTATGACCAGTATTACGTCCACGGACGCACGGTATTCGACGTGATGGTGCGCATCACCGACGATATCTTCAACACCTATCTCCGCAAGACCGGCACCGTGAACCCCTACTACTCTGAATACTGCGACGGCAAGTCGGTCACCTGCCCGGGGCTCAAGCAGTGGGGCACGGTCACGCTCGCGAATCAGGGCTATACACCATACCGCATACTTCAATATTACTACGGGAACGACGTCAATATAAAGACGGCGCCCGTCAAGAATATCCGCGAATCATATCCCGGCAGGGCTCTGCGCCTCGGCGACATATCGGAGGATGTCAGGATAATCCAGCGCCAACTCAACCGCATCGCGCGAAACTATCCCGCCATTCCGCGCATTCCCTCCCCCAACGGAATATTCGACACGGCGACGCGCGAATCGATCAGAAAGTTCCAGAGCCTATTCAACCTCACCGTTGACGGCATCGTCGGCAAGGCAACATGGTATAAAATAAAGCAGCTCTATGCCGGAATACTAAGACTCGGCGAGCTTTACAGCGAAGGACTGAGGCTGACCGACGTCGAGCGGCAGTTCAAGACTGTCATAAAACGCGGCGACAGAGGGCAGGATGTGAGCACGATTCAGTATTTCTTGAACTTTATCGGCAACTTCACAAACAACATCCAGCCCCCGGCCGTGGACGGCATTTTCGGCCAGGGCACATACAACAGCGTTGTGCAGTTTCAGCGGCAATACGGCCTTGCGCCGGACGGCATAGTCGGGCGCGACACATGGAACAAGCTGCAGGCTGTATATAATGATATCCTGCGAACCTTCCCCGGCGAATTTTCAATCTATGATCAATATGCGCGTTTTGCATATCCCGGCTACAATCTGCTCCGCGGCAGCACAGGCAGTGCAGTGAGAAATCTTCAGGAATATCTCCAGGTTCTCTCGCGCGGCGTCGAGAGCGTGCCGTATGTTGCGGCGGACGGCATTTTTGGCCCTCAGACGGAGGCGGCGGTCAAGGCGGCTCGGCGATATTTCGGGCTGACCCCGAACGGCGTTGTCGGTCCGCTGCTCTGGTATGCGATAGCGGAATACTATTATTACAACGTATAATCCCGACAAAAACGGAGATGATATACGGCGTGAAACAATTGCCGTATATCATCTTTTCTTTTTAAGGGCGGGATATTCATATGGAAAAGCAGACTTTTTCGGGGAACTACGAAGCCGACATTGCTTCGCTCAATCTGCGGCTGCGCGTGAGCGAGAGCTTTGACCTCGTCAGCCGTCAGATAATGATCGGCAGCCACCGCGCCATGCTGTGGTTCATCGACGGATTTATAAAAGACGGGCTGATGGAAAAAATCATGAGCTTCATGATGAACGCGGACGAGAAGAAGCTCAAAACTGTCGGCACAACGCGCGAATTTGCCGACGCGTTCGTGCCCTATGTCGAGACCGAGGTCGTAAACGACTTCGACAGGTTCGAGACTTTTCTCTTCTCCGGCGCATTGGGCATGATAGTTGACGGATTCAAAGAAGCTATAATTATAGATGTGCGGACTTATCCCGCGCGAAGCGTGGACGAGCCTGAAAACGACAAAGTGCTTCGAGGCTCGCACGACGGCTTTGTCGAGACGCTGATATTCAACACCGCGCTCATACGCCGCAGGGTCAGGGACACGAAGCTCACGATGTATTTGACACAAGTGGGGACGAGGTCGAAAACAGATATTGTGCTCTGTTATCTTGAGGGCACGGCAGACCCGAAGGAGGTCGAAAAGATAAAGAAAAAGCTGAATTCCATAGACATAAACGCGCTGACCATGGGGCACGAGAGCCTTGCGGAATGTCTTATACCGAAGCAGAGGTTCAACCCCTTTCCGAAGGTGCGTTACACCGAGCGCCCGGACAGCGCGGCGGCGAGCATATATGAGGGCAGTCTGCTGATAATCACGGATACCTCGCCCTCCGTTATGATTATCCCGACGGGCGTGTTCGACTTTTTGCAGGACACGAACGATTTCTATTTCCCGAGCCTTATCGGAAGCTATCTGAGAATCGTCAGGATGATAGTTTTCCTGCTCGCTCTGCTTTTAACGCCCGTGTGGTTTCTGCTGATTCAAAATCCAGAATATATCCCGCCGTGGCTCGACTTCATAAAGATAGAGCACCCGACGAGCGTGCCCGTCATAATGCAGCTGCTGATAATCGAGATAGTCATAGACGCTTTAAAGCTGGCGTCGCTCAACACGCCCAATGCACTGAGCAACTCCTTTAGCGTCATCGGTGCGCTCGTACTCGGAGAATTTGCCATTGCCGCGAAGTGGTTCACGGCGGAGGTCGTGCTCTATATGGCGTTCGTCGCGATAACGAACTTCGCCCAGCCGAGCTATGAGCTCGGGTATGCGTTCAAATTATGCCGCATGATGATACTGATACTGACTGCTATATTCAACCTCTGGGGCTTCATCGCAGGGCTTGTGATAACCGCTCTGTTGATTTCATTCAATAAGACCGTCAGCGGGCGCTGCTATCTCTATCCCCTCATTCCGTTTAACGGCAGGGCGCTGACCTCGCTTCTGCTGCGAAAGCCGATAACCAAAAGCAAAAACTGACAAAAATCGTTCCTCTAAAAATAATATCCGCGCATATTGCAATGGGCTCGCTCTTTTGATATAATTATATCGAATCGAAGCATTTTCGCTTCGGTCAATATATCAAAGGAGGAGCCTGTTTTGCCGGAATACACAATGCTTATATTATGGATAGCGCTGCTCATAGCGTTCATCGTTGTTGAAGCCGCGACCGTCCAGCTTGTCACGATCTGGTTCGCCGTTGGTGCGGCGGCGGCTCTGATATCGGAGCTTTGCTCGGCGCCCGTCTGGCTTCAGTGGGTGATTTTCGCGGCAGTGTCGCTCGTCGCGCTTGCGGTGACCCGTCCGCTCGTCAAGAAATTTTCAAAAAAGCGCGTTCAGCCGACCAACGCTGACAGATACATAGGCCTCGAGGGAATAGTCGAGGAGACTGTTGACAACACCGAGGGCACCGGTATAGTGAAGGTCGAGGGCTCGACCTGGACGGCAAGATCGTCCGACGGCAGCCGCATTGAAAAAGGTTCAAATATCACCGTTGACAGAATCGACGGCGTTAAACTTATGGTTTCAAAACACTAAAGGAGGATTATTATGGGACCTGTAGCAATCGGAGTAATCATCGGCATAATCGTGCTCGTGCTCGTTATTGTCGTGCTCAACATCAAGATAGTGCCGCAGTCCAAGGCCTATGTCATCGAGCGCCTCGGCGCATATTCGACCACATGGCAGACCGGCATCCACTTCAAGATACCTTTCGTTGAGAAAGTATCGAAGACCGTCTCCCTCAAGGAGCAGGTTGTGGATTTCCCGCCCCAGCCCGTTATCACAAAGGATAACGTCACGATGCAGATAGACACGGTCGTTTTCTTCCAGATAACCGACCCGAAGCTCTATGCATACGGCGTGGAGCGCCCGATATCCGCTATCGAAAATCTCTCGGCAACAACGCTGAGAAACATCATCGGCGAAATGGAGCTGGACCACACCCTGACCAGCCGCGATGTCATCAACGGCAAGATCACCGCCATCCTGGACGAAGCCACCGACAAGTGGGGCATCAAGGTCAACCGCGTGGAGCTGAAGAACATCCTGCCGCCCCGGGAGATCCAGAACGCCATGGAGAAGCAGATGAAGGCCGAGCGCGAGCGCCGGGAATCCATCCTGCAGGCCGAGGGCGAGAAGGCCAGCAAGGTGCTGATCGCCGAGGGCGAGAAGCAGTCCACCCTGCTGCGGGCGGACGCCGCCAAGCAGGCCCGCATCATGGCCGCCGAGGCGGCTGCGGGCGACGGCCTGCGCGTAATGCTCGTCGAGAGCCGCGGTTTTCTGGGCGGCAACCTTACGATCGGCCTGCCTGTACTCGGATTCCTGGGACACAAGGGAACGCAGATCATCAAGGGCCTGCCCCAGAACTTCATCGACCGGCTGCGTGCACGCGGCGCAGCGAGCGAACACCGCCCCTGCAAGAACCACATGAGCCTGACGATCATCGACCCCGAAGAGGCCAAGCGCACGGCACTCGAAATCATGGAGGAGAAGGGCGTCGAGGTACTGCTCTACGTCTTCTGCACCGACG
>OLZV01001060.1_pt1 | contig 10580 bp, 10 predicted proteins | sample 1644531 | NCBI WGS metagenome assembly OLZV01 (sample SAMEA103958115, study PRJEB25191) | human gut metagenome | biome: human-associated habitat [ENVO:00009003]; feature: intestine environment [ENVO:2100002]; material: feces | place: Germany | collected 2013/2015
GATGCCGTCGCCCACGAAGGCCAGATTTTCCTTGGGCTGCTTTTCGGCGATCAGCTTTTCGATCTGATCCACTTTGTCGCCGGGCAGCAGGCCGGCATGGAACTCATCCAGCCCCAGCTCGGCGGAAACGGCCTTGGCGACCGGTTCGGCATCGCCGGTCAGCATGACGGTCTTGCGCACGCCGGCGTCTTTCAGGGCGCGGATGGCCTGGGCGCTGTGGGGTTTGACCACATCGGCGATCAGCAGATAACCGGCGTACCTGCCGTCAATGGCAACGTGCACGATGGTGCCGGCTTCGTTCACGGCGGGAGCGGCCAGGCCAAGCTTTCCCATCAGGCGGGCGTTGCCGGCGGCGACCATCTTGCCGTCCACCTTGGCGGTGACGCCATGGCCGCCCAGTTCCTGCACATCGGTGACGCGGCCCGCATCGATCTCTTTGCCGTAAGCGGCCTTGATGCTCAGGGAGATGGGGTGCTTGGACCAGCTCTCGGCCAGCGCGGCGGCTTCCAGAAGCTGCTGTTCCGTGGTGCCCTCTGCGGGGTGGATGCCGGTCACCTTAAAGGTGCCCTGGGTCAGGGTGCCGGTCTTGTCGAACACAACGATGCCGGTGCGGGCCAGCTCTTCCAGATAGGTGGAGCCCTTGACCAGGATGCCGCAGGCGGACGCGCCGCCGATGCCGCCGAAGAAGCTCAGCGGGATGGAGATGACCAGAGCGCAGGGGCAGCTGATGACCAGGAAGGTCAGGGCGCGGTAGACCCAGTCGCCGAAGCGGGCGGGCTGGCCCATGAGCAGCAGCACCACCGGCGGGATAAAGGCCAGAGCCAGTGCGCTGTAGCACACGGCGGGGGTGTACACGCGGGCAAACCGGGTGATGAAGTTCTCGGCGCGGGCCTTCTTCATGCTGGAATTTTCCACAAGGTCCAGAATTTTGGAAACGGTGGATTCGCCAAATTCCTTGGTGGTCTTTACCTTCAGCAGGCCGGTCATGTTCACGCAACCGCTGATGACTTCGTCACCGGTCTGCACATCGCGGGGCAGGCTCTCGCCGGTCAGGGCGGCGGTGTTCAGGGCAGAAGCGCCCTCCACGATCACGCCGTCGATGGGCACGCGCTCACCGGGCTGCACCACGATCACGGTGCCGATCTCCACGTCGTCCGGGTCCACCTGCTCCAGTTTGCCGTCCTCGCCCTCAATGTTGGCGTAGTCCGGGCGGATGTCCATTAAGCTGGAAATGCTCTGCCGGCTCTTGCCCACGGCCACGCTCTGGAACAGCTCGCCGATCTGGTAGAAGATGATGACGGCGCAGCCCTCCATGTAGTCGCCCAGCGCAAATGCACCCACGGTGGCAACGGCCATCAGGAAGCACTCGTCAAAGGGCTGGCGGTTCTTGATGCCAAGCAGTGCCTTGCGCAGCACGTCCCAGCCGACCACGAGGTACGGGATGCAGTACAGCACCAGCTCCACCGGTGTGGGGAACTGGGGCAGCAGCTTGAGGATGAGCACCAGAACCACCGCAGCGATGATGCGCTGCAGGTTCTTTTTCTGCTTTTTATTCATAGTAAAGCTCTCCTTTTTTGGGGGATCATGGGCCGCATTGCGCTGCGGAAGGCGGGGACTTTTCAACAATTTTTCCCCATAAAAATGGATATTCCACGGTTTTACCCGGGTTTTCCACGCAGTTTTTCTGCCGGAAAAGCACTTTTTCACGTTTCTTTTGCAAGTTTTCCGCAAAGGATGTTGAAAACCGGGTGGAAACTGTTGAAAACAGTCTGCTTTTTCAACACGAAAAACATTCCCTATAAAAAACTCCCCCGAAGGGGAGCGGGGCATTTTGAAGGGAGAAAATGCACTTAGATGTCAAAGATCTCGCAGTCGTCCTCCACCTTCTTGCAGGCGGCCAGAACATTCACCATGGTGTCGTGGGGGTCTGCACCCTCGGCAAACTCCACCTTCATCTTCTGGGTCATGAAGCTGACGGTCGCACTTGCCACGCCTGCGACCTTGTTGGCAGCGTCCTCCATCTTCTGTGCGCAGTTTGCGCAGTCCACTTCGATCTTGTAGCTCTTCTTCATCGTCAATACCAGCCTTTCTTGGAATCACTCTTCGATATGATCCATCCCCATGGAGAGGATGCTGCGCACATGGTCATCGTCCAGTGCGTAGTAAACGGTTTTGCCCTCGCGCCGGAACCGCACGAGCTTGGAATCCTTGAGCACCCGCAGCTGATGGCTCACCGCCGACTGGCTCAGCGCCACCGCATTTGCAATGTCCTGCACGCACAGCTCGTTGTCATGCAGTGCATACAGGATCTTGATGCGGGTGGAGTCGCCGAACACCCGGAACAGGTCGGCCAGCTCGTACAGCACCTCGTCGTCCGGCATATCCGGGCCTTCCGGCTGCAGGGCGGGCGCGGGGTCTTTTGTCTCAGGCATGTTGACAGCTCCTTTCGCAGCAGATTCATATGAACGTCTGTTCATGTGTTCATAGTAGCACGCGGAATGCCCCTTGTCAAGGCTTTTTTCAAAGATTTTGGACATCTGCGCTGAATTGATGAAATCTGCCTTAAAACGCAGGAAATTTGCGTTTTTGAATCGCAAAAAGGGTGCAGATTGGAGCGACGATGAAAACAAAAAAAGAGGTCGCCGCATGGGCAGCGTCCTCGCCATTTCCGTCACCTTCGGTGCCACCTCTCCCAAAGAGAGAGGCCTTGACAGCCCGTTTGCGCAAAAAGAAAAAGAGAAATTTACAAAAAAGTGTAAAACGGGGTGCGTTCTGGTGCAAAATGTGGTATCTTATAAAGGTGTTCAAAAATAAAATGCGCCATACGGCGCGCAAAAGGAGAGGAAAGTATATGACATTGGAAACCGGTATCCGCGGAGAACAGAGCGTGCTCGTCACCGCAGCCAATACTGCAAAGACCATGGGCAGCGGCACGCTGGAGGTGTTTGCCACCCCGGCACTGGTGGCGCTGGCTGAAAAGACCTGCTGGATGAGCGTGGCCGACGCGCTGGGCGAAGGCAATGGTTCGGTGGGCACCAAGCTCGAGCTGGAGCACACCGCCCCCACCCCCGTGGGCATGACCGTGACCTGCGAGAGCGAGCTGGTGGCGGTGGAAGGCCGCAAGCTCACCTTCAAGGTGGCCCTGCACGACGAAAAAGGCCCCGTGGGCGGCGGTACCCACGAGCGCTTTGTGGTGAACGACGCAAAGTTCGCCGCCAAGGCGGAGGCAAAGAAGGGCTAAAACTCCTTCCGTCCTCGCTGAGGAAGCTGGCACGGCAACGCCGTGACGGAAGGAGCCGGCTTACTTCTCGTCCTCCTTCTCATCCAATCGGATCGGCGGCAAGTCTGCTTCCAGCAGCTGTTTTTCGGCCTGCTGCTGCGCGGCCTGCAAAAGCTGTGCGGCCTGCACGCTGGCCCGGAACAGCTCAAAATACATCGCTTTATAATCCGGCGCGGCGCACACCTCCCTTTGCATTCGATGGGGATAGTTTTTCCTGCGCAAAGAGGGGTATGCATCCCCGGAAATTTGAAAAAAGAGGAATCCGTTATGAAAAACAAGAACCTTTCATGGTTCGCAGCTCTGCTGGTGTTTGCCCTGCTGCTGTGGTGCACAGCGGCAACGCCCGGCAAGATCGCGGACCCGTCCACCTATACCTGTGCGGTGTACAGCACCCTCTTTTCGCTGCTGCCGCCGGTGATCGCCATTGTGCTGGCGCTGAACACCAAGGAGGTGTACACCTCCCTGCTGGTGGGCATCGCGTCCGGTGCACTGCTGTACGCCAACGGCAATCTGGAGCTGGCCATCAACACCCTGTTCTTCAACGAAGACGGCGGCATGGTCGCCAAGCTCTCGGACAGCAGCAACGTGGGCATCCTGATCTTTCTGGTGATGCTGGGCATTCTGGTGGCCCTGATGAACAAGGCCGGCGGCTCTGCCGCCTTTGGCCGCTGGGCATCGAAGCACATCCACTCCCGGGCGGGCGCACAGTTTGCCACCCTGCTGCTGGGTGTGATGATCTTTGTGGACGACTACTTCAACTGCCTGACCGTGGGCTCTGTCATGCGCCCGGTCACCGACCGGCAGAAGGTGTCCCGCGCCAAGCTGGCCTACCTCATCGACGCCACGGCGGCCCCCATCTGCATCATTGCGCCGGTGTCCAGCTGGGCGGCTGCGGTCACCTCCAGCGTGCCCGAAGGCTCCGGCATCAACGGCTTTACCATGTTCCTGCGCACCATTCCTTATAACTACTATGCCGTGCTCACCATTGTGATGAGCCTGTTCCTCATCTTCACCGGCACGGACTTCGGCTCCATGAAGCTCAACGAGGACAACGCGAAAAACGGCGACCTGTTCACCACCGAGGACCGCCCCTACGGCGACGATGTGGACGATGGGAATGATACCAACGGCCATGTCATCGACCTGATCGCACCGGTGCTGGTGCTGATCGCGGCCTGCATCTTCGGCATGATCTACACCGGCGGCTTCTTTGAGGGCGTGGACTTCGTTACCGCCTTTGCGGACTGCAACGCCTCTGCCGGCCTTGTGATGGGCAGCAGCATTGCGCTGCTGTTCACCTTCGTGTTCTACCGGGTGCGCAGCGTCATGACCTTCCAGGACTTTGCGGCCTGCATCCCGGAGGGCTTCAAGGCCATGGTCAGCCCCATGCTCATCCTGACGCTGGCGTTCGCGGGCGGCACGCTGTACCTCGCTGAACGCGACATTTCGCGGCTGCAATGCGCGCCGCTGTCCGCCGATGGCACCATTGCCCTCTCCGTGCTGGATGACGCGGAAGTGACACTGCTGCCCGAAGCGCGCACGGACGGCATCATCGTGGGACAAAGCGCCTACCGCCTGCTTGACCCGGAGGCGATTTTCACTGAAGGACGCTACATCGTGCAGGCGCAGCACATTTCGGGGCAGTCGCTGCTGATTTCGCTCAGCCTCTCTCGCCCGCTCGCGCTGTACTGCGGAGCTGTCGCGGCGCTGGTCATCACCGACCTGTTCCGCATGTTCTACTTCGTCTTGCATCGGAAGCGGCTGCAAAAGAGCGTCCTCGCGCCGATTCGCGATATCACCGACATGGCAGCGACGCTCTCCGCGAACAACCTCTCCAACCGCATCAACATCGCCGGGACAAAAAATGAGTTGAAAGACCTCGCGACGGTCATCAACTCCATGCTCGACCGCATCGAAACATCCTACAACAGCCAGAAGCAGTTCGTTTCCGACGCTTCGCATGAGCTTCGGACGCCGATTGCCGTCATTCAGGGATATGCCAGTATGTTGTCCCGCTGGGGCAAGAGCGACCCGGATGTGCTGAACGAGGGCATCAACGCCATCGCGCAGGAGACGGAAAGCATGAAGGAGCTTGTCGAAAGTCTGCTGTTCCTCGCGCGCCACGACAAGAAAACGCTGATGATGGAGATGGTGCGGTTTGACGCATACGACGTTGCCGCAGAGGTGCAGCGCGAAGCCGCAATGGTCACACCGGAGGACACGTTCGCGCTTGACCCCGCTGACCATGTGCAGATTGAGGCCGACCGCGGAATGCTGAAGCAGGTCATGCGCATCCTGTGCGACAACGCGGTGAAGTACTCCCCCAAGGGCAGCACCATTACCCTCGGCGTACAAAAAACCGAGAACGGCTGCACGCTGTCCATGAGCGACCACGGGCCGGGTATCCCCAAGGAAGAGCTTTCGAGAATATTCGAGCGCTTCTACCGCTGTGACAGTGCCCGCAAAACCGAAAGCAGCGGTCACGGGCTTGGGCTGTCCATTGCGCGCATCATTGTCATGGGACACAGCGGGCAGCTCCGCGTTCGCAGCAAAGTCGGCGCAGGCACGACATTCTATGTTGATTTGCCGCTGACGCAGGACAAGGTACGGCATGGCGGCGAAGTCAATCTGCCGCCAGAGAAAAAGCACCGCTACCGGCTTCGTTCGAAGAAGGATAAAAGCGGCTACGCAGAAGCAAAAGTATCATAATGAAGACCGCACCCGGTTTGACCCGGATGCGGCTTTTTCGTTAGGCGATTTTCATATGGCGCAGTTGAATTTGGAAATAGTATTAGCTGTTGCTGTTGGCGCAGTTGCAGCTGCCGCTGCACGAGCCGGAGCATCCGCGTCCGCAATTGCAGTTGGAACGCACCGTGCTGCTGACGTTGCCCGTCGCGACCGTGCCGCTGTTGCAGACGGACTGCGGCGGGAAGAGCGGCAGGGCAAAGAATTCGTCGCAGACGCTTTCCGCGAACTCCTCAGCGGGCGGAATCGGGCAGTAGCCGTAGCTGGGAATCAGGATTTCGGCTTCCGCGAGCACCTTCAAAATCGTCGTGACGCAGATGGTCATCTTGAACTGGTTGTTGCCCAGATACGTCCCGCTGACGCAAATCGCGCTGACCATACTTTCCAGCGTGTACGGCACAATGGACTCGTCGGGAATGCTCAGCAGCACATCGCGGTTGACGCTGATGGTCGCCTTGCCGATGTACTCCACGCAGCGGCTATCCACAAACAGGATGTCAATCGGGATGTCGATCGTTGCGCGCACACGGGCGAAGCAGGGGCGGTCGCACAGGCGATCAACGGTCAGGTTGCGGATGTTGCCCTCGGTCGTGGTGCTGCGGCAGCTCTCGAAGGTAATCGGCGGCACGGGTGCGGACGTCGGCGGGATGGTCTCCTGCGTCTCCTGGCAGCCGCAGGCGTTGCAGGTGCAGGTGTTGTTGACCTGCGCGTAGCTGGTGATGGTAACGGTCTGCTTGGTAAGCTGCTCCTGCGTCATCGCGCTGTCATACACGCGCTTGACCTGCACGCAGACCTTCTCCTGCAAGCCGTCCAGCGCACTGCCGGAAATCGTACCGGGGCAGCAGTTGGGGTTCGCGTTCTTGTAAGAATAGAATGACATGGATCGCGCCTCCTTGTCTTTTCCGGCTCCGGTCGCCTTGGTGGAGCCTTCACCAGCAGACTATGAGGCGCGCGGGAAAGTGTGCGGCGCGAAAGAAATCTTGATACGAAAAATGCCATCCAGCACGGATGGCACTTGACTTACCCCATTTTCACCGGCGTGAAGCCCTTCTTTGCGACTGCGTCCATCAGCACATCGTCCGCAACATCCGCGTTCAGCGTGATTTTCGCACACTTCGCCGCGAGGTCAACCTCCGCGTTTTCTACGCCCGGCACGGCCTTGAGCGCCTTCTCCACCGTCATCTTGCAATGATTGCACATCATGCCGTTAATCTGCATCGTCTTTTCCATTATCATTTCCTCCTACTTATGGAATCAATTCCGGCACGTCGTCGGTCATTTCCGCGTCGTCCGAATCGTCCTTGGGCTTTTCCGGCATCGGCGGCAGCTCTTTGAGCGACGAAATGCCGAAATGCGCCAGAAAATTGTCCGTCGTGCCATAGAGAATCGGGCGACCCAGCGCTTCCTTGCGCCCGACCTCGGCAATCAGCTCCTTATTCATCAGCGATTGCAGCGAGTAGTCGCACTTCACGCCGCGAATCTGTTCTACCTCGGCGCGCGTAACCGGCTGACGATACGCGATGACCGCCAGCGTTTCCATGACCGCCTGCGAAAGCGACTGCTTCTGCACGGGTTGGAGAAGCCGCACCACATCCTGCGAATACAATGCGCGCGTCGCCAGCTGCACCTGATGCCCGTAGCGTTTGAGCGAAAAGCCGCGCTGGTTGAAGTCGTACTCGTCGCGCAGGTGAATCAGCGCATCCTCTACCTCGCGAATCGGCACATCCAGCGCCTTGGACAAGTCCTCTACGCGCACCGCCTCGCCCGCGACGAAGAGAATCGCCTCGATGCGCCCGGCAAGATTGCCGCCCTCCTCCATGATATCGTCGGGAAAGCGCAATTGCTCCTCGTTCTGTGTCTCGTTCATTCCGTTTCCTCCGTTGCGCTTTCGCCGTATTCGTCAACATCTTTGCCGCGGCCTGGATAGAGGACGATTTCGCCCCAAGTCCCCTCCTGCTCGGCGTGGATTTCGCCCAGCTTGAGCAGCTCCAGCAGCGCCAGAAACAGCGTCACGACTTCTTCCTTCGACGGCGCAGCGCTGAACGTTTCCTCAAAGCGCAGGCAGCCGCGGCTGGACACGCCCTTGAGCAGCGTCAACATGCACTCCTGCACATTATGCTCGTCGCGGTGAATATCGCGCGGCGCGTAGTGGTTCGTCTCCGGGGAATCATCCGTAGCGGGCTTGCGCGCCCAGATGCGCAGGAACGCTTCCGTCAGCCCCTGCAGCGTCAAGCCGACAAGCTCTGTTTCCTGCGGCGGCAGCGGGTATTCCTCCGGCAGCTTCGTGAACAGGTGCAGCGGCGCCAGCAGCAGCCGCAGCACAAGCAGCAGCAGCAAAAACGACACCACATACACCACCGCGTAGGCCGCAGACTTCAGCGCGGTGGACACCACAGCGCTCAGCAGCGTCTCGCCCGCCTGCTGGGCCTTCTCCACAGCGTTGTCCACCAGCTCTGACAGTGTATCGCCCTCAAAGCCGAAGGCCGCCAGCATCTCGCCGGCGTCATCGGTGTTGCCCTGGGCCGTCAGCCGCTGCTCCAGCTTCTCCGAAAGGATCGGTTCCAGCCATCTGGCCGCCGGCTCCGCCAGCTTTCCGGCGATCCAGCTGGCCAGCAGCAGTGCCGCCACCACTACGATGATACGCGTCAGCGCCTGCACGAACCCCTGCCGCCAGCCCAGTACCAAGCCGATCAGCAGCAGTGCCAGTAAAATCAGATCCGCAAAAATCCCAACATTTCCACTCATTGGTGATCACCTCACATAGGGCCTCGCCCCGTCACACCTTACGGCAGATACAGGCTTGCAGCGGTACTGCCCGCCAGCACAGCCGAGCCGTCGCTCCGCATCAGCACCTCCCGTGCCTGGCTGACCTCCTCCAGGTCGGCCACCGGGAGCAGTTGCTTATCATAGATCGTCAGATGGTCGCTGCACAGCACGGCCACGTATCGTCCCGCAGCGGACAGGCTGCTGACCTCCGCGTCCAACTCCAGCGAGGCCAGCTCCTGGCCGTCACTATTCACTGTCACCACACGGTGCTGCGTGCCGGTACGGTACCGGCCCAGCAACAGGGCAGCATAGCCGTCGCCGCTGATGCTGACCCGCCGCAGATAGTCTCCGCCGTAATCATAGGCGGCAGTCATCACGCCGCTGCCGTCAATGAAGCACAACTGCTCCTCCGTCACGGCGCAGAATCCGGTTCCCGCAGCCATCAGATCATAGACCACGCTGCCCCGCAGGGTGCAGCGTCCAGCCTCCTGATCACTGTTCACCCGGTAGAAGATCACATAGCTGGCAAACGTGCCGTTTTCCTGCCCCATGGTCACCGCCGCCAAGGTACGGCTGTCGGCGGACAGCGCCGCCGTCATCACAAAGCGGTCCGACGACTTGAAAGCGAACACCGCTTCTCCGTTGCCGTCATAGACCCGTACCGCGGCCTTGCAGCCGCTTTCACTGCACACCACAGTCAGCCAGCCCTTGGTATTCAACGATGCACTGAGCACCTCTCCGGCGCAGTCCAGTGTGTACACCAAACCCTTATCTGACAGGACGTATACCACCGTTCCGCCCACGTCATAGGCTGCGGCACGTCCGCCGCCGACGGACAACGCCGGTGATTGGAACTTCACCGCCTCGTCATACAGTGTCTTGTTCTGCTCATCCAGCACCGTCAGTTGGTGCATGGACACAGACACAAGGCTGCCCTCCAGCGAGGCAAAATGACCCGACTGGTCGCTGCTGTAACGATACAGCTGGGCGCAGCCGTTTTCATCCTTCACAGCCTTGGCGTAAATGACCTTGCGGCGCAGACCATCAAAACCGCTGCGGTCCAGCAGCACCGCTGCCGTCACCGCCGCTACCGCCAATACCGCCACGATCAGCAGTACCAGCAGCGGCTTCCGGCTGCGCTTGGCCACACGCCGGGGATGCTCCTCCTGGACGTCGCCCAGGGTAAACTCTTTCCAGTTGTTGGTGTTGTTATCCATTCAACCGTTCATCCTCATACCATACTCGCGTGAGATACAGCCCTCCCGGCGGCGCCGTGGGCCCCGCCAGCGTCCGGTTGCCCGAATTCAGTATCTCCGGGATGTCCTCCGGCATCAGCTTCCCCTCCGCCGCGTACAGCACCGTGCCCGTAATGGCACGTACCATATTATACAAGAAACCGTCCGCGCATACCTTCAGCTCCAGCAGTTCCCCATTCCGCGTCACACGGCAGTAGTGGATAGTCCGCACGGTGCTCCGCACGTTGGTCCCCACACTCCGCACAGCGGCGAAATCGTGGGTCCCCTCGAACATCCGGGCCGCCCGGTCCATCAAGTCCTCATCCAATTTCTTGGGATAGAAATACGCCCGGTGAACGTAAAAGGGGTTTTTGATCCGGGAGTTGTAGATACGGTAGGTATACTCCTTTTGGATGCACGACCCGATGGCGTTAAAGTCATCGGCCACCTCATAGGCCGCCTTTACCACAATATCCTCCGGGATATGGGTATTCACCGCAAAGGGCAGGCGATCCACCGGTATCCGCGACTCTGTACGGAAATTGGCCACATAG
>OLZV01001065.1_pt1 | contig 10557 bp, 10 predicted proteins | sample 1644531 | NCBI WGS metagenome assembly OLZV01 (sample SAMEA103958115, study PRJEB25191) | human gut metagenome | biome: human-associated habitat [ENVO:00009003]; feature: intestine environment [ENVO:2100002]; material: feces | place: Germany | collected 2013/2015
AAGTCCTTCGGGCAGCTCCCCCGATGGGGAGCCAAGAACGTTCTGCCGCTTATCTTAATAGCATTACTTCTCTAAAGGGAAACTCCTCTTACGATATTTTCAAATCATTCGCGGCGTTTATTATTTTTATGCATCGCACCACCCAGTTGAACCCTCAGAACCTGTTGAACCCATCAACCTGAACCCCGAACCTTGAACCTATTAAACTTTTTTCATGCCTTTTCACTATCCAAATTCATAATCCATAAGTATTTGCTATACAGCAGCATTCTGCCTATACTAATGACAGAAGAAACGAAGGGAGGAGCATGAACGATGGCGATCCAATGGAAAAGGCGGCTTGCTGCAGGACTTGTGCTTGCGGTGCTGCCGCTTATCATGACCGCAGGATCCTTGCATTTTCACTGTGAGGAAGCCCGAGCCGCGCAGGTGATCAAAGAGGAGAAAGGGGCGTACGGCTGCCTCACCTGGCCGCAGAATCTGAATGCCGTCAGAAGCGAGGTGGAGATTTTCAAAAAGATCCCCAAAGACCTGCGAGCGGATACTCCGATAGCCAATGCGATTTACAGGAATACCCAAGTATACACGAATAGCCTCATGCTGGATATGAGACAACTACCGGCAGAGAAGCCTCTTTTCTATCGTGTACGGGCGTACGATCTGGATGGGCATCCGATCGGCCCCTATTCGCAGCCGGCAGATGTGGAGAGCGCACTTTTCAAGACGGAGCGCAATGCGCCCATCCCGCACGATTCCTATGGCAAGGGGAATGGCAGTGTCCTTCTGTATCCGGTCTATGCCTACACAGGAAATCCGAATGCCGCGCGCTATGAGATCGAAGTCACGTCAAAGTATCCGGAAAATCTCCATGGCTTCTCGCCATCCGTCCACCGCATCTATGCGGCCAAGACAGAACTCACGGATCTCTATGATGATGCGCCGCGGACGGGAACCTACTACTGGCGCGTCAGGGGAATGGACAGCACGGGGAAGCCCGTGGGTGAGTGGAGCCTGCCGCAGGAGATCAAAAATCCGGTGAAGCATTGGAAGGTGGCTGTCTATGGCGACAGCATTTCTCACGGCGGCGGCCATCTCTCCTTTGGGCCTGCCGACCTTGCCTACAGCTATGAGTCGTATCTGGACTTTCCTTCGATAAATCTCTCCCAAAGCGGGGATACGAGTGAGGCGATGGTCATGCGCTTCGAGAAGGACGTGCTTCCTTTTTCGCCGGAGTACCTTCTCATCTTGGGCGGGACGAACAGTCTTCGCGCCGGCGTCCCGGCAGCGGATGTGATCTCTGACCTGAAGGAGATCCAGAGAAAGTGCCGCGAGCATGGTATCACGCCCATCCTGATGACGCTGCCGCCGATCAATCCTGAAAACATCCAGAAGGCTTTTCATGAACCGACCTATGAGGGCTGGAAAGCGTCTTTCGATGAGGTGAATGCTTTCATCCGCGGTGAAGTCCATATCGATACCGCCGCGCCCTTTGAAGAGATGGAAGAGCTTCCCACCTGGCTCGCGCTGGACGGCATTCACGGCGACTGGAATATGAAGCGCATGATGGCGGAGGTCATCAATCGGGAATTTCCAAAGGTGGTAGCCGGTGACTAAGGATTGGTGATTGGAGACTTCAGGGGGCGGCGTGTCTTATGACTGCGAGGCATCAGCGTTTCCTTAGTTCTTCGTATCATCATTTTGAGCGGAGGGGCTAGGACGCCGCACCAGAAAATGGGGCATGAGTCGCAGGATCTCGCATGATCTCTGGAGAACCTTCTTGCCCTGTCCGTTTTTTATTCAATATGTAAGCAGAAAGGATTATGCTATGGTTAAACAGACAGCAGGACGCACCATTCTGGGGAATTTTGCGCCGAAATTTGCAGCACTCAATGATGATGTTCTTTTTGGTGAAGTGTGGAGCCGAGAGGAGAAACTGTCGCGCAAGCTCCGTTCCATCATCACGGTCAGCGCATTGATCGGGAAGGGCATGACAGATGCGTCTCTTGCCTACCATTTGAAGGAAGCCAAAAAGAATGGCGTGACGCAGGAGGAAATGGCAGAACTTCTGACGCACATCGCTTTTTACGCGGGTTGGCCTAATGCATGGGCGGCCTTCCATCTTGCCATGGAAGTCTATGAGAATGGAGACGCAGAGCACGGCGGTCTCTTTGGGCAGGGCGAGCCGAATACGGCTTACGCGAAGTATTTCACCGGCTGCTCCTATCTGAAAGTCCTTTCTGAGCCGGGGAATCCCCTCACCATCTGCAATGTGACCTTCGAGCCGGGCTGTCGCAATCACTGGCATATCCACCACGCCAAGAGCGGGGGCGGGCAGGTGCTCATCTGTGTCGATGGCGAAGGCTGGTATCAGGAAGAAGGAAAAGAGGCGCAGAGCCTCAAGGCAGGCGATATCGTGGAAATCCCCGCAAATGTGAAACACTGGCATGGGGCAAAGAGGGAGAGCTGGTTCAGCCATCTGGCTTTTGAGATCCCGGGGACCGATCTTTCTAATGAGTGGTGCGAGGAAGTCAGCGCGACAGCCTATGACGCGCTGCCTCGCTGAAGAGGTGACTATGAAGACACTGATTGTTTACTACAGCTATAGTCATGGAAATACGAAAAAGATCGCGGAAGCGCTGAGAAAAGCTACAGGGGCTGACATCGAACGTATCGAAACGGTCAAGAAGTACGGTCCCTATGAGGAAACAGTCGAAGTGGGGCAGGCAGAAGTACAGCGGGGGGGGAGTGTCCGCCGCTGCGTCCGATGAAGAAGGATATCGCGGGATATGATGTGATTGCTTTGGGATCGCCGACCTGGTGGTACACCATGGCGCCTGCCATGCGTACCTTCGTGACGACGCATGACTTCACTGGAAAGAAAATGATTTTCTTCACGACACATGGCGGCTGGCCAGGGAGCGCCATCAAGCATCTTACGAATTTAACCCATGCGGATGAAGTACTCGAGACGATAGAAGTCCGCTTTGACCCCTATGGGGGCGACGAACAGATTACGCCGGAAAAGGACGTGGACGCTTGGATTTCTATGATGGAGAAGAAAGTGCGAGGGTAGAATGGATGTGCAACAGCAAGAGCTCGAAAAGATGAAAATCAAAGAGCTCAGAAAAGAACGCTTCCGCCTGCTGGATGATATTCACGAAAAGCAGCAGCAGCTCGATCAGATTGATTACCAGATTTATCAAAAGAAAAATGAAGAGGGAAAGGAAGGATCATGATGTGGAAGAAAGCGATCGCTCTTTTGTGCGCGTTTCTGGCAGCGGGAGGGTTAACCGGCTGCGGGGAAACTACGGGTGTGCCTCATCGCGAGGACAAAGCAGCAGGCGCATCGAGCGAGACCCATATGGTGAAGAAAGATGCCAAAGCCATCGTAGTATATTTTTCTGCGACAGGGAATACAAAACGTGCTGCGGAAATCATTGCGCGCACCAAAGGGCTGGATGTATGGGAAATCAAGCCGAAAGAACCCTATACGGATTCGGATCTCGATTATACAAATGACAACAGCCGCGTCAGCCGCGAACATCAGGATCGGAGCCTTATGCCGGAGATCGATGGGGATGTACCTGGTTGGGATAGCTATGAGACGGTTTTCCTGGGGTATCCGATCTGGTGGGGCGAAGCACCGAATATTGTGTATCATTTTGTGCGGAGTCATGACTTTTCCGGAAAGCAGGTCATTCCTTTCTGCACATCGCATTCCAGTGGTCTTGGAGACAGCGATGTGCTGCTGGAAGAAACGGCCAAGAGTGGCGAATGGTTTCCAGGGACTCGTTTCTCCGGCGGCGTATCTGAAAGTGACCTCATCGACTGGTCCAGGCACTTCTAGGGAGGCGAGGAAGCGCTATAAAGCTTCTTCTTTAGCTGCCTGCAGCGGGGAAATCTTTTAAAAGTAGGGAAAGACACTTGACAAGCATGAAACATGATTTATAATAAAAGCATGTTTTAAGAGCATAAGCATATTGTCTGTGTCTTAAAGCAAACCATTGCCTGCGTTTCGCGTGACGGGCGAGTCATCCCGCCGCGGTATACCCCTATACCACGGTTTCCCGCTTTCCCCATAGCCCCGATGACATCCCATCGCCTTCACAAGAGCGCAGGCAGAAAAGAGCGGGTCTCCCCTAATTTCCCGCTCTTTTTCTATTGCATTTTTCTGATGGATGACTGACCTTGGCTTCATGTACTTGCACGTCCCATGCCCCGTGCAGGAAAAGATTTTCTGATCGATCAAAAGAAAAGCGGCTCGGTGCATGCCGGAGGGCGGGGTTTCTGATCCTCCCGATGAAAATCAGTCCCGTCTGGCAGATTTTCTTATTTGTTAAATTGACAATTCGTTTTATTATATTTTATAATTAACCAGATACATTTGAAATAGTGTACCCTTATTTTGGGGAGAGTTGATTTTTGAGTTTCTGGGGCCATTCGGAGTTTGGCCTCATTGTTCATGAAAAGGGGACATAATCATGGCACAGGCAGCAACAAGAGCAGAACGTATGGTGGGCGTTCGTGCGAATATTCTTAACACCGCTAAAAGACTTTTTTTGGAACAGGGGTATAAAAAGACAACCATTCGCCAGATCGTACAGGAGTCCGGGATCACCTCGGGCAGTATCTACAATCTGTTTGACAATAAAGACGCTGTTTTCTCGGCCATTACGAATGAACTTTGCCAGGTGATCGTGGATGAGGTGGAGAAGCGCTTCTCTGATAAACCGCTGGAATATCACTATGCAGCGATCCTGGCGGTCGAGCTGTATGCGATCGAGAAGAAATCTGTTTTCCGTGAACTCTACTATGAAGCCTATACGGAGCCAAAGATTTTCGAAGCCCTGCTCCATACGCATTTGGATCTCGCAGATCACTACCTCGCAGAGGCAGACTGTATGGGCTATCTGAAGCCTGATGAATATTATGCACGCATGCTCCTTTCCAAAGGCGCCATGCTCGGCTATATGCAAGCCTTCGACTTTGACCGTACCGGTCCTGTTCGTGTGCTTCGAAGAGAGCTTGCCTCCCTCATCCTGCTGTCTCTCGGGCTGAAGAAACGGGATATCAAAAACCTGTACTCCTTCATGCTGGAGATCGAGGATGAATGCAGCGAGATCATCGAAATGATCCTTGACAGCGTGCATCAGTCATAGGGCGGGGATAGTGAGTGAGGATCCCGATGGATCTGTGACTGGTGATCGGAGGTCGCCCCAGGGCGCCGCCTCCGCCAATAGACAAATGGATAGCGATCCCAAAGCGTGAGAGATAGAGTCTCTCACGTTTTTTATTTGAAAAAGTTTCACAAAAGCTATTGCAATTTTATGCACAACGCTGTATAATTATCACATAGTTAAACAAGCCCATGTGAAAGGGCTGATGAAATTGTCTATATTATTTGGAAAGGCGGCATTATCATGACAGATATTAAAAGCGTAAAAAAAGTAGTTCTTGCATATTCCGGTGGTCTGGATACCTCCGTTATCATTCCGTGGCTGAAAGAAACCTATGGCTGTGAAGTCATTGCCTGCACCGTAAATCTGGGACAGCCGGAAGACTTCGAAGCCATCCACAAGAAGGCGCTCGCATCCGGTGCTGAATATGCAGAGACCCTTGATGTTCGCAAAGAATTCATTGAAGAATATGCATACAAAGTCCTTCAGGCAGATGGCCGTTATGAAGGCAAGTACCTGCTCGGCACCTCTTTCGCTCGTCCACTGATCGGCAAATGCCTCGTCGACATGGCAAAGAAATATGGCGCTGATGCCATCTGCCACGGCGCGACCGGCAAAGGCAATGACCAGGTTCGTTTCGAACTCACCATCAAAGCACTGGCTCCGCATATGAAGATCATTGCTCCATGGCGTATCTGGGATATGAAGTCCCGTGAAGATGAAATGGCTTATGCAGAAGCACATGGTGTGCCGATCGACAAGTATGATGAAAAGCAGACTGATGAAGAAAAGGCTGCACAGAAATACCCATACTCCATGGACTGGAACATGTGGCATCTGTCCCATGAAGGCGATGACCTGGAAAATCCGGCAAATGCGCCGCACAAGGATATGTACCTCGTCACCTGCGATCCGGAAGAAGCTCCGGATAAGCCGGAGATCGTTACCATCGATTTTGAAAAAGGCATCCCGACCGCTGTCAATGGCAAGAAGATGGACGGCGTAGAGCTCGTGAATACCCTGAATGCCATCGGCGCACGCAACGGCATCGGCATCGATGACCTCGTAGAAAACCGCCTCGTCGGCATGAAGTCCCGCGGCGTCTATGAAAATCCATGCGGCTCCATCCTTTTCTACGCACACACCGAACTGGAACGCCTCTGCCTTGACCGCGCGACCTTCCATTTCAAAGAAATCGCTGCTGTAAAATACTCGGAGCTCGTATATGACGGGATGTGGTTCGCACCGCTGCGCGAAGCACTGCAGGCCTTCGCTGACAAGACCTCCGAAACCGTGACCGGCAAAGTCACCCTTCGCCTCTACAAGGGCAACATCATGTCCAATGGCGCAGAAAGCCCGTACTCCCTGTATAATGAAGAATTCGTCACCTTCGGTGAAGATGATGTATATAATCAGGCAGATGCAGAAGGCTTCATCAACCTCTTCGGCCTGCCGCTCACCATCCGTGCTCTCATGAAGGAGAAGAATGCAAAATGAGTGATATGATGTGGGGCGGACGCTTCACGAAGGCAGAGGAAAAGAATGCACTGGATTTCAATGCATCCATTTCCTATGACTGCCGCATGTATCGTGAGGACATCGCCGGCTCTATCGCCCATGCCAAAATGCTGGCGGCTCATGGGATCATTTCCAAAGAGGATCAGGAAAAGATCACCAAGGGTCTTATCTCTATCAAAAAAGAGATCGATGAAGGGACATTCCCTTTCTCCGTCGAGCTCGAAGATATTCATATGAATATCGAAAAACGTCTCACCGAGGAGATCGGTGATGCCGGCGCCCGCCTCCACACGGCGAGAAGCCGCAATGATCAGTGCGCGCTGGATCTCCACATGTATATGAAGAGAAATATCGCGCGCCTGTCTGAAAAGCTCATCGCCGTCTTAGAAGCCCTCCTCGCTGCTTCCAAGAAATATCAGGACGTCATCCTGCCGGGCTACACCCACATGCAGCGCGCGCAGCCGGTCCTCTTCGCTCATCACATGCTCGCGTACTTTGCGATGCTCGAGCGTGACTTCAAGCGTCTCGAAGACTGCTACGATATGTGTGACATGTCACCGATCGGCGCCTGTGCGCTGGCAGGGACCACGTACCCGACACATCCCGAGGAAGAAGCGAATGACCTTCACTTCGCCTCCGTCTATGGAAACAGCCTCGATGCGGTCTCGGATCGCGACTACCTTCTCCAGTTTCTCTCCTTCGCATCGATCTGTGCGATGCATCTCTCCCGTCTGTCGGAAGAATTCATCTACTGGTCCACCAGCGAATTCCAGTTCATCGAGCTTGATGACGGATACTCCACGGGCAGCTCTATCATGCCTCAGAAGAAGAATCCGGACATGTGTGAGCTCATTCGCGGCAAAACCGGTCGCGTCTATGGACACCTCATCGGTCTTCTGACCGTCATGAAGGGTCTGCCGCTGGCCTATGACAAGGACATGCAGGAAGATAAGGAAGGCGTCTTTGATGCCTTGGATACCCTGTACTTCGCCCTCGACATCTATGCCGGCATGATCTCTACCATGACTGTCAATGGCGATCACACCCGCCAAGTCCTTGAAAGCGACTTCTCGAATGCGACCGACATGGCAGACTACCTTGCGAAGAAAGGTCTGCCTTTCCGTCAGGCGCATGCCGTTGTCGGAAGTGCTGTCCACTACTGCATCGAGCACCACAAGGTCCTTCTGGATCTCTCCATGGAGGAATTCAGATCCATGAGCCCGCTCTTTGAAGAAGATATCAAAGAAGCCCTGTCTATCGAAAACTGCGTGAAGAACCGTGAAAGCTACGGCGGCACAGGGCCGAAGTCCGTAGAACGTCAGCAGACACACGCAGGGGACATGATCGCTAAGATGAAAGAAATGTCCGCGTCTTGGAAAGAGGAAATGGCGTTTCTTGGATGAGTGACTGGTGACTAGGGACTAGTGATTAGTAGCTAGGGATTAGAAATCACGTTTCTCTGAACTGCTCCATTGATGTAACCACGGCGTTTCCGCCTGGTATAGACAATTTCACAAGCAAAAAGCCCATCGTCTGATGGGCTTTTTGCTTGTGAGAAGGGGCGGGGCATGGTGGCGGCTTTCTCATATAGCAGGATATGCGGTTTATCGGATCCGGTGAGCCGCGGGATCACTAAAAAACGAAGGCACCTTGAGGAAGATTCCTTCGTTTTTTTCTTATCTTTCCGGCGGAAGTCCCGCATATTCTCTGGCGAAGTCAGAGAAGTTCTCGATGATATAGCGTTTCAGCATATCTGCTGGGGGAGAGAGCTTCTCGCCTTTTTTCCACGAAAGGCTGATGTAGCGCGAGCAGCTCGGAGAGGAGATCGGCACCAGCGCGACATGGTCACCGCCGACACCGTGCCATGTGATGCGCGGCGCGAAGGATACACCGAGGCCGGCGCGGATGAATTCACGGACCGTCATCGGGCTGTCACTCTCGAGTACCACGTGTGGGACAAAGCCTGCCATGCGGCAGTAGAAGTCTGTGATGGTACGAAGGGAAGAGCCTGCTTCCAGAGAAATGAATCCCGCTTTCTCAAATTCATCCAGATTGACAGACGATTTTCTGGCATGCGGATCCGTATCCGGCATAGCCAGCATGATGTCTTCCTTGAGGAGCGTCACAGAGTGGTCATTCTCGATCGGATTGATGGAGGAGGACAGGAAGAGATCCACATGATTCTGGTTCTGCTGACCCGGCTTATTGTGCTGCTGCAGGATCTCGAAACGGATATCCGGATGCTCCTGACGGAAACGGGTGAGGAAAGCCGGGATGATCATAGAAGCCGCGAAAAGGGAGATGGTGACGGTGAGTTTTTGTGCTTCCTTGGTATCAGCCAGCTCCTTCTGCGCGCCGTGCAGCTCCTGCATGATACGGTTCGTATGGCGGAGCAGGATCTCGCCATATCTTGTGAGGACGATGTTTCGACCGCTTCGGGAAAAAAGCGGCACGCCGAGCTCTGTCTCAAGTACCTTGATGGTATGGGACAGGGACGGCTGGGAAATGTGAAGAGCTTCTGCTGCGCGCGTCAGATGCTGCAGCTCGGCTGTCTTTTGGAAATAGCTCAGGGCGAGCAATGTCAATTTCATGGAGATCCCCCAAATGATTGATAGAAAAAACAAAAAATCGAATATCACTTATAAGTATTATACTCTTACACATGAGAATTATCAATCAATCTTTCTTCTTATGCACTGAAATTTAAGAATCCTCAAAGAGATATCGGCTGTCTTGCCGCTCAAAAAAGTCCCGCGCATTCATGAGAGCTAAAATCATCAAGAACTGTCGGGCATAAGAAAGATAACGGGCAGGAATACATGGTCAATGGAAGTGACTCATTCATAGATAAAGGGCAATGAATCGATAGATGAAGTCTTGGTTCACTCGGAAGCCCGCGTTCTTAAACCTCCCCTTCATTTATAGTATAATAGGAAAAATAATAGCATTTTGGAAAGGAGCTTTTCTATGAAGAGGAAAAAAACTGCCCCTATGACGAAGGCAGAACGCATCGCTGCCGCCATTCGTGGAGATGCAGTAGACCGTGTACCATACTCGCTGTGGTCTTATCTGCCGATGATCGATCTCGATCCCGCAGCGAATGCGGAACATACCTATGATTTCTATAAGACCTATGACGTCGATATCTTAAAGACGATGAATAACGGTATGTACAGCGTCGAAGACTTCGGCGTGACAGTCGATTATTCAGACATTGAGAGAGGCGGCGTGGCGAAAATCATTTCCACTCCGGTCCATACGCCGGAAGACTGGCTAAAAGTCAAGCCGGTCTCACTCCATGAGGGGGCGCTGGCTCGTGAGCAGGGCTATCTGAAGCGACTGCTGAAGAAGACCAATGGCGAAGTGCCTGTCATTTTCACCGTATTCAGTCCGCTGACTACGGCAAACAAACTGTGTCCGCACATGATGGAGCACATCGCTTCCGGCCAAGGAGAGCAAGTGAAGGCAGCCCTGACTGCCATTACAGAGACCACCTGCGCCCTCGTCCAGCGCGTCATCGAGCTGGGGGCGGATGGCATTTTCTTTGCGACGCAGCTCTCCTCCTATGATCTGGTGAAGGAGGATCTCTACAAAGAGTACGGCATGCCCTATGATATCGCGGTCCTTTCCGCTTCGCAGGGCTGGTGCAATGTGCTGCATGCCCATGGAAAGCACATCATGTTCCCTCTGCTTCGGAAATACCCCGTTCAGATCTTCAACTGGCATGCCTTTGAATCTCTGCCGGGCATCCACGAGGCGCAGGTCATGACCGGTAAGTGCATCATGGCCGGCCTTGAACGCATGGATATCACCGACGGACATAAAAATGAGATCGAGCACCAGATCTATGAGACACTTAGAG
>OLZV01001068.1_pt1 | contig 10543 bp, 4 predicted proteins | sample 1644531 | NCBI WGS metagenome assembly OLZV01 (sample SAMEA103958115, study PRJEB25191) | human gut metagenome | biome: human-associated habitat [ENVO:00009003]; feature: intestine environment [ENVO:2100002]; material: feces | place: Germany | collected 2013/2015
GAAGTCTGCGGGTGCGCTGATACGGTCGAAGCCGTTAATTACCAGTATCGTACCCTTAGGTTGGAAGGCGCGACCGGCAGAAAGAATCTCGGAGGGGAAGCTCTCGCCGCCCTTGTTCACAGCTGTTACCTTAAAGCTGCAAACGACTCCTGCGGGGAGGGTGGTGCGATAGCTGTTCTTGTCGACTAGTACACCGTTGTCGAAATCGCCGTCGCCGATGCGAGTGTAGACGATGTATTTCTCGGCATTGGCTGTCGGCTCCAGCGGGTCGGCTACGGGCTGCCAGGTGAGCTCGATTTCGTTCTCGCTTACGTTGCGGATGGCAAAGTGGTCGACAGGTAGCGGTTGTACAACGTAATCCATGTGATATTGTGAGCAGATAAACTGTAACATGCCCTTATAGACGGCACGGCTCACAGTAAAGCGGAAACGCGGATCGAGGCCGTAGCGCATGTCGGCGAAGTTCTGATGGGAGAGAAGTTCGAGCAGCATGGTGGGGACGCGTGGCACGCGTGCCTCGAAGTAAGATTGGTTCCACATGCCGCGGCGACTCCATTTCGGCTCGTAGAGCGTGCGGACGTCGCGGATGATATTCGATTGGATGAGATCGGTCAGGTCGTGTGACAAGTAGCGGGAAGCCCCGTTGGCAAACACGCCGTTGTAAGCATCTGTCTGATAGATGCCCAAAGTGCCGATGATAGAGTCGTTGAATGTGGTGCCTGCATCAGAATGGAAGGCGAAGGCCAGGTCAATGGGGATGTTCAAGCCTTTTTCGTTTGGATTGACAGAAGATCCTCCAGCCAGATAGTTCACCCAAATACCACGACATTTGTAGTCGTCGGTATAGTCGTTCTGTCCGTTGCTTTCAGAATAGATACTATCGGGTATGCCGGCCCATTGCAACCAGTAGCGGGCAGCTTCACAGAAGCGTGGATAGCCACTGGGTATAGCGGGGATATCGGCTGAATGCTGTATCACTTCTTGTTGCTTCTGTCCGTTGTCCGTATTGGCGGCCTTGTCCGAACTTTTCAGATTCTCGGTACTCCCTTTATCCGAAAGGCTACGGGCGATGTTGCCCATACCTCCGCCAATCTTTACGGCATCGGCAGTGATGATTTTGCCTGCTTTGGAGCTGCGGTTGCTCAGCACTACTTTATAGCAGTTGTGCTTGCCTGCGTCGAAGCTGAACGTGCCCAGATAGATCCAGGTACCTCCACCCATTTGCTGGTTCACTTTGAATTGGGTACTACCGCCTTTGTGGTAGACGGTATAGAGAGCCTCGTCTGTACTGTTGGGCAATGTCTGATAGGATACATAGACGGCATATTGACCGCTTTGAGGAATATCGGGTATCCATTCAGCGGTACTTTCCTTTCCTTTCTTGATGGTTTCGGTCATGCGATAGGTACCTTCCTTGAAAGGGTTGGTGAAGTCGGTGTATAGTGTGTGCAGGTGTGCGAAGCCTTCTCCTTGGCCTTGGGTCCATACTTTATCGCCATTCGTTTCTGTATAGAGGGAGGCTCTGGCCAGATAACCGTCGTTGTCCACGATGACTTCTTCGTGCTGGCAATCACGTTCGCGGGGGAGTAGTACGTTGGCACCCGCATTCTCGAGCATGGGGACGAGGAAGGGGAGTACGTAACTCTGCGTGTAGAGGTCTTCCACCGTCTGGAAGATGCGTGCACGTTGCCACTCCCAGCGTGTCAGCTTCTGCTCGTAGTAGAAACCATGGCTTTGCCAGAGCGCGATGTGGCGGTTGTGGAGTCCATTGGTGGGCGTATAGGCTTCGGATACTCTGGTCACTAATGGCTTGTCGACCGCGGGTGCAAAGGTTTTGGCTTTCTTGTCGGGCTTGTTGCGCAAGGCTTGAGGAATGAGCTCTTCGATGCGTCGTTTGTTGGTATATATCTCCAGCTTGTGCGAAGCAAATTTGGCGGGAAGCATATGTTGCACGCCGTCGTATATTTCGGCCACGTTGTCTTCTCGAAAAGGAATATAGGCGCAATTCATGTTGGCAAAGAGTTGCAAGGTCTTTCCGCTGACGGCTATGGAGTCGATTTGGATGCGCCCTATCGAAACTTCCTTTCGAGCAATGTCGTCCAGGTATTTTCCGATGTGTTGTCGGATATCCATAGAAAGCTCTTGTGCACTTCCTGCCTGTGGAAGGAGGGAAGCGGCGAAGAGAGCAAGCCAGATATATTGTTTTGCTTGCATAGTGGATTGGAGTTAAGTTAATTATAACGGTTTTTATTGTTTTGAATAAGCAGGCAAAGTCCAAGGGCTGTAATCAGTGCATTGATGATGAGCAGTTCGAAGCTGATCTGATAGCCGCCGAACCATGCCTCGCTATGGCTTTGCAGGATGTAGCAGAGGATGGGCGAAGCGACGGCCACCAGCGGTACCCATCGGTCGTAGACAGGCTTCTTGCAGGCCATGCCGAAGATGAACATGCCGAGGATGGGGCCGTACGTGTAGGCGGCAAGGCTATAGACGGCGTTGATGGCACTGTCGTCGTTCAGTTCATAGAAGATGACGATGACAATCACCATGAGCAGCGACATGATGAAATGCACCAGTTTGCGTGTCAGGGTCAGGTCTTTGTCGTTTTGTTTCTCGTTCGCCTTCAGGATGTCGATGGTGAACGAGGTGGTGAGCGCCGTCAGGGCGGAGCCGGCGGCAGAATAGGCAGAAGCTATCAGCCCGATGATGAAGATGATGCCAATAAAGAGCGGAAAGTCTTCGCTCCATGCCACTTTGCCGAACAGGGCGTCGCCTGCTATCGGGCCTTCCTGGCTCAGGTTGGTGTCGGCATACATGTAGAGCAGCGTACCCAATACGAGAAACAGGCCGATGACGAAGATTTGGATAAACGAACTCAGAATCATGTTCTTCTGCGACTCGCGGAAGTTCTTGCAGCTCAGGGTGCGTTGCATCAGGTCCTGGTCGAGGCCTGTGCAGGCGATAATCATGAATACGCCGGCGATGAACTGCTTCCAAAAGTAGCGGCCGTCGTTGGGGTCGAAGAAGAACAGTTTGCTGGTGGGGTGACTGGCCACGGCCGCAGGAAGCTCGCCGAAACTAATCTGCAGGTTATTGGCGATGACCACGATGCAACTGATGACAGACACGACGAGGCAGAGGGTTTTCAGAGAGTCTGTCCAAATCAAGGACTTCACGCCTCCTTGGAAAGAATAGAGCCAGATGAGTGCTACCGTCAGCACCACGTTGAGAGAGAACGGCACGTGCAGGGGAGCGAACACCAGCGTTTGCAACACGACGCACACCACAAAGAAGCGGACAGAAGCCCCCAGCATCTTGGATACGAAGAAGAACCACGCCCCTGTACGGTAGGAGGCCAATCCGAAACGACTTTCCAAGTAACCATAGATGCTGACAAGGTTCATCTTGTAAAACAAAGGTATCAGTACGAGTGCCACGAGGATAGAGCCTACAAAGAAGCCCAGCACCATCTGCATGTAGGAATATCCGCCCGCCAGGACGGCGCCAGGTACGGAAATGAAGGTCACGCCCGAGATGGTAGCTCCAATCATGGCCAGTGTCACCATGTACCAGGACGACTTGCGGTTGCCTGTAAAGAAGCCGGCATTGTCAGCCTTGCGCCCTGTTATCCAAGAAATGATGAATAGCAGTGCGAAGTAGCATGCGATGGTAGCGAGTATGATCCAAACGGTAGTCATATTTAGTATTCTTTTGTTCTTGTTTGGGAAAGCATCGTTTTCCTGGTCGGAAAACAGTGCTTTCGGGTTGAAAAAACAATGCTTTCTTTCTGGTTATTCTTCGTAGAGCAAATAGGGCTTTCGCTGCTCCTTGAATTTCTTTACGTCGTCTTGCCACATGGCTTTGATTTCTTCGGCACTTTTTCCGTCTTCAATCATCTTGCGTACGTAGTCTACACCTATCAGTTTCTCGAAGAAGGAGCGGAAGAAATAGTCGTCCATGTTCAGGTTGCGGTAGGCGTCGATGACATAACTCAGGTCTACGCCCCGTTTCCAAATCTCTTCATCGCTCATGTTGCTTAGATCCACGCCGTAGCACAACTTGTTGAGCTGAGGCGGTTTTTTGGCGCCTGGCACGCTACGTGGCGTAAAGCTGAAATCGTAGCCCTTCATGTTAGGATGGCCATATACTTGGAAAGGCTTGTCTGTTCCTCGTCCCAGGCTGACGGGCGTTGCCTCGAAGTAGCAGGTCGAGGGGTACAGATAGACGGATTTCATGTTCGGAAGATTGGGCGATGGGGGAATGGGAAGCTGATACATCGTCCGATGCGTGTAGTTCTTGCAGGGGATGACGGTTACGTCACACACGCGGGAGGCAGGGAGCCAACGTTCGCCGTTGACCATTAGTGCCAGTTCGCCTAGCGTCATGCCATGTACAATGGGGATGGGCAACCAGCCCACGCCTGACTTATGCTTCATGTCGAGTATCGGTCCGTCCACATAATGTCCGTTGGGATTGGGACGGTCGAGAATAAGCATCTTCTTGCCGTATTCGGCACAGGCGTCCATCAGGCGGCACATGGAGGCGTAATAGGTGTAGTAGCGTAGGCCTACGTCTTGGATGTCAACGATGAGGATGTCGAATTTGCGCATGGATTGTTCGCTTGGCTTACCTAGCTTGCCGTCGTAAAGCGACAGGATAGGTACTCCCGTCTTCGAATCTACGGAACTTGATACATGCTCGCCTGCATCTGCATTGCCTCGGAAACCATGTTCGGGCGAGAAGATGGCCACTACGTTGAACTTGTTTTCCAGCAGTATGTCTAGTAGATGCTTGTCGCCGATCATCCCTGTGTGGTTGGAGAAGATAGCAATTCGTTTCCCTTTCAGGATGGGAAAATATTCGGAGGTTTGCTCGTCACCCATGATGACGTTTGTTTTTTGAGCTTCCAACCATAAGCTGCTGCATAAAGCAAATAGTAATAACAAAATCTTCTTCATAATATAGCTGTTAAGGAATTAATGATAATACAAAGATAGTATAGTTTTTAATATCAAGAACATTTATTTAGTTATATTTACGATTATAATGTATAATTCACATACAATAGAATTAAGTGGGATGCTTGTGATAAAATATTAGCTTTTATCAAATTACTTCTCTGCGGAAGATGTCGGTAATAAATTCTTTTTTATTAATATTGTAGAGGAAGGGGGTACGCTATTTAACTTTCTATTACATAAATAGGTTGCTCTTAAAGACAAGAGGGCGTATTTTGATACGCCCTCTTGTTAATTTGCCCATTTATAAGGGTTGTTTTGTTACCAGCCAGGATTTTGTGTTAAAGTGTAGCCATGGTCGGTATATAACGCAATTTCATTTGTTGGAATCGGATAGAGGTAATCTTTTTCTGCATATGTTCTGAGCAGTGATTCTTCTACTGCAGGTTTTATGTATCCGGCGTTACCTGCACGATCCAATTGGATGCCATTTAAAACATCAATCGTTAAATCTGTGCCGTTTGTCTCATTGTACCATGCAATGTAACGGTCTTTGTCCAGCCAGGCGCCGAGATTCAGTTTCGGATTGATTTTCATGTCAGCATAATGCAGTTTGCTCCATCTGCGAAGATCGTTGAAACGGATTCCCTGATAGGGTAATTCCACACGGCGTTCACGACGAACTTCCCAAATAATGGGTGCTACTTCGTAATCGTCGCTTATCAAGGTGCCCATATCTCTGTCGGGGTCATTAATTGTTACTCCATTTACCGCCAAGCTATTGCCGTTCAAGGTAACTGTAGGCATAGATGTGCTGGGGCGTCTACGGAGTACGTTAATAGTCTTGTCCAAATCATCCTGAGTTAAGGTGTAGGCTCCCAGGTCTGCCAATTCGGCTGCTGCCTCAATGTAGTTCATCAGTACCTCGTTCAGCTTCATGATGGGAGCATCGGTGATGTTGGTATTGCTTATACCGCCTGCTACAGTTTTCAAGTCAGGATTTACAAAAATGTGTGCAAAATATCCGGAAACAGCATAAACCGGTTGTGTGCCTTCGATGCGCAGTCCTTCTTTATCGATATTGGCATACAAGCGTGGGTCGCGGTCTGCAAATTCGTCAAAGAACCATTGATCACCCTTGTACATGTTATTCTCTGGTTGATGAATGGGCAGTCCGTTTGCAGATAAGTAGCTTTCTACCAATGAACGTGATGGAGAGCTGCCTTCAACTTCTGTATTCTGGAAAGACATAATACTGTGCATCAAGACACCTTCTTCATATTCGCGGTATAAGATAATTTCAGGATTTCCGGCCAGACTTACTGAGGTGGTTAAAGCCTTGAAATCGTCACAAAGGCTATAACCCATACCCATCAGTTCTGCTGCTGCATCTTTGGCTGCTTGCAGGTATATCTTGGCTGTTTCATTGTCTTTTTCGCGATATTTCTGCCAGGTTCCTTCAAATAACATTAATCTGGATGTGTAGGCCAATGCGACAGCTCTGTTTACTGTAAGGCCGTCTACTCCGTCAGAGATACGAATGTTTTTGCAGGCAAAATTTAAATCTTCCTTTACTTTTTCCATGACTTCTTTGCGCGGAGTGCGTGCTTTGTACAGGTTTTCCTCATCGGTATTCTCCAGGACTGTTTCAAACCAAGGTACATCGCCGAAGTCTTGTACTAACTGGGCATATTCCATACCGCGGAAGAAACGTACTACGCCTAACCAATGGTTTTTGGCTTCGTCGCTCAGGGTACAGGTGTTTAACCTGTCGATCAATTGGTTGTACCGACGTACGTAAGTGAAATCCCAACCTCCGCCGGATGTCGGAGCGACTTTGGTGAATGGAGTTGGTGATTTTTGCGCGTTGTCGTCAACCCAGTCTGCGATATTGGTTTCTGCAAACCAGTTGCTACGGGTCCATCCCGATTTGTATCCGTCGAAATAGATATCGTAGAATGCCCATATCATGGTACGATAATTGTCCTCGTTATTCCAGAATTCTGGAGTGTCGGTTACGGTGTCCATAGGAGGACGGGTCAAGAAGTCCTCGCAAGAACTGAAAGCCATTACGGCTATTAATATGCTTAATATTTTGGTTTTCATAACTTTGATTATTTGGTTGCTTTTAATAAACGGCTTGTATACCGAATGAAATGGTTCTCATATACGGATAACTTCTACCGAAGGCCCAAGCACCCTTGTATGAGGTTGTCTCCGGGTCAACAGGTAAGTGCATGTTGTCAAATTCGAATACATTTTCAGCACTGAAATATACACGCAATTTTTGGAACTGAATTTTCTTCAACAAATTGGCAGGTAATGTATAGCCAACTGTGATGTTCTTGCAACGTAAGTATGACATATCTGACAGGAAACGGGTTTGTTTCTTGAAGTTCTGTCCATCGCTTACCCAGCTGTGATCTGCAGGACGTGGATAGAAAGCGTCTCTGTTATCCTCTGTCCAATAATCCAGTTGGTGTGTGAAGATGGCATCCATGTTGGACATACCCGATGGGATAGCTACGTTTCCGTATGCCCAATAATCGCGTTTACCAACTCCTTGGAAATAGGTGCTGAAGTCAAATCCTTTGTAGTCCAAGCCGATGTTGAATCCGTATTCAAAGTTAGGCAGTGAGTTACCGATTACTTTGAGGTCACCGTGGTTCTCTACGGTATTGGTTCCATGTTCCTTATCGTTGGGGTCACCGTAGTTGATGACACCGTCTCCATTTAAGTCCTTATACTTTATATCACCTACGCCGAATTTGAATGTACCGGTTTCAAAAAGTGATTGGTCTGCATGTGATGCAACTTCTTCTTCGCTTTGGAAGATGCCTTCGGTCTCATAACCCCAGATTTCGCCTAAAACCTTTCCTTCATAATTCCCTGTAACAATTCGGTCGTTTTCGCTCCATTTGGTAATCTTCTCGGTTACGTGTGAGATGCTTCCTCTTAAGTTCAATCCTAATCCGTTTGAGAATCTGTGGCTGTAGTCCAATGCCAATTCCCAACCGTTGGCAGTCAGCTCACCGTAGTTGATTTTGGGTGAGGTGGCACCGAATGTAGCCGGCAATGTTGCACCTGCTGTGTGCATGTCTGAAGTGATACGCTTGTACCAGTCAAAAACAATTCCGAATTGTCCGTCGAAGAAGCGGGCGTCAACACCAAGGTCAAGAGTGGTGACACGTTCCCATGTCAGTGCTGCCGACACCACGGTGGGAGCACTCAGGCGGAGCTGGTTGATTTTGTTGATTACCCATCCTGAGTTGCCGGACGACATGGTTGAAATGAAAGAGTTGGCAGCTACATCCTGATTTCCGATACTACCCCAAGAACCACGCACTTTCATGTCGCTCAATGTCGGTTTGGCCCAATTCAAGAAAGCTTCTTCGGAGATTCTCCAACCCATTGACATGGACGGGAAGAATGCAAACTTCTTACCGCTTGGGAACATGGACGAACCGTCGTAACGGGCATTCAATTCCAACAGGTATTTTCCCATGTAGTCATAATTGATACGGCCGAAGAAACCGGCAGCGGCAAAATCATTATGGTAATTGTAGGAACTTCCGTTGGTACGAGCATATTCGTCGCCTGTTGTCAGGTTGATTTCCGGCAGTGTGGTGGAAATCATACCGCGTCCTTCAGAATAATGTCCCAACTGTTCACGGGTCTCGGCATCAAAACCAACCATCGCTTTGAAATTATGCTTGTCCTGTAACTTGAAATTGTAGGTTGCATAAGCCTTGAATACATTGCTCATGGTGTATTGGCTGGTACGTACAACCTTGTTGTGTGAAGACCCATAGACATCGTTGTTGAATGTGTGGAGCGGGTCGGCGTTGAACATATCCCATGCTTTTACGATACCTCCGGCGCGGTGCTGGCTCTGATTATACAATGAGAACGTATAGTCAAAATTGATATCCAGGCCTTTGATCGGTGTCAGGGTTGTTCCCAAGTTGGCACGTACATAATTGTTTGTCAGAGATTCCCGATTGGCTTGTTTGATTTCCGTTACAGCCGAGCGTATATCTTCGCCCTGGTATTGTCCATACGGGTACCAGCGGGGCCAACGGAGCAGGTAGTACCATACATCTGTATAACCTGAAGTGTAGCGATAGGGCTGTGAATTGATTGAACGGGTGAAGAGAACATTTGTGCGAACTTTCCACCAGTCGCGGATCTTTGTTGTAATGTTGCTGTTCAGTGTATAACGGTCATATTCATCTGTATTGAACTTCATGACACCTTCTTGTTTCATGTAGCCCAGTGATATGTTGAATGTCGTTTTATCCGTACCGCCGGTTACTGACAAGTTATGGTTCTGTTGCGGAGTCCATTTTTTTGTGAATTCCTCTACTGCGTCAAAGGGGCGATACCAGTAGGTCTTTCCATTGAGTATCTCAACGTCGCGTCCCAATTGGATTTCTCCCAATTCTTCCTGTGACATATGGCCGTAATTGTTTTCCCATTCTTGCAGTCTGCCGATATAGTCGCGATCTACTGAGAAACCGATGCTGCTGCTGGAAGTCTTTCCTTGGCGCTCGAGCACTTCCATGATATAAGTCGCGTTGTCAACAGTGGATGAAAGTTCGGGTAAGATGGTAGGCGTCTGCCATGCGAAGTTATTTGAGTAAGACACTTGTACCTTTTCATTGGTTTTACCCTGCTTGGTTGTGATAAGGATTACACCCCATGCAGCGCGTGTTCCGTAAATGGAAGCTGAAGCGGCATCTTTCAAGACGGAAATGCTTTCAATGTCATCAGGATTTACCAAGTTGAGGCTGGGGACCTCTACGTTGTCCACCAGAATCAACGGAGTTGTACCGCTGGTTGCATTAATTGAACCGTACGAACCACGAAGTTTGATGTTTGATTCCGTACCTACACCACCTTGATTGTTGGTGATGGTCAAACCGGGGCTTACACCTTGCAACGCTTTGGCCACATCGGTAATCGGGCGGCTTGCAATTGCTTCGTTTACATCAACATTGGCTACTGCACCTGTGAGGTTGGCTTTCTTTTGTGAGCCATAGCCTACTACGACTACTTCGTCAAGCAATTCTGTGTCTTCCTTCAACACAACTTTCAGTGTGGGAGCAGCTTTGACTTCTTGCATTTTGTAGCCCACAAACGATACTTGCAGGATGGCATTGTTCTTTACTGTGAGTTGTACTTTACCATCAAGGTCAGTGATACCTCCGTTGGTGGTACCTTTTTCAATAACGTTAGCGCCGATAATGGGGTTGTTGTGAGAATCGACTACTGTTACTTTAATTGTTTGGTTTTGCATCTGTTCCGTCACTTTGTTAGAGTGTTCGGAAACCGTTCGTGCAGAGGCAGGAGTACTGCCGCTAAGGAATAGGGCTGTAATAACTACAGCTGCAAGGAATTTGTTGTTTGAAAATCCTTGTCTTTTTCGGTCCTCTTTCATAAGTAATGATTTTTGTTAATTTTAGGTTGCCAATATAATTATTTGTTGCTTGTAGAGTATCTTTGGCAAAAATACCCAAAAGCATTTCCCCTTATTTTCGTTAGACTATATTAGCTTTTTTATAAGATTTAGTTCAAAGATATAA
>OLZV01001070.1_pt1 | contig 10536 bp, 6 predicted proteins | sample 1644531 | NCBI WGS metagenome assembly OLZV01 (sample SAMEA103958115, study PRJEB25191) | human gut metagenome | biome: human-associated habitat [ENVO:00009003]; feature: intestine environment [ENVO:2100002]; material: feces | place: Germany | collected 2013/2015
AGAGCACGCTCTTGACGGCATCGGGATGCAGAGAGGGATTGACCGGACGGATGGCCTCATGCGCATCCTGCGCTTTCTTGCCCGTCACGTAGACGTTGGCCTTCTCTGGCACGAATTCCGGGCCGAACGCTTCGAGCAGGAACGACTTCGCCTCCTGCTGCGCGAGCTCCGAGATGCGCGTCGAGTCCGTGCGCATGTAGGTGATGAGACCGGTCGAGCCGTGGCGACCGAGCTCAATGCCCTCGTAGAGCTGCTGCGCGAGCATCATCGTCTTGCGCGAGGTGAAGCCGAGCTTGCGCGCGGCATCCTGCTGCAAGGAGCTCGTCGTAAACGGCGCCGCGGGCTTGCGCCTGCGCTCACTGCGCCGCACGGATGCGACCGTCAGCGCTTGCTTCGCGAGGTCTTCCGTGACGGCCATCGCTTCGCTCTCATTGTGCAGGGCAATCTTCTTGCCCTCCTCATCGGTGACAGCGAGGCGCTTGCCGTCGATCTGCACGAGGTCGGCCTGGAACATCGCCGATCTCTCCTTGCGCAACTTGAGCCCGACCGTCCAATACTCATCCGAATGGAACGCCTGGATCTCCTTCTCGCGGTCGCAAATCAGTCGGACTGTCACCGACTGCACGCGGCCGGCCGACAGGCCCTTGCGCACCTTGCGCCACAGAAGAGGCGACAGCTTGTAGCCGACGATGCGGTCGAGCATGCGGCGCGCCTGCTGCGCGTCGACCTGATCGAGGTTGATGGCGCGCGGGTGCTTGACGGCCTCCTGGATGGCCGGCTTCGTGATCTCGTTGAAGACGATGCGGCAATCCGATGACGGGTCAAGTCCTAGGATGAACGCCAGATGCCAGGCGATTGCCTCTCCTTCGCGGTCCGGATCGCTTGCCAGATAGATCTTGTCGGCATGCTTCGCGTCCTTCTTGAGCGCCTTGATGAGATCGCCCTTGCCGCGTATGTTGATGTACTTCGGCGCGAAGTCATTCTCGATGTCGATGCCGAACTGGCTCTTCGGCAGATCGCGCAGATGACCCATGGAAGCGCGCACCATGTACTTCTTTCCCAGATATTTCTCGATGGTCTTGTCCACGATCTCCTGCGGAAGTGTCCAGTCATTGTCCGGATTTGCTTTCAGCCAGTCACGTGCAAACTGTTTGTCAAAGGATGGCTGACCATGTCCCGGTTCATATCCTTCTGCAGGCCAGAAACGGGAGCTGTCAGGAGTGAGCATTTCGTCACCGATCACCAGATCACCATTTTCATCCAGGCCGAACTCAAACTTGGTGTCGGCAATGATGATGCCGCGGGAGAGCGCATACGCAGCACACTTCTTGTACAGGGCAATGGTGTAGTCGCGCAGCTTGGTGGCATACTCCTCGCCGTGGCCGGGAAACTGCTTTTCCAGCACCTCGATGCTCTTTTCGTAGGAGATGTTCTCGTCGTGGTCGCCGATCTCGGCCTTGGTGGAGGGAGTGTAGATGGGCTCGGGCAGCTTGTCGGATTCCTTCAGGCCCTCGGGCAGCTGGATGCCGCACACCTTGCCGGTCTTCTGGTAGCTGGCCCAGCCGCTGCCGGTGATGTAGCCGCGCACGATGCACTCGATGGGCAGCATGGTCAGCTTACGGCACATCATGCTGTTGCCGTCGAACTGGGGCTGCTGGAAGAACTCCGGCATATCCTTCACATCCACGCTCAGCATGTGGTTGGGCAGCAGATCGCGGGTGTAATCGAACCAGAACTTGCTCATCTGGGTCAGAACAGTGCCCTTTTTGGTGACCTTGTTTTTCAGGATGACATCAAACGCGGAAATGCGGTCGGTAGCAACCATGATGAGGCTGTCACCGTTATCATAGATCTCACGGACCTTGCCTTCTTTAATGGGCTTGAACTCAGTCATAATCAAACACTCCATTTTCCAATGCCGAAAAAGCGGCGGTGTATCTTACCTGATTATTGTACCATGTCTGCGGACAGTTTGAAAGAAACAGAATGAAAGGAAAATAGGGCTGTTTTTGCATTTTTCTCGTGAAAAATGTACGAAAAATAAAAGTGAAATTCGGCGATTTGACGATAAAAGTCGTACTTTCACAACAATGAAGCAGTTTTTTGTAAAATGCGGGCATAGACACAGAGCGGATTGTGCGGTATTTTATACTAGATAAAGTAGGGCTCCGGTCTGTCCGGTGCCGGAAAGATAGAAAACAGGGAGGTTTTACGTATGGGCAGTTTCCCGAAAGATTTTCTGTGGGGCGGTGCCACCGCTGCCAATCAGTGCGAAGGCGCATGGCAGGCGGGCGGCAAGGGCCTTGCCACCGTGGATGTGACCCCGTTTGGCGCTGACCGCTTTCCGGTGGCGCTGGGTCGGCTGGAAATGCTGGAATGCGACGACAGGCACTATTACCCCAGCCACGAGGCCATTGACCTGTATCACCACTACAAAGAGGATATCGCCCTCTTTGCCGAGATGGGCTTCCGGTGTTTCCGGCTGTCCATCGCATGGACCCGCATCCTGCCAAACGGCGATGATGCCCAGCCGAGCGAAGAGGGCCTTGCCTTCTACGATGCCGTGTTCGATGAGTGCCATAAATATGGGATCGAGCCGCTTGTTACCATCTGCCACTTTGATACGCCCATTGCCCTCATCAAAAAATACGGCGGCTGGAAGGACCGCCGCATGGTGGATGCCTATGTGAACTACTGTGGGGTGCTGTTCGACCGGTACAGGGGCAAGGTGAAATACTGGCTGACCTTCAACGAGATCAACATGCTGCTGCATCTGCCCTTCACCGGCGCAGGGCTGGTGTTCCATCCGGGTGAAAACGTAAAGCAGGTGCAGTATCAGGCGGCACATCATGAGCTGGTGGCCAGCGCAAAGGCCGTGAAGCTGGCCCACGAAAAGATGCCCGGTGCCATGGTGGGCTGTATGCTGGCAGCGGGCCAGTATTACCCGCGCACCTGTGCACCGGAGGATATCCGCGCCGCACAGGAAGCGGACCGCGACAACTACTTCTTTACCGATGTGCAGGCCCGTGGGGCCTACCCGGTGTGGGCCGAAAAACGGATGGAGCGGGCAGGCATCGTGCTGCAGACCGAGCCGGAGGACGAAAAGACCCTGCGGGAGGGTACTGTGGACTTTGTCTCGTTCAGCTACTATTCCAGCCGCTGCATCACCACGGACAAGGAGATCCTGGCAGAAGAAAAGGCCGACGGCAATGCGGTGATGGAAGCTGTAAAGAACCCGTACCTCAAGGCCAGCGAGTGGGGCTGGGCCATCGACCCGGTGGGCCTGCGCGTGACGTTGAACACCATCTATGACCGGTACGAAAAGCCCATGTTCATTGTGGAAAACGGCCTTGGCGCGGTGGATACCGTGGAGCCGGATGGCTCCATCCACGACAGCTACCGGATCGATTATCTGCGGGCCCACATTGAACAGATGGAAAAGGCCATCAACGAGGATGGCCTGCCGCTGATGGGCTACACCACATGGGGACCCATCGATCTGGTGAGCGCCTCTACCGGCGAAATGAAAAAGCGCTACGGTTTTATCTATGTGGATAAGGACAACGACGGCAGGGGCACTCTGGCCCGCAGCCGCAAGGACAGCTTTTACTGGTACAAAAAGGTCATTGCTTCAAACGGCTCTGACCTTGCATAAAATACAAAAACAAACGAGAGAGGAATCAGAAAAGAATGATGCCTGAGATCATTGCACACCGTGGTGCGTCCTACCTTGCACCGGAAAATACCCTTACAGCATTCCGCAAGGCGATGGAGATCGGCGCGGACGGCGTGGAGATGGACGTACAGCAGACCGGAGACAAAAAGCTGGTCATCCACCACGATTTTCTCATTGACTGGCACACCGATATGCGGGGCCAGATCTACGACATGACCATGGAGGAGTTGAAGGCGCTGGACTTTGGCAGCTGGAAGGATGTGAGCTACAAGGATGAGCGGATCGCCACCCTGCAGGAGGCGTTGGCACTGTGCAGGGAAATGGAAGGCACTGTTGTCCAGCTGGAATTGAAGGCCACCATCGATAACGACCCGGACTTTGTGCCCCGGGTGATCGAAGAGATCCGTGCGGCGGATATCACCGATCGGCTGGTGGTGATTTCGTTCAACCACGACCTGCTGCGGCAGGCAAAGCAGCTGATGCCGGAGCTGAAGGTGGGTGTGCTGGTCTATGGTGCCATGGAGACCATGGCTCTGCCCACCGCCATGTGGGAGATCCTTGGTTTGCAGAACAGTCTGGAAGAGGACGATTTTCCACAGTTGCCCATGTTCTCGGTGGAAAATGTGGACGATGAAAACTGCAGCTGGCTGCTGCGCCAGATAGGCAGTCAGGTCAGTATGCTGCAGGTGGAGTTTCCGAACGAGAGCCTGATAGAAGTGATCCAGCACCTGCTGGATCAGCGGGACCCGGTGAAGTATGTCCAGACGCTGGATTTCAAGCCGGACTGGGTGAGCTGCGAGTACCACACCGCCTATCAGCAGCCCGGCATGGTGCAGAAGCTGCATGATCTGGGCATCAAGACGGCATACTGGACGGTGGACGGGGAAAAGACGGTAAAAGACCTCTGGCCGCTGCAGCCGGATGCCATCGTGACCAACCGTCCCGACCGCGTGCGGGAATGGATCGCTGAACTGGAAATGACCGAATAAAAGGCAGAAGCTGCATCCGTTCGGTGCACCCTGCTTCCCCAATAGCTTCTGAAAAGCAAACAGCGGACAGCCTGCAGGCTGTCCGCTGTTTTGCTATGCAAAAGAGGTTATAAAATATACCCGAGGCTCCGCAGCACGAACAGCCAGAAGGTCAGGCTGAAGGCGCTGAACAGGGTGGTGGTGACGCACACGCTGCCGGTAAGGACGCCTTCGTGCCCCATCTGTTTTGCCATGACGTAGCACGCCGGGGTGGTGATGCTGCCCAGCATCACCAGCAGTGCCACCAGCTTTTCGTCTGTAAAGCCAAGGTGCACCGCCAGCGGCAGGAACAGTGCGGGCAGGATCATCAATTTGACCACGGTGGCGATGGTGGTGGGCTTGAGATAGCCCAGCGCCTTGCGGCCCTTGAAGCCCGCACCGATGGCAAGCAGGGCCAGAGGGCTGGTCAGCCAGGCCACATTGGAGAGGGTCTTATCCAGCATGGCAGGCATGGAAATGTGCAGCATGCTCCATGCAAAACCTGCCGCAATGCCCAGCAGGATGGGGTTGGTCAGGACGCCTTTGGCGCTTTTTTTCAGCTTTGCGGACATGCTGCCGGTCTGGGCGGCGGCCGGGCTTTCCAGCGTCAGGATGACCACAGCCATAATGTTGTAAAGCGGCACGCTGCCTAAGATCATCAGGCTGGACATGCTGGCGTCGCCGTAGATGCTCTGCAGAAAGGCCGAGCCTAGAATGGCAGCAGAGGAACGGTAGCACGCCTGCACGAACTCGCCCACAAGGCCGGTGCCCTTTAAAAATACCTTTGCCAGCGCCCAGATCACAAGGATGCTCACCAGCGTGACCACAAAGCAGAACAGGACGTACCGGCCGTCAAAGGTGGTGCGGACGTCGTTTTTGCCAAGGTCGCGGAAGAGCTGCACCGGCAATGCAACATAAAAAACGAATTTGTTGGCCCCTGCCACAAATGCGTCACTCAGAAAGCCGGTGCGGTGCAGCACATAGCCCAGCAGCATGAGGAAGAACAGCGGCAGGGTGCTGTTCAGGCTGAACAGAAGATTTTCCAGCATGGATCACACCCCGCCGTGGCGGCGCTGCTCTGCCGCCAGCTCCTGCTGCAGGGCAGCTTTGCGGTGGTCCAGCAGCAGATCCTTGTTGTACTGGAAGTAGCGCTCGCAGCCGTTCTCAGTGAGGAAAGCGTGGGACGCAGGGTCCACGGTAAGCTCGGTGACGAATACCACCATCTCCTGACTTTCGGCAAAGGCCTGCTCCATAAAGTCAAAGGCGGCTTCCAGCGCGGCGCTGGCGGCCTGCTGGGCCTTTTCGCGCTTATCGGCAAGGGACTGGAACTGCCCGCGCAGCAGGTCGAAGGCTTCCTGTGTCCCGGCGGCGCTGGCGCGGCGCAGTTCGCCCTCCCACTGACGCAGGACGGCCAGGACCTGCAGACGGGTGGTCAGGCTGTCTTTGGAGAGCAGCCCCGCCGCGCGCTTTTGCTGGGTCTCGGCATCGTAATCCACGAGCTGCTGGTGGAACAGCTCCGCGGAGCCGTCCGGGATATCCTCCGGCAGGGTGGCAAGGGCTTTTTTGATCTCCCGCAGAAGGGCGTAGCAGCTGTCGGCCACAGCGTCTGCCTGCCGGGATGCGGTGAACCGGGTGCCCAGCCCGGCCAGCAGCAGGCTGACAAGGCTGAGCCGCTCGTCAAAGGGGGCCTGCAGCAGCCGTGCGAACACGGCGGGCTTTGCCTGCCCAGCAAGGATCTCCTCCACGCCGTAGTCGTCGCGGTACTTATAGTAGAGGTCGAGGTACGCCGAGAAATCCTCGGCGATCTTCGGGTGCTGGATGTATTCCCGGATCAGCTCCTCATCTGCCTGCAGACCCAGCGCTTCGTAGGTGTCCAGCAGATTGGACAGGTCCTCCCAGCCGCGGGCGGTGACGAACTGGGTGCCGTCCACGTCTGCGTTGATCTGGTAGAAGTTCTGGGGGTGCAGCTCCAGATAGCTCAGGATGGCGCTGTGGATGTGGGCCGCGCGGGCGTAGTCCTTCCACACCGGCAGGTCCGGTTCGATGTCCATGCGGCGCACACGGTCCAGCGTCACGATGTCAAAATCCCGGACGGACTTGTTGTACTCCGGCGGGTTGCCTGCCGCCACAATGACCCAGCCTGCAGGCACAGCCTGATTGCCGAAGGTCTTGCACTGCAAAAACTGCAGCATGGTGGGGGCCAGCGTTTCGGACACGCAGTTGATCTCGTCGATGAACAGGATGCCCTCCGCAAGGCCGGTGGCCTCCATTTTGGCGTAGATGCTGGCGATGATCTCACTCATGGTGTATTCGGTCACCGAGACGTCCTTTCCGCCGTAGTTGCGCTGGCGGATGAAGGGCAGGCCCACGGCGCTCTGGCGGGTGTGGTGGGTGATGGTGTAGGCCACCAGCGCCACCCCGCATTCCCGGGCCACCTGCTCCATCACCTGCGTCTTGCCAATGCCCGGAGGCCCCATCAGCAGGATGGGGCGCTGCCGGATGGCCGGGATGGCGTATTCGCCCAAGGCATCCTTGGCAAGGTAGGCTTTTACGGTGTGTTCGATCTCTTCTTTGGCACGTTTGATGTTCATAACAGATGTTCCCCTCTTTATCAGGAGTTGTTCAGGTCACGGTACAGGTCGTCCTCTTCGGCCAGCGCGTCTGCAAGAGCACTGGCCGGGCGGGCTGCTGCACCGGTAAATTCTTCTTCGTCCAGAACCACCTTCATGGCCCACGGCGGCACGTTGGCGTCGTCGAACCGCTCCCCCAAAAACAGGAAAGCGGTGTCGTAGGCCGGGCGCTTGGCGGGGTAGGTGCCCATGCCGTCGGTGAAGTATAAGAGCCCCCGCAGGTTTGCAAACTTCTTTTCGGCGCAGAGCTGGTTTACATACTCGAATGCCGGGCGGAAGTCCGTTCCGCCGCCGCCCCGCAGCTCAAAATGGTTCATGGCGTGGATCAGCTCGTCCTCGTTGTGGATGAGGATATCCTGCCGGATGGCGTTGTCCGCCTGAATGAGGTGCAGGTTCATGCGGTGGAAAAAGTTTTCCCGCCCTTTCAGCAGAGTGTAGGTCTCGGCAAGGAATGCCCGCACCAGCTCGCCGGAGGTGGAGTAGCTGGTGTCGATGACAAGGGCCAGTTCCTCGATCTTTTTGCTCTCCCGGCTTTCCAGCGGCTCGATGAGGGGCAGGTTGCCATACACCGAAAGGCCATAGGTGTAGAAGTTCAGGTCGAACTCGTCCGGGTCCAGCTTGACTTCCTCCCGCAGCACGCAGAACCGGCGCAGGAAGTCCCGGTAGCTGCGGCGGCTGCGGTTGGCGGCCTTCACCTGCTGCTTCAGAGCATCGGCCCCGTCGCCCGCCTCCTTGTCCCGCAGGTCCAGCTCTGTCTGCATCCGCTCCCCGATCTTCTGCCACGTTTTCTGGGGCAGGGGAGTGGGCATCTGCTGGGGCTGGTCGGGAGCGTCCTTGGGCCACAGGCGGTGGTCGTCGGTCACGAACTCCCGCTCCAGCTGCCGCAGCACGCCGGGGGTCTGCCGGGTGAGCCATCGGTACACCGGCGCGGCTGCCACCACGGTTTCCTCTGCGGTGATCTGCTGATAGGCGTTCTGCCGCACATAGGTCAGCGGCCGCTTGACGCTGGTGCGGTTCAGGCTGTCGATGACATTCTCCACCGCGATATCACAGGCAAGGCTCCACAGCTGCGGCTCCCGGCGGCCTTTCAGCCAGAGATGGCGGAATACGCAGTGGAATATGGTGTGCAGATACAACCGGTTGAGATATTTTGGATTGTCCTGATAGAGCCGCAGCAGGTGGCTGGGCTGATAAAACAGGGCCTGACCGTCCGTAGCCAGCACCCGGCAGCGCTCGTCCGGGGCGGGGGACAGGGCGCTGAGTGCCATATCCAGAAACCGGAAGTCCAGATACAGCCCGCTGCGCACCACCGCCAGAACCTCGCCGCCCATGCGCGCCTGCCATTCCTCGTGGGTCTCGGGCCGCTGGGACTGGAAGGGCTTGCGGGGGTCGAAAAATTTTTCTTTTTGGATGGTTTGGGGCAAAGGTGTCACCTCACTTAGAACCCTCTCAGCCTCGCAGCAAACTCCCCCCAGTCATCGCTGCGCGATGCCAGCCCTCTTAGAGGGAGCTGGCGCACGAAGTGCGACGGAAGGAGGTTTTTACTGCTTAAAAATCAAAATCGTACCGCTGCTTTTTGGGCTGAGGGGCATATTTTTTGTGCTCTGCATCTGCCAGCAGGGCGGCGGCAGCGGCGCTCTCTGCCTTGGCGGCAAGGGCGGCGGCGGACGCAAAACCGGCTTTGTCCAGCACATCCAGCGCCAGCAGGGCGCGGATGCCGTCAAGGTCCTGCGCTTTCAGCAGGCGGGCCAGCACCCGGTCGGTGTTGGCTGCCAGAAACGCCCGGTAATGCCCGGCGGCGGCTTCGGTCAGCTGCCACGGATACCGCAGCCGGTCAAAGCAGAGCATTGCCATCACATTGGCATCGTCGGCATCGTGACCCTGCGGGAAAATGCTGTCATATTCTGCAGGCAGGAATATATTGTTGAGAAAACACTGCCGGTAATGGTATCCCTGCCCGGAAAAGGTATGCAGCAGGATGTGGGCGGGGGTCTCCTCGATGTCCTCCCAGTAGGCGGGATACCACAGCGCCGCCAGCGGCGCGGCGGCACCGGCAGGCCGGAACTCTGCCCGCACGGCCTCGGTGATGTTGTTCACGAGGGCAAACAGACCGGTGGAGTCCCCGGGCGCGGCCTGCACCCGGATGGTCTCCAGCGCGAAGCAGTTCAAAAACACATCGCTGCCTACGGTCAGGCTGCCGCTGCCCACCGTGAGCAGGCGCAGGCTGCGGCAGTTGTAAAAGGCGCAGCTGCCGATTACCTGCAAACTGTCCGGCAGGGTGACCTCTTCCAGAAAATTGCCGCACACCGGGTGCAGCGTGTCCGCATCGGAAGCCGGGGCGTCAAAGTCGAAGTCATATCGACGGCAGGTGCCGCCCACCGCCTGCCCGAATGCCCGGGTCAGCCGCACCGTGCCGTCCGCGCCTACCGCGTAGCGGCAGAGGGCATCCGGTGCAGGCAGACTGCGGGGCTTTTCGGAAAAGCAGTAGTCGCCCAGCTCGGTCAAAGCAAGACTGCCGCCTTCCGGGGCGGGCAGCGTGCCCGGCAGCGCCACACAGGGCGCTGTGCCGTACACCCGCACCAGACGTGCCGTCTGTGCCGAAAGGGGCAAGATATCCAATATCAGTTCGTTTGCCTGTTCTACCATGCTGCGACCTCGTTTTTTCTGCATTCATTCAGCTTTCAGTATACCGCGAACAGGGGGTGATTGTCCAGAGCGGGTGAAAAATGATTTCGGATGTATCCTGTTTTTAAAAGGTGCTCGACACCTGACTTTACAGCGATACAGAATCATGCTATACTTTGATAAAGTTGCATTTGAAGTAGAGAATGTGCTGCTACACGCCCATTGGGCCAAAAGAAATGTGGGAAGGGGCACACCCACCAAATGCCAATCGATGGGGGATGGTTTTGATGCCGTCCCCCGTTCCTGTTTATAGGTCAAATTCAGCCACGGTGCATGCGCATCGTGGCTTTTGCTGTTTTCAAGAGGACAAAAAGGAGCCGCCGCACGGCGGTGTGCCGGTGCGGCGGCTCCTTTGAGGAGGCAGAAAAAGCTTAGTTTTCGGCCAGATTGCCGGTGTAGAGCTGGTAATACTTGCCCTTTTTGGCGATCAGCTCGTCGTGGCTGCCGCGCTCGATGATGCGGCCCTGCTCCAGCACCACGATACAGTCTGCATTGCGGACGGTGGACAGGCGGTGTGCAATGACAAAGCTGGTGCGGC